>OLVX01001530.1_pt1 | contig 19315 bp, 19 predicted proteins | sample 1673271 | NCBI WGS metagenome assembly OLVX01 (sample SAMEA3178939, study PRJEB25190) | human gut metagenome | biome: human gut; feature: human-associated habitat; material: faeces | place: Austria | collected 2013
TTTTCATAAACCAGTCATTTTATAGCACCTTGGCATTCGAAATCTCCCGGCTCGGAATTTCGGTAGTCTGATGCCGGGCTCCATTCTTTTCGATGATCTCCAATAAGAGCACCTTGTCGTCGGCGATTGTGAGCTTGGGCAGCGCGAATACCGTCCGCTGACGCTGATGTCCCCTTACAACGGCCGGATCGTTGCATACGCGCAGGATTTCGAGCGATGTCTGCTGTTGTGCCGTACGCTTGGCGAGTTTGCGATCCGCTACGATGAACCGCCGCGCATCCACCTCGAAGGAGATGTTCGTGTCGTTCGAGATGCAGGTGTGAATGTATATCACGTCATTGAACACGTAAATCCCCAGCACTTCGACCCCGATGCCGTACTTCTTCGTGCGAATGCCCTTTACATCTGTACGGTTCTGCCGGTATATGTCGCTCAACATGCGTTTTACGGTCGCGGGCTTCTCACGGCCTACCTCGCGCAGCAGCACCCGGCTTTCGGATGCTGGGGCCGTCGGCTGCGGATAGCCCACGGCAGCCGGTTTCTTCATACTTTCTGGTTGCGGTTCCTGCACTGTAAGATTGAGGGTCGAGACAGCCGGATTCTCGGCATAATAGACATCGAAAGTGAAAAATCCGCCGTCTTCGGTGATGACCGTCAGGTTGGTTTCTGCTGCGAAATTCCGCACGGCGGCTTTCACGCGCACGACGTTCTCGGCTCCGTCGGCCTTGCCGGCGATGATGTCCATCGAGCCGATGTCGATATACGTGACAGGCGACGGGAAGAGGATGTGTACAGTCTTGGTGAATCCCGCTTCGATATGCTGGGGACGAATTTCCGCCGGCGTTTCCGGTGTCGTCTGTGCCGTGACTTTTGCCGCGGCGATTGCTGCGACAATCAGGAACAGATAAATAAGGTCTCTTTTCATTTTACTGTTGTTTTGAAATCAATAATAGCTGATGGTTGGCTTTGAGGGTAATCTTCACCTCGCGGAGCTTCCCGGCGACATACTGCGACGAAGCCTGCAATCCTCCGCGGGCCAGCTCGGACAACACCTGCTGCCCGGCCGAACGGGTGACGTTTACGCTCGTGCCGGCTGTCTGCCCGACAGACGCCAGCGCCTCTTTGAGGGCCGTCCGCTCGCGGGAGTTCGGGACGTTGAGCCCCGGCTGGCCGTCGAGGTCGTAAGCCACGGCTTCGACGGCGAAGATCCGTCCGCCGTATTCGACGGACGACACCGTGACTTGCAGCCGCATCCCGGAGATCGTCGCAAGACCGTATAACGGGGTGTTGCGGGGGATCACCGTATCGTCGATACGCACGGCTTCCAGCAACCGCAGTTGCACGGTGCTTCCGGCACGTATGATTTGCGTCTGAGCGACACAAGCCCTGACAGTCGGAATGTCGGCATGCGCGACATCACCTGCCGCCGTGAGAAATCCCAAGTTACGTTCGATGGTGAAATCCGCCCGCGTGTCGAGTGTCGAGGCTTCGACCTCTCCTTCCCGAACGGGCCGCATGACCGACAGGCGCGAATCCTTCCGCTGCTTCGTCGGCTCAACAGTTTCTTCATCTACGGCCACTCCGCCGCCGAGATACTTCCGGGCGAGCTTGTACTGCTCCTCGGCCAGTTCCAGCGGATCGGGCTGCTGCCGCTCGGCGTCGAGCTGGGATTGCAGGGCTGCGACCTGCTCTTTCAGGGCTTCGACCTCGGCATTGCGCTGCGGAGCGGCGTAGAAGCCCTGCACCTGCCGCTGCATGGCCCGGTTGGCCTCGGAGGCCCGCAGTGCGGGGTTGTCCGCCGGTGCAGGCTCCTCGGCAGGTTTGAGCCCGTCGTCCAGCAGCGAGAACGAGTTGTCGCCGAGTGTCATCATGCGTCTCTGCTGCTGCTCCTCGCTGCGGAGCTGTTCCGCGGCTTTGCGTTTGTCTCCGACGGTGGCCTGCGCCTTGCCGTCCGGGACCGACGTATTGATCCCCGCGGCCCCCTCTTGGGGCTTGACGGGCGCAGGCCGGAATATGAACCACAGCACGACGAAGAAGATGCATCCGAGGATCGCCGTGAAGAGCAGTACCTTGCGTTTGCGCTGCCGTTCGAACTCCGCCGAAGGGTCGCTGCATGGATTCTTGTTTTCTGTCATAATGGTTTACGGTTTAAGATGTAATAATTCGGGATGTCCGATCTCTAACTCCGATCCCATGTCCGCTGCGAACAGGAGCCAAAGGTAAAGGAAGAGAAGCAGGACGAGCGCCGCGAGTACGATCCGTTCCCGGATGCAGGGCGCGAGCGTGTCGTGCCGGCGCCGCAGCGACCGCCGCACCCAACGGATGCGGCAGCGCAGGGAATGCGGTTTAGCGGTCATAGGTCGCAATGTCTTTGTTCTCGACGATGTTCAGCGCCTCGACCATAAAGCCCTGCGGGTTGTTGTCCGAGCGGGAGACGTTCACCAGACGGCATGTCGTGACGAGCGACCGCTCCGTGACGGTGCTCTCGCGCAGAATACGCTGCCGGGCAAAGGTTGTAACCTCGTAAGGATAATGGTCGAAATTGCAGCGGATGCTGTCCACTTTGACCATCTGCGAAACATTGCCCGCGATCAGGCGGTTGAAGAAGCCCTTCTCCTGCAGAACCTTGTAGTAGGATAAGGCGCTTTTGTCGGCCATCTGCAAGGCGCGTCCGACATTGGACTCGATGGCTGCCTTGTCGGGCGAGAGGGTGAAGAAGAGCTCGTGGAAGCGCCGCACATGTTCACGGGCCTCTACGGGACGGTTCTGTGCGAGGTCCTGCGAGAGCGCCACCATCAGCGAGCGTCCGTTGTCCAGCACGTAGATCTTCTGCCGCTGCCGTTCGGCGAAAGAGTAGGACATCCAGACCGCCGCCACGGTAACGACGGCGCAGACTCCGGCGAAGACGAGCGCGTACATGCGCAGCTGCCGAAACGATGTTTCGATGTTCGTTAAACACTTGAATTCCATAATAACGGGTTATTTTATTTTCTGAAAATAAGCCGGGCGCCGTTCATGATGCCGCGTCCCACGGCCTTACCGCCCGATAATGCCGCCGAGCCGGCGCCTTTGGCCCCGGCCCATGCTTTGCCGGCCGTCCATCCGGCTCCGGCGCTTACGAGCGAGGTCATCTTCGAGACGGTTTTGTTATAAGCGGCGAATCCGTTCGCCTGCACGACCCACGAGGCGATCGAGGGGATGCAGAGGTATCCGCACACGGCCACGAGCATGAAGATCAGGTTCAGGCTGTTCGACCAGTCCACATACCAGTTGTAGCCTTCGGCCATCAGGTCGGCGTCGTGGCGCATCGAAAGGGTTTGCAGACGTGCGATGATCGCCGAGAAAAGGTCCGAGATCGGCAGCCACAGGTAGATCGAGACATACTTCGTGAGCCATTGCGTCAGCGTGGACTGGAATCCGTCGAACACGGAGATGGCGAAGGCGATCGGCCCCAGCAGCGACAGCACGACCAGATAGAAGGTTCTCAGCACGTCGAGTATGACGCTCGCCGCCGCGAAGAGCAGTTCGAGTATCCATGCCAAGCCTTTGAAGATGAGTCCCTTTACAGACCATGAGGAGCGTTCCTCTTTCATGCGGTCGAGTGTCTGCTGTGTCTGGTCGTCCACGCCCAGTTCACTGAGCTCACGCTCCATCTCCTCGTCCTCGGCGTAGTAGCTGTCCGGGGGCATCTGCTCGCGGCCTTCGAGTTCGAGCCGCTCACGCCGCTCCTGCCATTGTTCCATGTCGAGCGTCTGCCCGGCCATAAGCGAATGCGTTGCCTTTACCAGGGGTGAAAGTATGCCGTTCAGGCTTCCCAGCACGAGCGTCGGGAAGAACAGGATGCAGATGCCGATGGCGAAGGGCCGCATGAGGGGAAAGAGGTCGATAGGTTCGGCCTGAGCCAGCGACTGCCAGACGCGGTAAGCGATGTAGAGCAGCGCCCCGATTCCTGCGATGGCCATTGCGACCTGCGACATCGGATAACACAGCACCATCATATCGTCGTATAACACCCGGAGAATTGTGTGCAGATTCTCCGTAAGGGAAAGCATGTGTACCATCGTCGGCTACCAGTAACGTTGTTCGTCGGTTCCGTACAATGAGAGCACGCCCTCCATGTCCCGTTTCCGGGCGGCCCGCAGCAGGGATATGGAGATGTTCTTGCGCGTGTAGTAACGTGCCAGGTCGCGATGGCGCCGCAGAACGCCGTAGACGCGCTGCACCACGTCGATACGATCCTTGTCCGTCAGGGACATGTCCGTAGGGTTCACGATGTTCTGCAGCTCCTTCAATTCCCCGGCCGACTCCTCGATGATGCGGGCGTAGCCTGCGGCGATGGCCGCCAGCTCCGCGGGCGTGAAGTTCTCGTCGGAAACCATACGTTTATAACCATCGACATAGATGTCCGAGATTTCGCCGACCAAAAGGATGCACTGCTGCACCTTGCGGGCCGAGCGGACGAGGTTGCTGACGCTTTTCAGGGCGTCGTAGTATCGCTTTCCCTGCTCATAAATCTTCACGGTTTCCTGGAAGCTCTGCAACATGGTCTGGCCGTTCTTGGCGGCTTCGACGACCTGCTTGGTGGAGTTGACGATGCCCTGCGCGAGGTTCGTGGGATCCGAGACGACCCACTGGGCGTATGTGCTGCGGCCCGTGCAGAAGAGGCACAGACACAGCATAATGATTTTCTGCTTCATTGAATTGAATGTATTTTTTAGGATATTTTGCCCGAAGGCGGACATCATCGTTTTATCCGACGGCCCAGAGCCTGCGGCTCGGTACTTTCTTTCCGTACTGGGACGATCTCCTGACGCCGTACCCCGGAAGCATGTTTCTCCTGCTTGGCTTCTTTCTGCCGCAGGAAGTCGAACAGATTGTCCGCATAGGGCTGCCGCCCGGTTATACGTACGAGCCGTGCATCCAATTCCCGGAAGGCTTTTTCGACCTGCCGGAATTGCTTTTCGCGGGGATTATCCGGTTCGATACCGTATTTGTCGAGCAGCTGCCGGTTGGTGTAGGGGCTGTCGATCTTTTCCGGGAAGCGTGCAAGCCATCCTAACGTCTGCAACTCGGCATCGAGTTTCTCGATGTAGGTTTGCCGCAGGGGAATTTCCGGATCGCTCTCCAATATCCTCTCGGCTTCCCGTACCATGCGGTTCTCCGCCTTCCAGATTCGCTCCCGGAGCTGGTACACCTGCTGCGGATCGTCCGGACATGCCGGGCCGTCCAGCCGCCCGCGCATCTTCTGCAACCGGCCCATGTCGGCGTCCCAGTCGTAGAGGCGTACGACGTAACAGGAGGGCATATAACGTCCTCTCGTTTCTGCCAGATGGCGCAGCTCGCGGAATGTCTCGGCGCGGAACTGCCGGTCTACGATATGCGCTGCTGCCTGCACCTCGTCCATCGGAGGCTGCTGGAGCTTGCTGTCGGGATGCTGCTCCAGATAAGCATCCAAGAGAAAGGTGTGCATGGCCAGCAGGCCGTGCAGGGAGTGGGCGGTGTCTGCCGGAACATCCGCGAGGCGGCGCCCGATCTTTTTCGCAAACGATGTCCTGCGCAGGGCATCCATCAGCTCCAGCATATCTTTTCCCGCCGCATCTTCGGGCGTCCTGAGAAAGCGGGATGTCGCTGTATTCATTGTCAGTCCGATTCCGGCAATGGTCAGATCCGATTTCCGGTGCCGTCGCACAAGATCTGTAACATTGCTTATATCCCGTTCCCGAAGCAGGTTCTCTGCATGACGGGCAATGAGGGTACTTCGATGCTCCCTTTCCCAGTCCGGCTTGCGGCGGAATAGCCGTGCAATCCTATCTTTCCATTCCATAGCCGTCGGATTTGAGGACGTATAATTGTAGGCGGAGTCCGCCGAAGGGCTGCCCCAGCAAGCAGGGGCAGCCCGGAAATACCGAATGACGCTCCATTATTCGGCCGGTTCGTTGAAGTCGCACGCTTCGGCACTGATTGCGTCGTCTTCCTGCCGCCGGATGCAGTCCTCCGGAACGAAACGTCCGTAACAGCCGATGGTGAGTGTCTCGGTGGAAGCATCGTAGATCACGCGGTTGCCGTCGTCGGCGCCGAGCCAAAGACGGTGGCGGCGCAGCGCGATGATGCCGTCCTGTACGAGGCGTTTGTAGCAGAGCGCGTGGTCGAAAACGAGGATGCGCCACATGCCCTCGCCGATGCGGCGTATCGAGGCCGAGAGGTTGTTTTCCGCCGAGAGCCACGCTCCGCAGATACGGTCGGCGTCGAGTTGTTCCCGAAGGTCCGCCAAGGTGCGGATAACTTCGGTGCGGGTTCTGATCTCCTGCTGAAGGGCCGCTACGGCCGACGCAGGCGTCGATTGGTTACTGTTCATTGTTTTTGAGTTTTGAGGTTCGTTTGAAAGCGTCGCCCGGCACGAGGAGCAGTGCATCGGCCGGGGGCGTGTAAAAGAGATCGACCCGGCATCCGCCGTAGGCCGTATAATAGACGCAATCCTTGTAGTACAGAGCACGCGTATCGGACGTGCCGCGGCGCGTGAGGGTGATCCGGAATTTCTCGCCGCGCGGCTCGATCACCAGCCGCGTGTCGTCGAGCGTCGAATGCCATGTTCCGCACAGCGGACCGATTTTGTGGTATTCGTAATTGTAAAAAAGGTGAAATGCTCCTAGCACGGCGGTAAACGTCAGCAGGATACCGGCGCATATCCAAAGCAACTGTTTCATAACAGGAGGAATTAAGATTCGGTGTTCGTTTCGCGTTCGCGTGCCAGCTGGCGGATGGCGGCCTCGATGTCGCCCCCGAGCTTCCCGGCAAGCTCCATCACCTGCATCTTTTCCGACTCCTCGGTGGTATAGGTCAAATATTCTTCGACCGAAGTTTCCGTGGCATAAACCGCCGACTGCACGCCTCCGAGTCCGATCCACACTTCCTTATAGAGGCGTTTGGGATCGTTCGAGAGGTTGATCGAGAGAATCTGCGCCCGCTCCTTGTCCGTCAGACCCAGCAGACGTTGTATGCCGTCGAACTTCGAGAGGTACTTGCGCTGGTCCAAAAGGATTTTGCAGTCGGCGTTGTTGATGATCGACTCCTTGACGATGGGCGACGAGATGATGTCGTCCACCTCCTGCGTCACCACGACCGCCTCGCCGAAATACTTGCGAACGGTTTTAAACAAATACCTAATATATGCACTCATATTGGCCGAGGTGAGGGCCTTCCAGCACTCCTCGATGAGAATCATCTTGCGGACTCCTTTCAGCCGCCGCATCTTCGAAATGAAGGTCTCCGTGATGATGAGCGTCACCACCGGCAGCAGCGTCCGGTTCGAGGAGATGTTGTCCAGCTCGAAGACGATGAAACGTTTGTCCAGCAAATCCAGCTGTTTGTCGGAGTTCAGCAGGTAGTCGTACTCGCCGCCCTTATAGTAAGGTTCCAGCACGTTCAGGAAGTTTTCGAGGTCGAAATCCTTCTCCCGCACGCGCTTCTGCTCCAGAAGCCGCCGGTAGTCGGTTTCGACGAACTCGTAAAAGGTATCGAACGAGGGGACGATGGAGCGGTCGGTGCGGAGCTTCGAGAGGTAGAGGTTCACGGCGTTCGAGAGCGCCACCTCCTCCGAGCGCGTCGGCTCCTCGGATTCGCGTTTCCAAAGGGTCAGCAGCAGCGTCTTGAGCGACTCGCGCTTCTCCACGTCGTACACTCCGTCCTCGACATAGAAGGGATTGAAGGCGATGGGCGCCTCCTCGGTGTAGGTGAAATACACCCCGTCGCGGCCCTTGGTCTTGGCGTGAATCAGCGAGCAGAGCCCTTGGTAGGAGTTGCCCGTGTCGACCAGCAGGATATGCGAACCCTGCTCCCAGTACTGACGAACCAGATGGTTCGTCAGATAACTCTTGCCCGAGCCCGACGGTCCGAGGATAAATTTATTCCGATTCGTGATGACGCCGCGCTTCATCGGAAGGTCCGAGATGTCCAGATGGAGGGGTATGCCCGACAGGCGGTCGGACATCTTGATTCCGAAGGGCGAGAGCGACGAGCGGTAGTTGGTCTCCCCGTTGAAAAGGCAGAGGGCCTGATCGAGGAAGGTGTAGAAACTCTCCTCGGCGGGAAAGTCGGCCTCGTTGCCGGGAATCGCCGCCCAGAACAGCACCGGAACGTCCACCGTGTTATGACGCGGCGTGCAGCCCATAAGGGCCAGCTGCGACCCTACGTCGTTGCGGATGCGCTTCAACTCCGATTCGCTCTCGGCCCATGCCATGACGTTGCAGTGGCACCTTACGGAGCGCACCCCCTGCGAGTGCGCCTCATTGAGGTAATCGTCGATGTCGAGTAGGTCAGCCCCCTTACGGGAGCTTTCCCCTCTAAGAACCGTACGTGAGAGTTTCCCCTCATACGGCTCAAGCAATTCAAAACTTTTATTTGTAACTAAAAGCCGGCTCATAGTAACTTCCATTTATTTCTGTTAGTAATTCGGCTGCAATGATCATGTATTAGGACTTTCGCCTTTCTACTGCTCCCTGTCATTTCAGTAATTTTCCAGGGAGTTTCCCGTGTGATGTGCTTGCCACACACAGGGCAACATTGCATTTGCTGATTCCACAGGCGATAGATATATTGCTTGCCGTCTAAGTGTGCAAGCATTCTTCGGGTCTTGTATTGATCGAAGAAATCTTTCCAATCGGCATCATATGGGTTGGCCTCACTGCGGATTTTGATATGTCGCTTTATTTTCGTATCCGACAATCTCACAAGAGTGTGGTATTTATCCACTTTCCTGTTTTCAAGCGGTACGGCAAAAGTCCAGCTTCTACCTCTTACAGTGTGATAATACTTGTTGGCAATCCATCGTTTACCTTTTTTGGGATGTCTTCTGCGAGACCATCGCCATAGTTTGTTGAAAATTTGTGCATCTGTTTTACGGAAAGTTTCCGATGCAGAACACCCCTTGTAGTAGTTCGCCCATCCTCTAATGACTGGGTTTAGCAATCGTATCAAAGATTGTTGCTTAGAAGACTTGTTCTTGTCCACTATTTCACGAACCTTATCTAAAAATCTCTTTCGACTCTTCTTGGATGGTTTTGTGATAAACTTGCCTTTATATTTTCTGATATTGAACCCAAGAAAATCAAACCCTTCTTCTATATGAGTTATCTTAGTCTTTTCTTCTGATAAGGTAAGCCCTCTTGCTTGAAGAAACTCAATGACTAATGGTTTAACATGGTTCTCCAACAACTCCTTACTCTCTCCTGTGATAATAAAATCATCCGCGTAGCGAACAAGATTTATCATAGGAGTATAGTAATTTTTCTTCGAGCGGTTTATCGGAAAGCTATCGGCAAGCAGTTTTTCCAGTCCGTCCAAAGTCATATTTGCAAGAGTTGGGGAGATGATGCCGCCTTGAGGAGTTCCCTCCTCTGTCGGAAAAAGTTGCTTGTTGAAAATAAATCCACTTTTCAACCATTTACGGAGCAAAACTTTATCCATAGGGATATTGTCAAGCAACCATTCATGACTGATATGGTCGAAACAACCTTTGATATCACCTTCTAAGATCCATTGTGGGGATGTCGTCCTTGCCAGGTCATTGAAGCATTGTTGAACGGCATCTGCCGTGCTCCTTTCTTTTCTGAAACCATAAGAATTGGCATCAGCCGTTGTTTCAGCTACGGGAGCCAGTGCCATCAGATACAATGCCTGCATAGCCCGGTCTTTCATAGTTGGTATACCCAATGGTCTTAATTTCCCGTTACTCTTTCTGATATGTACTCGTCTCAGAGGTTGGGGTGTATAACCTCTCCTTTTCAGTTCGGTTATTGCACACACTTTAGCATCTGGCGTTTTCCATGTTACCATATCGACGCCAGCCGTTTTACTCCCATTATTGGAAGTTACACGTCTTACCGCTAATGCTTTAGCGTAAAACGAGTGGGTCAGTGTCCACTGCAAGGCTTTGACCTTGTTGTGGCGACCCTCTTTTTGAGCCTTTACAATACGCGCTTGTAGCTTTTGAACCGCAGCTTCGCATTTGAGCCAATTTATACTGTCCCATTTGCTCTGCGTTTGGTCAGTCGATGCACACGATTTTTTAATTTCGTTCATTTGCTTTTCTCCTTTTAAAAGTTCTAAAAGTTTCTTGTAAAGAATCACCTACCGCAGAAGTCAGCCTGCTTTCGCAGCGGGATGATGTTTCAATCCCTATTCACCCCATTACAGGGTGGCATTCGCTTTTTCTGCAATCCTATACCCGCACTCCATTCGGCATTCCTTACGGTCTGCTTACCTGTCATTGGCAGGAGAAATACGGGCTTACTACGTTCCGTGCAAGTAACTTATAAGTGGGTTAGGTTCTGTCTATTACACCGGCAGTACTCTGTTCGTGTATTCCCAGAATGGAGAGGAATAACCGACTGCTTCCCTTTTGGGCTGAAGCCTATCAGTATCTTTGGCTTCTTCAACCTTACGACGTTTAGACGACAGTTCGCTTACGCTAACCATACCACCCAAGCCAAGCTCCCTGACTGTATGATACTAACAGCCATTGTCTTTCCCTCACGGTTCTGACTGCTCCTTTCGGAAGGGCTACCTTGTCTGGACAGCTTTGATACAGTATATTACTATTGGTGCATCTGTCCATAGGCTACCGTTGACGAAACAACGGGTTAAATCTAAGTTTAACAATTACTTACACAGCGACGTATCGCACCCACTCCCGGTTGATGGCGTTCGAGCGCGAATAGCCCGCCAGCGAGTTCATGTTCCGGGCCGAGGCTTCGAGCCGCTTGAGCGTTTCGTCGTGATCGTCGAGGAAGATCACCTGATTGTAGACATGGTTGCAGGAGAGCAGCAGCCCCACGGGCGCCGCGAACGAGAGGCGGCAGTCCGAGCGGTCGGTCGAAAGACGTTCGTAGCGGAAATCCGTCGCCACGCTCTGCGGCAGCATATCCAGATCCGAGAGCGTGTGCATCGAGAGATACTTGTCTCCGATGCGCATTACGTCCGGGTCGAGACGGATATCCTCGTTGACGACCGGAAGCCGTTCGTCCGAGAGGGCGAAGTAACGGGCCAGCAGCCCGGCGTCGTCCGCCGTGCCGACGATCTCCGCTTCCGTGAGCCGCTCGACGCGCACGAGGCCCGAATCGTTCAGAATGCGTTCCATCTGCTCCGCGGCCTCCAGAAAGCGCGTCACGGCGTCCGTGTCGCGCATCTCCCGCGGGACGATGAAACCCCGGCACAAGACAGACGAGGCGCTGGTCTGCCGCATCCGTTCGGGTGTGGTCTTCGTAACGAACAGGTAGCACGTGTGGCGCAGGTAAGGCCGCTCGTTGAAATGACGTTCGTAGGAACGTGCGAGAAAGCTCCGCTCGGAACCCTCCTCCGGAGCCGTGTATCGTTCTTCGATAAAGAAGTCCTGTTTGTGGACGACGGTGTAATCCGGCAGCACTTTCAGGGCTTTGAGCCAAGCGCCGTGCAGCGCTTCGTACTCCTCGCCCGTAAGGGTGAAGAGTTCGGGCAGCGAGACGCGGTAGGCTGCGGTGATGTCGGCGAATTTGGAGATGATGCAGTTGTTCTCGACCCGCAGCAAAGGGAATTTCGATTCCAAGGTCGAGGTTTTCAAGATTCCGCGCATAGGATTATGGTTTTACGGTTCGACGGATGCGGGCCATGCGGAGCAGCCGCCCGACGGCCCGGCGGTGGACGATGCGCCGTGGATGCCGGTGCGAGGCCATGAGCTTTTGAAGTCCGTAGGGGCCGAAACGGCGGCTCAGGTAGAAGGTGCCGCCCGTGACGGCAAGGCCGGCTGCGAGGGCGAAGAGGATGCACAGGCCCTGCGGGATGCCGCTCATGTACATTCCGGCGAAGCAGACGAAGACGCCCAGAAGCCCTGCGACGAACAGCACGAGGTACTGCGCTGTGAGCCGTAGGCTAAGAACCCGGTGCCTTGCCGTATTTCTACGGTAGGTTTCCAAGAACTCGCCTCCGAACCGTGCTTGCACCTCTCGGCGCACACGGCTCTCCACTAACATATTCAGTCTATTATCCCGTGATGTATCTTGTTGTGACAGGGAATACATACAGCTAACGTCTTTCTCTGACGTCCAATCATTTGGATTTTCCATGGCTCTTTGCCTTTTAAGTCTTTGAGTCTTTTGACGTGGTGTATTTCAATGTTTTCCGTTGCGCCACACAATTCACACTTACCCGCTTTTAACCTTTGTATAAGGCTTGATACAGTGGTATTGAAAATCGTGTTGGCTACATAATCACAACTCGCGTCCATCGCGGTTGTTTTACGCTTAAAGCTCCCGTTGAAGAATACCCGCATCTTCTTTCCTCCTTTCTTGTCCTCATAGAAAACCGCAAAATCTTTGTGATGTCGATACTTTGCGATAATCTTTCGGGCTGTCGTACTGTACTTTCGTGCAAAAGTCTTATACAGACTGTATTGCATGATGTACTTGAAAGAATTCAGGTGTGAACTGTTATTTGCGATAGAAAAATAGTTTGCAAAACCTCGGATTTCTCTGTTATAGGCATCCAGTATTTCGAGGTCGTCCAGATGTAGCAACTTTGTCCGGCTTGTGGGTTTCCATTTCGCTTTACCCTCGAATTGATGAATTTCCATCGCCTCGTAGTAGAGAAGTTTATCCCGCATTGTGAACATTGGCACTTCCAACACTACCTTTTTGCCGTAAGCCTTAATAAGTACTCCCGATTTCTCGCCTCTTAACGTCTTATCCGTGAATGGTCGGACATAGATTTCATAGCCGAGGAATTTTGCCTTTCTATTGCCGTGCGTGATTAAGGTCTTTTCTTCGGAGAGCGTCAATTTCAGTTTCTCGCCGAGGAAATTCTTAATATCCTCTTTGATGGCCTCACAGTCCGATTTACTGCCAATCACTCCGATAATAAAATCATCGGCATACCTCACATACTTAATCCGTCTATATCCCTCGTCCATTTCATCGACAGAGGGTAAGTGCATCCTGTTTTTCTGATGTTGCTTAATCGCGTCAATCAGTTCCTTCCGAGTATCTTTATCCTTGGTTTGCTTCAGCTTTGTGCCGAGCCACCAAATTTTCCTGGAATACCGTTTGTACTCAAGGTTCATTGCCCGTCTGTCGCCTCTATCGAATTGACAGGCATACTCTTTCATGTACTTATCCAGCTTGTCGAGATAGATATTAGCCAGTATCGGGCTAATGATGCCACCTTGCGGTGTTCCGCTGTATGTTCTATGAAATGTCCAATCTTCGATGTAGCCAGCTTTCAAAAATTTCCACATTAGCCGGATAAAGCGGTCGTCTGCGATACGTTCTTTCAAGATTCCGATAAGTACATCATGGTTGATGTTATCGAAGAATCCTTCAATGTCGCCCTCGATAAACCACTTGGCCGCAGTAAAATTCTTCTGCACCTGTATCAGTGCGGTGTGGCAACTGCGTTTGGGTCGGAAACCGTGCGAGGTGTTCTCAAAACTACCTTCATAAATTGCTTCCAACAGCATTCGCAATACCTCCTGCACTAATTTGTCGTCGATAGACGGTATGCCGAGAGGTCGCATGTTCCCGTTTTTCTTCGGGATGTACGTCCTTCTTGCCGGTTTTGGTTGGTACGACTCATCTTTGAGCGCATCAATCAAATTTTCAATCCGTTTCAGGCTCATTCCGTCGATAGTTTTACCGTCGGAACCTTCCGTCATATTTCCCTGCCTACCTTGTATATTATGGTAGGCGAGGAGAAACATTTCCGAATTGAATAGAACCCTGTAGAGCCGTTCAAACTTGTAGCTCGAAACTTTGCTGTGCTCTGACAGACTGTTTAATACTCTCTCTGGATTTCTCATAATGTCTCACACATTATCCGTTAATTTGTATTAAAAATGTTAGCTGCCACCCTTCGCCATGTACGAGGCTTTCCCTCGCTCGGACTACTACGGTGGCTCCGTTGCCATACCGGATTTTCATAGGTCTGAAACCTAATAGCCTTTCGGCATTCCGGGTTAGGCAATCCACGTTTAATTCTTCGGCAACATAGCTTTGATAGATTGTCGGATACGACTTTCGCCCGTTTCTGCTTATCGCAGTTGTGCTGTAACCTGTTCTGCACCCAACCCTCCAAGGTCGAATCGAGTGTGTTACAGTATGGCGTCTGTAGTTACCTTCCGCCACAGTTTCGAGTTGTGCCACTTGGACTATCGTTCAATCAATCCAGACTTTATCCTCGTATCTATCTTTCATCTCCTGATTCAGTCGCATACTTGGTAACTGTATGACTTATCAGTTTATCGGCAGGCTATACTCCCCGTCCGGTTTCCCTTTCGGATAAGCCGATCGATGATAGGCTATCGAACACTTGCCTAACGTCTTGCTATCGACGCATTTGCCAAAGAACCATTACGTGCGCGCCCTGAAACTCGACTTGACGGCCGACTCCCTTGTTCACTTGGTATTCCGCCATCGTTTAGAGGAAGAACGAACGTAAGACCGTACCGACGATCACCAGAAAGACGCATGAGAGAAACAGCGCCGTGGCGGATTTCGAAGCGTCCGGGTCACCCGACGAGAATTTCGAGTAGACACGCACGCCGCCGACCAGTCCGAGGATCGCCGCCACGGCGAAGATCAGTTTCGTGAGCGGGTCGAAATAGGACGTTACCATGTTCGTGGCCTCGCTGATGCCGGCCATGCCGTTGCCCTGTGCAAAGCAGGCGAGTGCGGAGCACAGGGAGAAAATCATGAAAATTGCTCTTTTTTTCATCGTTCAAGTAGTTTGGTTAAGGGTGTGAAAAAGGCCGCAGCCTGCTTTGGGAGCATTCTGCGACCGGATACATCGTATTTCCTGCTGCGGAAAAGGCGTCAGCCGTATTCGTTATTCCATTTCATGTCGTAGGTCGTTTTTAATTAAGCATAGGCCCGGATGTCGAAGTTGGCGATGGCCTGCCGCTCCTCGGCCGTGGCATCGCCCATGACGGCGCTCTCTCCGAAGTCCAGCTCTCCGAGCATCGCATGAACCTCCGCGTCACGGAGTTCTGCTCTGGCGGGGAGAGCCGGAAGCGGAGGTCGGGCGCCGGCGGGCGCTTCGGGCTCCGAGAGTTCGCCGTCTTCGCCGATCGAGGGCCGCACGACAAGGGTGTTCCACCCCTGCATCGCGGACTTCTCTTCCGAAGCCGGGGCAAATATAGCGTCTCCGCCTGCCGGGGCGGTGCCGATGTCCGCTCCAGTCCGCTCCAGTCCGCACCGATAGGATTTTGACACGTTGTCCCGTCCTGAAAAAGGTTTACAGAAAAGAGTAAATCTTATGCAGCAAACAACGAATTCAGACTTATCACGTCATTATTTACCGCGTCAGTTGCGTCATCTGATTTTACAGGAGTATTTGAGCGGAGTCAAGACGGCTCGCCAACTCTCCGAAGAACATGGTATTCCCATGTCTACGATTCATAAGCTGGGTCAGCGCTGGAAAGCGAAAAATAGTTGTAGCTTTGTGAGTACCCCTAATCCTTATCCGATCATGTCCCGCGTTACGAGTGAAGAAGCCAGTGAATTATTATCCGAGAACAAAGCCCTTCGGCGGCGCTTGGAAGAGGCTTTATTACGTCTGGAAGGCTATGAGATCATGGGAGATATCCTCCAGGAAGATACGGTGTCGACCTGCTAAAAAATCCGCAGCCGGACAGTCCGGCGCCTCAAAGAAAGACACACAGGAATAAGCCTGTCGTTTCCGTGCGGGTTGTTCGGCTATACCCGTCAGGCCTATTATAAACATTTACGGCGTAATAGGGAAGGATCCTTGTCCGACACCCTTCTTTTGGAGCGGGTGGGTTGCTACCGGAAACTGATGCCCAGGCTCGGCGGTCGCAAACTGGGGCATTTGCTGCAACAGAACGGATTTCCGGTCAGACGGGATCGGTTATTTACGTTGCTTTCGGGAAACAATCTTCTGGTCAAAAGTCGGAAGAAATACAGCGTTACGACCTGCTCGCGGCACTGGATGCGTAAATATCCGAATCTGATCCGGGGTTTCGACCTCGAGCGGCCGCATCGTTTATGGGTCGGAGATATTACGTACATTTCTTTGAAAGAAGGATTTGCATATCTGGCTTTGATAACGGATGCCTATTCCAAACGGATCGTAGGCTATGATCTGAATACGACATTGGAACGGGACGGAGCGCTCCGTGCACTGAGGATGGCCATAGACCAGACTCCGCAGCAAAAACGGCAAGGGTTAATCCATCATTCGGACAGAGGATGCCAATATTGTTCGAAAGAATATGTGAAATTGCTGACCGATAATGGGATTCGCATCAGCATGACTGAAAAGGGCGATCCGTATGAGAATGCCGTTGCCGAACGGGTGAACGGTATTCTGAAGAGCGAATGGATCGACGAGGAATGTTTTGAAAGTTTTCAGGCAGCAAAAGAACGCATCGACCAGATCGTTATCCTTTACAATTCACTCAGACCTCATGCCAGCTGCGATTGGCTTACGCCCTTGGAAGCGGAACTTAGAACCGGGAAACTCAAACATCATTGGGGCCGAAAGACGGTTGTTCGGAAGGCATATGTAAACTTATATCAGGACAATATTTTTTGAACCAAAATGTTTATCTTTAATTATCAATCACTGTAAACCTTTTTCAGGACGGGACACCCCGAAACGGTTGTAATATTGCACCGGGAACAGACCCGGCTATGGAAACCGTAACGGAGGATTTTCAAAACTTCTCTCAAAGATTCTCCGGCGCGGATTTTTGTTGTCGCCAGACAACAGCGAGCTGTACCTTTGTATGCCGAAAAACTTTTCGGCATACGAAAGGTGCTCGCTCTGCGAGGCTGGGTGGCGTTCCCGAGTCACGCCACTTAAACTACCAGACTGATGACAACCACGAAAAAGAGGATCGGACGCCCGACAACGACAGATCCCAGAGTCCACAGGTATAATTTCAAACTCACCACGGAAGAGAATATCCGCTTTAAGCAGATGCTTTGTAAGGCTGGACTGGAGCATAATCGGAGCCAATTTATCGTCAAAAGAATCTTCAACGAGGAGTTCGTCGTTATCAAACGCGACCGAAGATATAGTTCAAATTATTCAATTTCCCTGTTTTGAGTTCTTCAATCTTTGGTCATACATTGTTAAACAATTGAATTGATTTTGGAGTATCAAGCATGAAGTAAGACAGAGCTTTTATTGGTTTTAGAAACCGTTTATGACGTTCCGTCCCCATGCATTGCATCTTAAAGCTGAACTGTTCGTGAAGTCGAGTAGAGTCCATGTCCGCGACGATGGTTTTACAAGATGTAATTTTCACTTAAAGTTTTTTATTATGGTTTACAGAGGTATCGATATCAGCAAGAGCAGTTTCGTAGCGGCTTATCCATCAACGAACGGCAACCCTACTAAGACTTTCCCTAACACAACCGCGGGAATGCGTGAGCTCATCGGTACGCTTGCTGTCGCTGAGCATCATTGCGTTATGGAAGCTACCAGCAATTACGGCTGCTGCTGTACCTGCTACATCAGAACGGTATTGCCGTCAGTTTTGCCCCCCCCCAAAAAAAAAGCAGATCAAGCATTTTTCCCGAATGATGATGCCCGTTACCAAAACCGACGAAAAAGACGCCTACATGATCGCCATGTACGGGGAGAAGATGAATCCTCCCATCTACAAAATGCCCTCGCAGGCTACAATACGGATCCTTACCACCGAAGGGTTTACCTACTTTGACAATGCAAAGCAACTATCCCGCTTCATCGGAATATGTCCAACCTATCAACAATCAAGAACATCCGTAAATATCAGAGAACATATCAACCGGAATGACGATGAACGTCTGCGATCTTTACTCTATATTGCCTTTTGGACTGCCTTGCGTTACAATAGTCGGGAGTGTTATATCCGATTAAAGGCAAATGAAAAACCATTCAAAGTAGCTCTGATTGCTGTGACTAACAAACTCGTCAGGCCTGTTCTTACCATTACTACAATCAACTCAATATATCGATGGATTTGTCCCGGCTAAAAAATAATCTTCGGTTCTTTTTTTATCTTTTTACTTAATTATTTGCTTTTTAATACATTTCCTCATAAATATTCGTTGGCTTTGCCTGCTTCCACTTGGAAAATACGAATTTTGAAGAATTGAAGATTTATCTTAACTTTCGAAAAAATTTCATGCGACGTGCGATTTATTCCCTCCATCCTCCGGTCGTTTCCGTTCAATGTCATGTTGTACTTCGTCGGATTCTTATCTCCGCCGCTCCCCGCCGCTGCCGCCTCCTATGACCGAATCCAGACCCTCTCGATGGACGAAGGACTCCCGCACAGCGACGTAAATGCGATTACGCAAGATCGTGACGGCTATCTTTGGTTTGCGACATTCAGCGGGCTGAGTAAATACGACGGATACAGACTCCAAACCTTTCGGACCGACAATTCCGACCTCACCAGCGACCGGATACTCTGCCTATTCGTCGCCCGGGATTCGTCCCTTTATATCGGAACCGAATCCGGAGGGCTGAACCGTTACGATCCGGTGTCCGAAACGATATTTCCGGTCGCCGAAGAGCCGACAACCTCTGCAGACCAGGTGATCAACAACATTTTCGAAGATCGAAAAGGTACCGTATGGGTCTGTCGAAACGACGGATTGGGATACCTCACACTCCGAGGAGCAACCACTTATCTGCATGTCAAGAACCGATGGAGAGGATTCTACATACAGTGCGGAACCGCCTTGGATTCTTGCAGACTGCTACTGTCGACCGATGCCGGCCCCGTCATCTATAACCCCGAAACCGAGGAGATACAAAATATCCTCCGGGATGAAATCAAAACCCGCTGTTTCTCGATGCAGTCTTTCGCAGACGGCAAAATCGCGCTTTCCGGAGGATGGGGCGTTCGGATCTATGATCCGAAAACCGACGACCTACAGAGAATCTGCGACTTCTCATCCCGGGTCACGACGCAGGACAATCACGGAAACATCTGGGTCGGAAGTTTCAACCGGGGACTGTACAAATACGACCGGAATGGTATTAAGATTGTTCACTACCACCCCAAACTCCCCATTCCTCATGCCGTCAACTCCTTTGAGATCAGCGCACTGTTCGAGGATCGTTCCGGGGTGCTTTGGATCGGAACGATCGGCGGCGGCTTGAGTAGGCTCAATGTCGTCGAAAAACATATCGAATGCTATACCGAAGCGCAGGGCTTGTGTGAAAATCGGATCATCACGTTCCTCGAAGCCCGCGACGGAATACTTTGGGTCAGCACACATGGCGGCATCAATCTGTTTAATCGAAGTTCCGCAACTTTCCGGGAGCTGCGCAT
>OLVX01001545.1_pt1 | contig 19200 bp, 17 predicted proteins | sample 1673271 | NCBI WGS metagenome assembly OLVX01 (sample SAMEA3178939, study PRJEB25190) | human gut metagenome | biome: human gut; feature: human-associated habitat; material: faeces | place: Austria | collected 2013
TCGCCCTGCTCCACGCGGTACTGCTTACCGCCGGTAACAATGATTGCGTACATTTGTTTCATTCCTTTTCGTTGTACTCGCTGGTCGTAAAGGCAGACCCCTACAGGGGCCATTTGCGGCGCCCACACCAAGCGGCTAGAATAGTATAGCAGAAAAGCAAGCTGATTTCAAGGGGTTTTTGCGTATTGCGGCAAAGTTTTTTTCAAGCTCCGCCGTCAATTGCTCCAATTTTTGAGCACCGCTTCCATATTCCGGGCTCCATAGACGATGCGGAGCACCCAAATCATTTTCTTTTCCTTCTCCACCATATAGTATAGAACATAATTTCCAACGACTTTCTTGCGGATTATCATCCTTGGGAGAAAATCATTCACGACCAATGCCCCACTTGCAGGAAAAGCACAGACCTTTTCCATACATTTGTTGATGTCGCCCAGCAGCGTTTTTGCTGCCTTCTCATTATCAAGCTCATTTCGGATGTAGTTTACCGTTTCTCGCACATCCCGCCGTGCACGTTCAGTCAATTGGAAATGATATTCACAGTCCATATTCCCTCCTGATCTCTTCCAGTGCCGTCGGACCATCCACCACGCGGCCCTCATCAACATCTCTCAACCCTTCCATGATGAGTTTTGCCTCTTCCATCTCCTTCATGGTGCGCTCGTAGTACTCGATGTCCATGACCACAAGGCGGCCGTATCCGTTTTTCGTCACAAAGACCGGGCCATTCTCCTCGGCGCAGCGGCGCTCGATCTCCACCGTATTTTTTAGTTCACGCATCGGAATGATCTGCATACATTTACCCTCCCAGATATCTCGCGGCTCTCTTTGTGGCTTTATTATACACCTAAAAAAGCCACAGAGCAAGAGTTGCCTTCCGACTTCTCCGCCCTGCAGCTTCTGTTTTTTTCTGTATCAGCGTTTTATTACTGCTGTTGTGCGCTCAGCTCTTCCTTCACCCGCTTATTATAGGCTTCGGTCCGCTCCACAAAGAGCTTCCGGGGCGAGGAGGCCACAAGTTCTTCTTCCTCCAGCCGGAACGCGGGGTCGGCCTTTTTCGCCTTGGCGGCGAGGGTACGATTCTCGCTGTTGAGGGCCAGCTTGACCATGAGCGGCTCATCCTTGTATCGCTTGGTCAGGATGACCTCTGCGATGATACCGCCGACCACGGCCACCGCCGCCACCACCTGCGACACCCGCAGCCCGATGGAGGGCACCAGAAGCAGACTGTCCGTGCGCAGGGCCTCGATCCAGAACCGGCCCGCGCCATACCAGATGAGGTAGCGCAAGGCGATGTCGCCCGCAAACTTCCGCTTTTTGATATACTTCACCAGCAGGAACAGGCCCACGAAGCACCAGATGCTCTCATATAAGAACGTCGGGTGGACCGGCAGGTTCGGGTCGATGACGGTGCCCTTGGGGGCCGTGACCACGCTGCTGAGCAGGTAGTCGCGGGTCGCCTCGCTGTACATACCCCACGGCAGGGTCGTGTTGCAGCCGAACGCCTCCTGATTGAAGAAGTTGCCCCAGCGGCCGCAGCCCTGCCCGATGAGGAAGCCCATAGCCGCAAGGTCGAACATGGGCAGCGCCGGCACCTTGCGCCATTTACAGGCAAGGCCGCCGAACAAAAAGCCGCCGATGATGCCGCCGTAGATGGCAAGGCCGCCGTCCCGGATGGCCAGCACGTCCCACAGGCTGCTGTAATTGTAGGGAGACATGGCCACATAGTAGAGCCGGGCGCAGAGGATGCCCATCACCACGCCGATGAGGATGACATCCACCATCGCGTCGGCGTCCACGCCGAACTCGACGCCATGCCGGAACGCAAACACCAGCGCAAGGCACATGCCCACGGCGATGCAGACGCCATACCAATAAATATTGATGCCGCCGATGGAAAAGGCCACGCGGTTCAGCGTGAAACTCAGGCCCAGCGCCGGAAATTGTACCAGATTCGTCATTCTTCGTCCTCCGTCTCTTCGTCATCTGCTTCGGGCAGGTCCGCCGTGCCGTCCGGCTCGATGTACATCACCGCCATCCGGGCGGGCTGTAAGATGTGCTGCAGGGCTGCGTCGGCGTCGTCCGCCGTCAGGGCCGCAAGTGCCTCGATCTGCTGCACCACCGTCTGCCCGGAGAGGGCGAAGTCCGCCATCTGGCTGGCCGAGTCCTCCACGTTTTCGAGGTTTTCGATCAGTTGGCCGTACTTTTCGTTCTTGCAGAGGGTAAAGACCTCCCGATCGATGCCCTCGCGCCGGACCCGCTCGATCTCGTCCAGCAGCATTTGTTTCACCGTGTCGGGCTCGTCACTCTCGCCGGTGAAGAGGATGCAGCAGCAACCGTCCACCCGCAGCACTTCCCCACCGAAACCGGGGTTGGTCAGGCCGGAGTCGTACAGGCGGCGGTAGAGCGGCGACATCCCGCCGCAGACGCAGCAAAGGATGAGGTCGTACAGCAGCTCGCTGCGCAGATCATCCGGGGCGAGGGGCGTTTCCTTGAAGCCGAGGCCAAAGCAGGGCTTTGACACCGGCATCCGGATCCGTTTTTCCGTTGCTGCCAACGTCATGGGTTCCTCGGCCCAGAGCCGCTGCACCCGCTCTTCGGGGCGGAGTTCCATCAGGCCATGGCGTTCGCACGCGGCCAAGATCTGCTCCATGGTGGTATTGCCCGCTGCGGCCAGCACCATATTTCCCGGTGCATAGAACGCCTCGCAGCAGTCATAGAGCATCTTCGGGGTGATCTCAGCAATGCTCTCGCAGGTGCCCGCGATGTCGCTGCGGATGGGGTGGCTGTGGTACAGGCACTCACACAGGCCGGTGATCAGCCGCCAGTCGGCGCTGTCGTCGTACATCTTGATCTCCTGCCCGATGATGCCCTGCTCCTTGGCGATGGTCTGCTCGGTGAAGTAGGGGTGCCCCACCATCCCCAGCAGCACATCGAGGCTTTCGTCCAGCTGTTGCGTGGCGGTGAAGAGGTAACAGGTTCGGTCAAAGCTGGTAAAGGCGTTGGCGTTGGCCCCCGTCTTCGCGAACTTTGCAAAGGCGTCGCCGTCCTGATCCTCGAACATCTTGTGTTCCAGAAAATGCGCCACACCTGCGGGCAGATGCACCTCCCGCCCATTGAGCCGGAAGTCCCGGTCAATGGAGCCGAAGCGGGTGGCATAGATGACATGGGTGCCGGAATACCCCGGCATGGGCCGCACAAGGACGGTCAGGCCGGAGGGCAGGATCTTCCACTGATCCGCGGCGGCATCGGCAAGCGCTTGGCTGCGCAGTTCAGACATCGGCGATCCCCTCCTCTCTCGTCAACAGATAACTGATCGACAGGCTCAGCTGCCGCAGAATGGCGCGAACGTCCTCTTTGGTCACGGCGCGCAGGGCGGCGCGGGCTTCGTCGGGCGTTTGCAGCCCGCTGCCCCGCAGCACTTCCATATAATACCACGTCTCGATGCCGCCAAGGCTGTCCTCAATGCCCGCCATCCCGCTGAGCAGGGACAGGCGGCAGTCTTCCAGTTCCTCGTCGGTGATGGGCCCGGTGCGCAGGTCGTCCAGCTCCTTCAAGATGGCCGCTTCCGCGCGGGCCGCGTCGGCGTGCTCCACGCCGCTGTTGACAGCCATGCTCCCCGTGAAGCTCTGGAAGCTGGACGCGCAGTAGTAGCACAGGTGATCCCGCTCCCGGACGTTGAGGAAGAGGCGGCTGGTCACGCTGCCGCCGTACAAGGCCATAGCAAGCCGGACCGCCGCCATCTGGTCGGGGCGCATCGGCTCACCGAGGGTGAACAGCATACAGAGCTTGGCCTGTACGGTGTCGAAGCACTCCACCTTCCGGGCTGGTTCCCGCCGGGGCATTGCCATGTTCCCGCACAGGGGGGCCGGGCGGCGTTCCACCGCCGAAAGCTCCCGGAGCAATGCGTCTTTGACCTGCTCCGTCTCCGCTTCTTCGCAGCCAAGGATCAGCAGCTCGATCTGCGCCGTTTCCAGCATCTCCCGGTAGGCGGCGGTCAGGGCCTCCGGCGTCAGGGCGTCCACCTCTTCCAGATAGCCCTCCTGCCGGATGCCGGCGGGGCTGTCGCCGAAGAATTCCCGGTTGGCCTGACGCTGGCAGTAGATGCGCTTTTCGTTCACTTCGTCTTCCAGCGCTTTGCGGAGCATCTGCTTTTCGATGCCGACCGCCTCCGGGTCGAAGACGCCGCCCACAAAGGCGGGGTGAAAGGCCGTGCCCAGCGCCAGCCCAGCGTATTCGCGGGTCAGCGGTTCCCCTTCCAGCGCAAAGCGGTCCTTGATGCCTGTGGCGCTGACGCAAAGGTTGTGGTTCGCGCCGAAGGGCCGGGCGTCCACGGTCAGGTCCGCCCCATAGAGGCGGGCCAGCGTTTTGGTCATCTGGGTCATGTCGGGGCAGTCCGCATAGCCGCGCTCCATCACCAACGGCAGCAGCGCGTGGGCGGTAGCCGTCTCCCGCTTGGCCGGGAAGGCGAAGTGGATGCTGATGCGGCAGCGGTTGAATTTAGGCGCCGGGTCCCACAGCAGATGGACGCCGGGCGCGATCTCGGTTCGTTTCAATGGTTTCTCCTTCGATTTTTTGCAAATTTATTGTTTTGCGCGTTCCAGCGCGAGGAATTCTTCCAAGGAAAGGCCGCTTTCGCGGATGGCGTGGGCGTTCTCGACCCCCACATACCGCCAGTGCCACGGTGCATAGACCATGCCGGTGGCACTCTGGCGCTCCTCCGGCCAGCGGAGGATGAAGCCATAGTCCGCGGCATACGCGGTCAGCCACTCGTAGGCACGGGTCTCGGCAAAAGCCTCCGAGCGCTCCGTGCAGTCCGGCGAGAGGATATCGGCGCAGTAGCCGGTCCCCTGCTCGCTGGTGCTTGCCGTGGGCTGCAGCGACGCAGTGTGCGCCGCTGCCGTCTCGCCGGTAAGGCGGCTGTTCTCGGTCTGATAGGCCGTCAGCCGGGCTTCATACGCGGCGGTGCGGGTGTCGGCATCCTGCCAGCCCGTGACAAGGTTCAGCTCCACACCGGCGGCCTGTGCGGCCTCGGCCATGCTGCGGTAAGCCGCAGCGGCCTCCGTTTCCAGTTGTTCACCGGTGGCGTCGTCCGCCACGGCCAGCTCCGGGGCCGGTTCGCTTTCCAGCGGGAGGTTGGCGTTCACCACCACCAAGCGGGCGTCGTCCGTGTCGCACACATATCCGTCGGCGCTGTAAGCCCGCGCCGCAAAGGGCACCGGCCCCGCGATAAGGGCGTGGGCTTTCGGCAGCAGCCACAGGATGCCGGTGGACATCAGCGCCACGGCCCCGCCGCACGCGGCCAGAAACAGCACCCAGTTCCGCGCCAACCGCAGACATTTGCGGATCTTCCACTCCCGGTACGACATCCGCTTGGCCGGGGTTCTTTGTTGGTTCATGTAAGCTTCCTCACTTTATTCTATCGTATCGCAGCGTTTGCCGCGTTTTATGACTCTTCCCGTGCCTTTTGGCCGCGGATATCCTTGCCCACGAACAGGCAGGGCACAAAGGAGGAAAGGCGGCTGGAAATTTTTTCGGTGTAGAGTTTCTCCAGCAGCGCCCCGTCCGTGATGTTCGTCGTGACGATGGTGGGCAGATGCGCACCGAGGCGATTGTTCAGCAGACTGTACAGGGTGCTGAGGAAGAAACTGGAGTTGAATTCCGTGCCCAGATCATCGAGGATGAGCAGGTCTGCCCCGGCTGCCGTTTGCAGCAGGGTCTCTTCCTCCCCGGAGGGGTCCAAACCGAAGTGCAGCGCTTCCAGTTTGGCAAAAAAATCGGGGCTGGAAACATAGATCACGTCCATGTCCTTCGCCAGCACGATGCCCGCAATGGCAAGGGCCGCATGGGTCTTGCCAAGGCCCGCATTGCCGAACAGCATCAGACTTTCGCTGCTGCGGTCGAATTCTTTTGCGTAGGCACGCAGTTCTTCCAGAAGTTCCCCCATGTACGTCCGGACCGGTTCCCCCAGCTTCTCGTCCATTGTGTTGGGGTAGTAGCGCAGCTCCATCGTGTCGAAGCTGGAAACGGACAGGCTGGACAGCTTCTCGATCTCCTCGCGGCGGAGTTTCTGCATCAGTTTGTGGATGCACTCGCAGGTGTGCCCCTCAAATGAACCGGTATCCTGACACTTTTTGCAGGTGAAATGCGGCTCCAGCGCATCGGCCGGGCGGCCGCTGGACGCCAAGAGCGCGGCAAGCCCCTGTTTGGCCTTGGTCAGCGCAGCGGCCGCAGCGGTGCGGTCCCCGCCGGAGGCTCCGGCCAGCGCACACCGCACGCCCCGCACCCGCACCTCTTCTTCGGCGTGGCGGAGGGCCGGGATGGCCGCTTCCGCCTCGGCGCGGGCATCCTCAGCGTTGGCGCGGGCGGCCTGCCGCCGCAGCGCCACGGTGCGCATTGCCTCCTGATACAGTTCACGTTTGGTACGCATAGTTTCTCCTTATTGCGATGTCTCGTCCGATTTTTTTCGCAGCGAACGGCGGCGGACGGCGTTTTCGAGGAAATCGTTCCCACTGGGCGTTTCGCGGTCCACCCGGATGTTCCGGCTGGCCCCCGCCCCGGCCACCGGCCCGCGCACATCGTGGACGGTGCGCAGACCTTTGGCGTTCCACGTTTTGAGGATGCTGTTCCAGTACCACAAATCGCGCTTGGGGCCCGCTTGCACGGCCGCCTCCTGCACCATGGCGTCGTCGTAGCCGTACACCTCGTACCAGCGGGCAATGGCTTTCCGCCCGCCGAGGGTCAGCTCGCTTTCTGCAATGCCCAGCAGCCCGCTGACATACTGTTCGCGCTGGGCACGAAGGGCCAGCAACTGCAGATGCGTGTCCGCCTGTTCGCCGGTCTCCACGCCCTCGGCGCGCCAGACTTTCAGCTCGTGGCTGACCGCGCCCATGGTCCGCTTGCTCTTGCTGGCGACATAGGCCACGCAGAGCATGACCGTCTCCGGCGCAAACCCGTCGATGATGTACAGGTTGACCAGCTTTTCCATCTCGCTGTGGGTCAGCGGGCGGGCAAACCCTGCCTGTGCGCAGTCGATGAGGCTGGAGATCATCGGGTCGGTGCGGGATGCCGCCGCGATCTCGGCCCACGTCATTGGGGCCGGGGCGCTAGGCTCTTCGCCGGGGGCTGCATTCTCCTCATAGCGCTCCAGCAGCCCGGCACCGGCCCAGAAGGCCAGCGCGCTCTCGGCGGTCATCTTGCTGCGCAGTTTGAGGTCCGCGCAGATCTTCTCCGGGTCGGTGACGCCGGTGGCCAGCACATACAGCGCCACCCGCACATTGTATTCCTCCGCGATGCCCAGCTTTGCGAACACGAGCTGCGGCACGGCGATGGCATCGCCTTTCTGCTCTTTTAAGCGGTAAATCATTCGGCTTTGCCCTCCTCCGGCTCTGCGGGCGGGGCCCACGGCTCACAATCGAGGATGGAGGGGAGGTTTTTCCAGCGGTCCGGCTCGGCGTTGTAGGCTTCCTCCAAGCACTGAGCGGCGGCTGCGCGGCCCTCGTCGCTCAGTGGGAACTCCTCGTGGCGGCGCAGGGCAGGATTGGTCTTGTCCAGCGCCCACGGATCAGGCCAGATATCCACTGCAAGGATGGCCTCTTCTTTTTCGGCCCCCTCCCCGCCTTCCGGGTCCGGCACGGTGCGCTTCGTCGGCGTGAGCAGATAGCGCATCCCGGCCTCGTTGCCGCTGTAAAGATTTTTGCACTTGAAGTAGTGCAGCAATGGCACAAAGATCATGTTGCGTCCTTTCCAACAATACAGATACTATCATTATAAAGCAAGCGGCGCAAAATGCAAGTTTTTTTGCCCGCCGACAAAACCTTCCACAAAAAACAGTTGACAAATCCGCCCGCCTTTGCTACACTAATAGCGCACTTGCAGGGTTAGCTCATCCGGTAGAGCGACTGCTTCCCAAGCAGTAGGCGGCGGGTTCGAGTCCCGTATCCTGCTCCAAAATAAAGCGGTGGGACGTTTGTTTTTCATTTCGTCCCACCGCTTTTTTGTTTTGTTTTTCCGCAAAAATGACGTAGAATCCCGCGTCAACGCCTCGTAAACTCCCCAATAAGCCCCCCAATAAAGCGACACTCCCGATGGCTTTTTCTTTCCTTCGGGAGTGTCGTTTTATCCATATCTACTTTTTATTCTTCCCCTACCCCAAAAGCAAAGGGGAAGGCCGTGCGTGGCCTCATGTTCCGTTTCTTTTCTGCTCTTCTTCCGCCCTCTGCCGCAGCACATCCACTGCCTTGGTCAGCGCCGCCGGGATGGGCACTCCCATGAGTCCAGCGTTCTCGATGATGGAGATGGTCTCGTTGCACACAAAGGCGATCACGGTGGCATCGCGGATAAAGCTCGACCCGATGATGGCGTCCAGTCGGCACGCCACCAGCACCACCAGCAAGCTCACGCCCTTGCGGCACAGGCCCTTCCAACCGGCGCGGGATTCGAGGGTGCCGGTCTTGGTCTTGGGGCTGGTGTGGAACACCCCCGCCACGATCAGGCCGGTGATGTAGTCTACGGCCATGAAAATCACCAACGTCTGAAGCGCCGTATCCCAGCCGCCGAACAGGCCCGCAATGGCCCCGCCGATGACACCGACATATGTACACAATTCTCTGCTGTTCATTGTTATACTCCCTTCACTTTTGTCAATCCGGCCCGCTGGATGATGGCCGGGTAATCCTTGTAGGCATGGCTCAGATCCACGGGGCCGTCGATGCCCGCCACCCGGCCTTTGCTGGTGTACTGCCACATGCCGTGCTTGCGGGTGGGACGGTGGCCGCGGTAGTCTGCGATCCAAAGGTCATAGGCGGTCAGCGCATCCATGTCGAGGGCAGTGTCCGCGAAATTGGTGTAGGTGTACACCATTGCATACAGCCCCCACGCTTCGAGCTGGGCGGCGGCTTCGGCCACGCGGGCGGACAGCTTGGCCGGGGTCAGACCGCGCAGCTTCGGATCTTCTGCATCCACCGCGATGGGCAGTTGGAAGTTCTTGTCCGCCAGCGCAGCGCGCAGGGCGGCCAGCTCTTCGGCCGTCTGCCGGGGCGTGATGGCACAGGTGTAGTAGTAACCGCCCACCGGGATGCCCCGCGCCGTGCACGCGGCATAGTTGCGCTCGAAGGCCGGGTCAACGTAGGGCTTGCCGCCCTTGCTGCCCAGCACCCGCAGCATCACGCCGTCGATTTTTCCGCTGCGCTTCACCGCGTCCCAGTCGATGCGGCCCTGCCAGCGGGAGACGTCCATGATTTCAGCCATATCGTCCTCCTTACTGCGTGATTTCCTCAAAGCCGCTCTTGATAAGAATCGCCTTGACCTTCTCCTTCAGCAAGCGGGGGCAGCGCCCATACAGAGCCTTGGCCTCCTCCACGGTCTCAGCAGACATAATTTCCTGTGCCCATAACATAGCCATCATAAATACCATCCTTTCGATTTTTTGTGTGATTTTACGCATAGACAGTCTCGCTCATTTCCAGCAAGCACTGCTTCAGCATTTCGTTTTCGTTTTTCAGGGCGGCCAGTGTTTCGGGCATCTGCTCCATTTTTGCCTCGTGCTCTTCCTTGGCTCTCCGCTCTGCCAGCTCGTCTTCGGTGTAGCGGATGTACCGCTGGATGGGGACCGTCTCTTCCCATGCGGGCTGCGGGTCCACACCGGGCACATCGATCACTTCCTCCACAATAGTGCTGCCATTGGCGAGATGTTCAATGGGGACAAAATGACTGACTTGCTTGACCCCGGCAATGGACTCGTGGTGGACGACCTCCACGTCGTCGATGAGCCGCCCAAGGCTCAGATCGGGTGCTTCGGTCAACTCCACACCGGTTTCGTCAATGATTTTCATAGATGTTCCTTTCTCAGCCTACGCGCTGCCAGATATTCACCGCCTGATACGGGTTCAAAATGCTGAACGCTTGCCCGCTGCCGGCGCTGCCAATGGTCAGGGTGTGCCCATGGCTTCCAGCGCTGGACGTAGTCACAGTGGTACTACCCGCCATATAAGTGGTGCCGCTGTTGAAATTGTACCCGCTGCTGTTAGAACTTGCAATCGTATGGGTATGCGCTCCACTCTGGCTGGTACTTCCGCTGTGGTTATGCGTAGGCAGCTCGTTTGTGGTTAAGGTAACTTTGGCACGCCCGCCGCTGCTTCCCGCGGCAAAAGTATCTCCGGCGGCGAAAACAATACAGTCTTTCAGCTGAGTCCAGATCGTATGTGCATAGATGGCGGCAGGGCTTGTGGAGTCCGCCATTTCCATCACAAAATCAACAGGCGGGACCCAGCCGGGATCTGCGATTCCGGTAACTGCTCCGGTCATTTAAGCTTCCTCCTATCCGATCCGTTCCCACATATAACGTACAATGTAAGGATTCAAAATGCTGAATGCTTTCCCGTTTCCGGTATTTCTAATGCTCACGCTATGGCTGTGTGCACCGGCGCTGGATGTCGTGTGCGTGGCATTGCCGATATAAATATGGCCAAATGCCATGGTACCATCAGTGCTACTCGCTCTACAGACTTCGGCGGTATGTGTATGAGCACCGGCGGAAGAGGTACTGCCGCTGTGATTGTGCGAGGGCATTTCTTTGGTTGTAAGTGTGACGCTTGCCCGACCGCCGGTAGACCCGTTTGCATAGCCCCCGCCCGCGGCGATGATCGCCCGGTCCTTGAGCTGGGACCATGTAGTTCCGGCAAAGATTGCAGCCGGGCTGATGGGGCTCGCGCTCTTCCAGACAAAGCCAACGGGAGGGGCATCGGCAGCCACGTTCAGACCTTTTACCATTCCGATTGCCATCAGCTGACCCTCCTCCAAACGTATTTGCCAACATACGGGTTCAGAATGCTGAATGCTTGGCCGTTTCCGCTGCTCCCGATCGTAACCGAGTGGGTATGCGCTCCGGCACTGCTTGTTGTTTTTGTTGCGGTATCCATCCAACCTTTTGATGAACCTGCATAATAGACACCTTGACTTGTACCCCCAAGGCTGGATACGGTGTGCGTGTGATTTCCGGTCGCTGTGATGCTGCCGCTGTGGTTGTGGGCGGGCATCTCGGCCACACTCAAGGTGTGGCTCGCAGATCCGCCTGTGCTGCCGAGCGTGTAGCTGCCGCCCGCGCCCATGAGAAAACGGTCCTTGATCTGCGCCCAACTGGTTCCGGCATAGTCAGCCGCCGGGCTGACGGAGCTGCTGGTCGTGATAATCGCGCCAACAGGCGGCACCCATTTGCTGCTGAGTGTGTTGACTGCTCCGATTGCCATAGAACATGCCTCCTTTAGGTCGGGACCCGCTCCATCAGCAGAAGCCGGAGATGGATGTCTGCCGAAGGAACCGTGGTCGCATAAAAGCGGCAATACCCAGCGCCGGTTCTACAAATGGTTCCGAGCCCTGCCTTTTGGGCGTCCGGCACACTGGAAATGCTGATGGTCGCGCTGGGTTCCAGCTCCGCTGTGCAGCCGCTTACGGTGGCGTCGCACTGATAGCTCCACCCTGCGGCCTTCGCCTCGTCGTCCGAAGTCTCGGCCCAGTCGGCGGCGGGCAGCGTGATATCGTAGGCCCGGATGATGGTCCCGGAAGGGCCCTGCGGGCCGGTGTCACCTTTATCGCCCTTGAAGTCTCCTGCATCCTTGGCTTTCTTCAGCGCGTCCGTGGCCGCGTTGGCTGCATTATTGGCAGCTTCCGCTGCCCGGTCGGCGTCTTGCTTAGCGGAACCAGCGCTGCCCGCCGCTTCGGACGCACTCCCGGCCGCTGCTGTGGCACTTCCCGCCGCGGCGCTCTTGCTCCGGGCGGCTGCGGCAGCGGAACCAGCAGAGGCGGAGGCGCTGCCCGCGGCGTTGCTCTCCGACGTGGCAGCAGCCTCTTTGTACGCCTCGGAATTGGCTTCAGACCGGGCTGCTGCGGTCTTACTGGCGTCGGCTTTTTTTTCGGACGTGGCGGCTGCCGCTTTGCTGGCCGCAGCCTCTTCAGCCGCTGCCTTCGCCGCATCCTCGCTGTCCTTGGCGTTGGCCTCCGACGTCGCCGCCGCCGCTTTGGCTTGCTCCGCTGCGCTGGCCGAGCCGGAGGCTGCTGTTGCACTTCCCGCCGCGGCGCTCTTGCTCCGGGCGGCTGCGGCAGCGGAACCAGCAGAGGCGGCAGCGCTGCCCGCGGCGTTTTCTTCCGAACTCTTTGCCTTCGCCGCCGCATCCACGGCCGTCTGTCCCCATTTTTTCACCAACGCCACAAACTGCTCGTATACGCTGGGCGTGATGGTCTCAGTGGTGCTGTTGGTGTCGATGGTCTCGTAGCAGGTGTATTGGCCGGGCTTCGTCATGGCGATGTAGCCGTCCTCGTTCACGGCCAGCAGCATCCAACTGCCCTGCTTTTCCTGTGTCCAGCGCCGGTCTACCACAATGCAATTGTTTTCGTCCAGCATCTGCGGGTCCGGCAGAGCGCCGCTCAGCCGCTGCACGTGCAGCGTGATGGCGCAGCCCGCCCACTCTTCCGGCACCTCGAAGTGCAGGGTGTCCACCTTGGCCGAGCCTACGCCGCCCATGTACAGGGTGTCCGGCGTTGCCCGGAAGGTGCTTCCGTTGTCCTGTGACTTCCGGACTTTGATGTTCAACTCGCTCATGCTCTTCCTCCCTTCTGCCCCAGTGTATCATCTCCCGCCGGGCCAGACTACTTGCTACTTTTTCCGCCGGGCAAACAAAAACGCCCCGGCCAATTTGGCCGAAGCGTCTTCGTCCTTTTATCTCACCTCCGCCCACTCATCCACGGCTCCCGCCGCGGCTTCCTGCTTCTTCTCGTCCTGTTTGATCCAGCTCTCGAAGTTTTTCTCTTCGTACAGAGGTTCACCTCCGGCTTCCAGCCGCAGCAGCATTTGGGCCAGCTTCTCCCGGTCGTGGTCATTCCCGGCCAGATACTCGCTCTTGACAACGCCGGTGATATTGCTCTTGATGGCATCCTTGTCCTTGCCCGCAGTCAGCAGCCGGTCGATCTCGGTCTGCACATCCTTGGCGCGGCCCACTTCCAGTGCGTCGGTCAGGTCATCGTAAACATTCCGGTCTTTGTCTCCGGCCAGCAGCTCGTCGGCCAATTCGTTAATTGCTCCGTAGCTGCTGCCGCCATGCTTATCACCGGTCACCAAGTCGATGATTGCCTCTCGTTTCACTCGATCCGATTTTGCAGTCGCACTGATTCCAAGACCATCGTACAGCTCACGAATAACTTTCTTTGTCAATTTCTGCCGTTTACGGTCATCTCCTGCATTCCGCGCCTTCGCTGCTTCCAGAATGTCCGGGTCATAATTTTTCAGCCGCTTCTTGAGTTCCGCCTTCACCTTGTCGCTCTTGCCCATCTGGTCCAGCTTGCCAAGAGCGGCCGCAGCTTCCTCCGCGTCACCCCGCTCAATGGCGTTGAAGAGCCGGTCGTATTGTCCGGTCGCGCTGGCCGGAGTTCCGTTCAGGCTGAACCCTTCGCCATTTGCAAGGCCCTGCACATCGTCCGCGTAAGCCGCGAAGGCTTCTACCATCTTCCGCCCGTTTGCCGCCGGGATGCCCGCGATGTCCAGCCCATATTCCATCACATCGACCCCGGCCTTCCGGAGCTTCCGGTGGTAGGCTTCCAGTTCCTCTTCGTCCATGCCGGTGGTGTCCTTCCGGATCAGGGTGTACAGCTTCGTGGTAGCGGCAAACAGGTCGTTGACGGCGCTGATGTTGGTCGCGCTCACCACATCGTAGTCCGTGCCGTTCACTGCGTTGCCCACCATGCTGTAGATTTCCGAACCAAACAGGAAGTTGCCCGCCGCGCTCTCAGTGAACAGCCCCGCAAACCGGTTCCACAGGCTTTCGGCGGTCACGTCGCCGTTTTCATCCTGCTCCCGATCCCACCGATGCAGCAGGAAGTCCGCGCCGATCTTCATCAGGGCGAATACCGCCGTCTGTATCACTTGGCTTGCGGCAGCCCGACGCAAGCTCTGCCCGGCCCGCTGCACTTCGGCCTTGTTCTCGGCGCTCTTCTCTGCCTTGTACCGTGCTCTCTGGGCCTTGTAGTCCATCACCGCATCGGCGAGGATGCCGTAGTTCTGGAACCGCTGGGTGGTGAACATGGTCAGCGTCTTGGTGATCTCGTTGTCGCTGCGCTGGATGCCCGCCCGCTGCATCACGGTATAGTTGGGCTGGGTCTCCTCAATGACCTTCTGGTACATCTGGTTCACAGCTTTCCAGTAGGCGTCACTGCCCTTGGTGGCCGCACCGTCGGCAAACTCTGCCGCGTGGTGTTCCACGTAGTGCTTTGAGGCTTCCCACAGTGCCGCCACCGTGATCTCGTCCATCGAGTTGATCCAGCCGGTCACGCTCTTGGGCAGTTTGTCCATGGCCTTTTCGGCAAAGCTCCCCGAAACGCCGATGGACGCCAGTTCCCCGCGCTGGCTGCCCCGCAGTCGGTATTGCAGCAGCGCGTCGCCGTGGGCGCTGATCTCCGCTTCCAGTGCCCGCCGCTGCTTGCCGGAGAGGTTTTTCACGAAGGGCAGCACCGCCGCCATGGTATCGCTGCCCAGCACGGCTCCCGCCGTGGGTAGGGACGCCGCCTGTGCGATGGCGACGCCGGGGTTTAAGGTCAGAATAGCCCCGGCGTAGTTACCCCGCAGCTTTCCCATCACCCGGCCGATGCCGTCCGAGCGCTTGCGCTGCTTCGTCTGCAAGTCGGTCAGCAGGTAATCCACGTAGTTCACCGCGTCCCGTCCCCAGTGTTCCTTCAGCACGCCACTCTTCAGCTTTTGGATGCCGTCCTCTGTCTCCACATTCGCGTTCAGGATGCGGTTTGCGTCCCGGATGGGGGCTGCAAGGCCCGCGTAGGCCGCTGTGTCCCGAAGGGAACGCTGCACCACGCTGCTGCACTCTTCCAGCAGGATGGGCAAGCCGCTCTTCACGCGCTCCTTCAGCATTCCGCGTCCTTCGATGGTGGCGTCCAGCTTCAGGCCCTCGATCTCGCTGGCCAGCTGGGTCTTGTCCACCGCGATGGGGTAGTAGTTCTTCACCGTCGCCCGCTGGAATCCCACCAGCTTCATGCTGGTCTCGTTGATGAGGTTCGTGGTGTAGTCCCCGAAGAAGCCCTTCATGTCCTCGATCCACTTCCGGTCGTAGTCGGTCAGGGCATTCTCCACGGTGTTCAGGATGGTGTCGGCCATGGGCATTCCGTCGGCCCCCGTCAGCATTCCGATCCTCACGGTCTGCCCCTTCTGGTAGGCCCGCTCGATGTCACCCTCGTTGTAGAGCGTTGTGTCCGGCAGAGTCAGGCCGCCGTTGAGCAGGTGCTCCCGGCTGTCCGTGTTCTTCAAGTGCATGTACAGGCTGCACAGCTGCCCATGGGTCAGCGGCACGGCCTTGCCCTTTGCGTCCGTCAGCCCGATGTCCACCAGCTCCGCGCCGGGGCCAGCGAACCGCTCCATCTGCTTGAGGTTGGCCTTGCCTGTCACGTTGTCGAAGAGCTTGGTGCCTTCCACCGTGATCTGGGTCTGCCGGAGCTGGCCTTGGTTCAGCATGTCGGCCAGCTTTTCCATCTGGCCGTTTTTGGTGTACCCGCCCAGCATCCGGAAGACTCGCTTCGCGCCCAGCATGTCGAGATTGTATTTGGTCAGTGCATCCCGGATTCTGCCGCTCTCGTTTCCCTTGGCGGCCAGCACTTCCAGCCCGGCCTTCTGGGCAAAAGCGTCCACTTCCTCGGTCTTGGCAAGGCTCAGGGTCTTGTTTTCGGTGCGGATCACGTGCAGCGTCCCCGCCGTGATGGCTTTCAGCATCCGCAGCTGCTCCACCGTCATAGGCAGATAGGTGCGGTTCTCCGTCTCCCTGATACTGGCCTTCAGCCGGTCCCGCAGCCTCTCGGCCTTTTCGCCGTCGCCCAGAGCCTCGGCCTCGGTCAACTGCTGGTGCAGCCGGTCCAGCTTTGCCTGTTTCGCGTTCATCATGTCGGCCTGTAAGGCTTGGATGAGCTTCGGCACACCGGTCTGCTCCCAGTCGTAGGCAAGGCTGCTGGGGTCGCTGGCCGTGCCCTGCGTCTGGCTGATGGTGTTGGCCAGCGCCGTCAGCTTCCGCACCGCCGCATCGTTCAGAACGGCCATATCCGCCAGCTTCGCCACCTCTGCCGCCTGTTGGATGAGCCGCGGCTGCACATACTTGCCCTTCGAAGGCCGCAGGATCATCTGGTTCAATTGGGCGGCGTTGTTCCGGATGCTCCGCTTCAGCTCATCAGCCTTCCGTCCGTCCCGCGCCCGCTGCACCCGCTTTTCGGCCAGTGCTTTTGCCACGGCAATGTCCTCGTCCCGCTGCTGGCGGGCCACTTCCACCGCAATGGCATTTTTCTGGGCCTGTTTCTGCTGCCACGCTTCGGCTTTCTTCTGGTTCTCGGCTTCCCACTCCATGATCTCGCGCTCCTGCACGATCTGGCTGTACTCCGCCCGGTCAGCCCGGCGCTGCTCGTTGGCCACCTGCCGGGCGGGGTCCCGGTTCTCCGCTTTCAGGGTCTTGTTTTCCAGCGTGATCTCATCCAGCATCTGCTGCCGCTCTTCCTTCAGGCGCTTTTTCTCGGCTCTCCATTCCCGTTCGTAGGCTTCCTTCAGCACATCCAGCTTCTCGGCCATGTCGCCGGAGTTGGTGATGTCCACCCCCAGTGCATCCAGATTGGCGTCCAGCATCGCTTCTGCCTTGGCATTCCGGCGCTGCTGCTCCTGCATCTGCTGCACTGCTTCGCTCTGGTTCCCGGCTTTCTGGTTCTCCGCCAAACTCCGGTTGAATTCTCTCGTCTGCTCCTTCTGCACAGCCCGCAGGTCTTTCACAGCCTTGGCCGCACTGGTTTCGTCTCCGGCTGCTGCCGCTGCGGCCCGGCGCTGCCACTGCTGGAAGGAATCAAAGATGGCCTGTGCATCGTTCATCTCGTTCACATGCAGCAGGTCGCCGATCATCCGGCCCGCCAGCTCCACCTTGGCATCTTCGTACTCAGCCACATCCGCGAACCGGCTCATCATCTTGGGCTTGATGGTGTCGTGCACGTTCATCAGCACATCCAGCCACTCGGTGCTCTCCATGCTGGCCGCGCCGTCCACGCCCGCTGCCTTGGCGGCTCCCCGGAACAATTCCGCTGCGCCCTGCTTTGTGCCGCCCATGCTCCGGGTATCGTTCACAATGGCCTCGTATTCTTCCGCCGGGTTTCCGTCCCGGTGTCCTTCCTCCTGCCGCAGCTTCACGCCGTGCTTCCGGGCCTCGACCACCGCTTCGCTCCAGCTTCCGTACTGGCGCACAAGCTCCGCCTTGGCTTTGCCGTTCTTGTCCACGGTGTAGCTCAGCTCGTGGTATTCCGGGTATTGCTGCCACAGCTCCGTATTCCGGTAAGTCGCCTCGTCGAGGATCTCCCCGGCAATGGTCTCGGCCAGCCCCTGTGCCTTGTTCATGTCGGCCCCTTCGGTCTTCATGTACTCGATCAGGGTGCGCATCTCGCGGGCCACACGCTCGGTGTCGGCCTTGCCCTTCGCGCCGCTGGCCTTTACCAGCCGTTCTGCCACGCCCAGAATGCTGTCGTCGCTCACCCGTACCCCGCGGGTCAGGCCCATCATCTCGGTCAGCGTCTTGATGGCCGCGCTGTTGTCCGCAATGGTCCGGCTGGCTTGCCTCTGGCGGTTCCGCTTCGCATCCCGGTCGGCCTGTTCGGCCATCTGGAAGCGGACATCCGGCACTTGGTTCAGCACCTTCGTGCGCTGCGCATCATCCCCGGCTTTGTACTCGTAGACGGTCACGCCCTTTTCCTTCAGGCTGTCCAGCAGCGCCGCCGAAGCATTGTCCGGCACAATAGCCGCCCGCACCTCGTCGAACTCCACGGCTCGCTGGGGTTTCGCCTCAAAGTACCCGGTGGGAATGTCTGCGATGGTCTTGTACAGCGCCACGATCTGCTTTGCCGTCTCCCGGCTGATGGTATAGCCTTCCTTAGAAAATGCCTTGCTGACTGCTGCCATGGTCTGCTTTCCCTGTGCGGCCCGCAACAGGATGTCGCCGAGGATTTCCCGCTCCCCATAGCCGCTGTTCGAATGTGCAGCGGTCTCCTGTCGGATGCGGCTGATAACCTCTTCAATCTGGCCGTCGGCCTGTTCTAGCAGTGCCTTGTACTCTTCTTCCGGCATCTGCTGCAAGCGGTCTTTGTCCGCCCGCACTTCGTCCAGATTCTGATATTCTGCCGTGGCCGTGCTCATCAAGGTGTTTGCCGAAAGGCCCCATGCGCCTTCTCCGCGTGCATTTTGCTGGTTCATGGCCTCCACCAGATTCTGCAACGTGTAGGGGTTGTGCAGTTGGGCAAAGCTTCTCCGGTTTCCGGTTCTGGTATAGGGGTCCTTCTCATTTCGGATTCCCTTTTTTCCCAGAATACCCTCCATCTTCGGCAGCAGCCACTCTTCCACATCAGCATCCGGGGCTTTCTGCTGTAACTCATTCTGCATCGCTTCCGTATCCTGCACGGTTTTCCCGGCCATATCTTTGGTCGTCACATATTCATATGCGTTTTCCAGTCTGGCCCGCAGCATCGGTGCGATCAGCCGGTCGGCTTTGGTCTGCGCCTTTTCTTCGCTCCAGCCAAACTCTTCCATAGCCCAGCTTTTTTCTGCTTCCCGCACTTCATTCAGCACGGCATTGGATTTATCGTGATTTCCGTTCACCACGTCGGACTCCACGATGTCCCGCAGGGCAGCTTCTCCGCCAAGGGCCTCCATGATTTTCTCATACCGCTTTTTCTGGCTTTCGGTAAAACGCACCTCCTGCTTTGTCACCACCTGCACGGTTTCGCCTTTGTCTGCCAGATAGGCCGCCTTGACCGCATCATTCCGGGAAAGGCTCTCTGCCAGTTGCTTCGGGCTCTTCCCGGACGCTTCCATGTCCAGCGTTCCGCTGAGCACATTTCCCCGCGCAAATGCGCCGCCAGCGGTTTGTCGGCTCAATTGTGCAAGTTCGCTGTTCAGCTTCACTGCCTTGTCCGCGTGCACTTCGTATTCCACATTGGGCCGGGTGGGTGTCCATGCGTCGGAGCCATAGATTCGATTGGCCCGGTTCACCATGGGGTCAATGGTATCGGAGTTGAACACCAGCGAGATGGGGCCGTATTGGGTATGGCCTTCCTGTGCCTTGACCACCGCAATGGAAGGCGATGGCAACCCGCCCAGCTCCAGCGCTTCCCGCAGATTTTCTTCAGTCAGGTTGTGGA
>OLVX01001565.1_pt1 | contig 18946 bp, 15 predicted proteins | sample 1673271 | NCBI WGS metagenome assembly OLVX01 (sample SAMEA3178939, study PRJEB25190) | human gut metagenome | biome: human gut; feature: human-associated habitat; material: faeces | place: Austria | collected 2013
ATAATTTGCTAAGCACATAGGAGTTACTCCCCAGTGAACTCCAAATATTACAACTATTTGCCATAAACCACCGATTACTGCTGCTGCAATTACTGGTGCAAAGTTATATAAAGCATTGTATCCATTTGCTATTGCTGTTGCTACGCCATCTGATACTGGTCCTATTACTAATATAGTAAGTGGTACCATAACTAATATACATATAAATGGTGTGAATAATGATTTAACGACTTCTGGTATTACTTTATCAACGAATTTTTCTAAATAAGATAATGCTAAAACTAAGAATAATGGAGGTAAAACTGTTGATGTGTATGTAGTTTCTGCTAATCCTATCCCCAAGAATGTTACTGCTTCTCCACCTGCTATCCTAGATGCGATTGATGCCCAATCGGGACTTACAAGTGCTGCACAACAAGCAACTGCTATAAATGTATTACATTTAAAATGTTTAGATGCTGTTATTGCTATGAATATTGGTAAGAATGTGAAAGGTGCCCAAGATATAAAGCTCAATACTTCATATGTTCCTGTTGAGGCAAACCCTGGATTTATCATATTAATTATAATTAGACAACCTTGTAATAATCCAGCTGCTGCTAATATATATATAAATGGTGCAAATACTGCTGACATTGTTGCTATTACACGATTTACTATGCTTCCTTTTGGAGCATCTTCTGAAGAAGTTTCGTCTAAATCAACTAATGTTTGTACTTTATCGAAAACTTTCCCTACGTGAGTTCCTATTACAACTTGGAACTGACCATTATTTTCTACTACTGTTATTACACCAGTAAGTCCAGATACTTTTTTATTTGCATCTTTTGGTGTTTCTTTTAATACTAATCTCAATCTAGTAGCACATCTTGTAGCATTGACAATGTTTTCCTTACCGCCAACAGCGTCTACTATATCTACTGCTAATTTTTCATAATCACGAATACTTTGTGCCATGATTATATTCCCCCTTTTTTAATATTAATTTTATATTTTGTTCCCTTACTTTTTTATTGTATGTTTATATTATAATTATACCAGTATAATTTTGTCAACGCATTTTTGAAAACATTTTCATTTTTTTCCATTTTAATATCACTATCTTCCGCGATATTGTTATTTATAATTTTTTTATGATATACTAATAAAATAGAATTAGAAAGTAAGGGGAGTATAAAATGCTTAAATATCAACTAATTGCCAATCAAATAGAAGATCATATTTATGAAAATGATTTGCCCAAAGGAACAAAACTTCCTACAGTAGAGCAATTTGCTAGTGATTACGGTGTAAGCAAAAGTACTATTGTAAAAGCCTTAGAAACTTTAGTTTTAAGGGGAATTGTTTATCAAGTTCAAGGTAGTGGGATTTTTGTAAGAAAAAGAAATAAAAAGGGATATATAAATTTTAACTCTCCAAAGGGATTTACAGATAACCTAGAAGAGCATAAAATAACATCAAAATTAGTAGATTTAGAACTTGTTAAACCAGATGATGAAATATGCAATCATTTAGAATGTGACAAAGATGAAGATGTATATGTTGTCAAAAGAATAAGATATATCGACAATGAAATCATGTGCTATGAAGAGTCTTTTTATAAAAAAAGTATTGTTCCTTTTTTAAATCAAGAAATAGTAAAGGGTTCTATTTTTGATTATATAAAAAAAGCTTTTAATATAACTACAAGTTTTCAAGATAGGTATTTTAATGTGATAAAATTAGATGAAAAATATGCAAAGTTACTTGAATTAAATGTAGGTGACCCTGGATTAGTTGCTTATAATCAATGTTTTTCATCTTCAGGCACAGTATTTAATTATTCAAAAATAGTTTATCATTATAAAAATACCCAATTTTATGATCAATCATCTACAACAAAATAAACACTAGAACGTATTTAATAAATTATATGAAATTTTATTTATTCAACTTTAAAATGAGTATAAATATCATTTTTTATATCAAAAAAGGAGTATAGAAAGTAAATCACTTTCTATACTCCTTTTTGTTATCTAGCTATTTTCCCAACGCCTTCATACATTAATTTTTCAACATCACTAAGTTCTACTAAATTAGCATCTCCTAGGATACTGTGTTTTAATGCAGATGCACATGTTGCAAATTCACAAACATATTTAGGATCTTTATTGTTTATTATAGAATAGATTATACCAGCACTTAATGCATCTCCCCCACCTACTCTGTCAACTATACTATCTATGTTTATTTTGTTAGATAAGTATAATATTCCGTTAGTGTAATAATTACATTGTAATTTATTTACTGAAGAAGATTCTATATCTCTATGTGATGAGAATATATGCTTAATATTTGGATAAGTCTTTGATATCTCATCATAATAATATTTTAATTTTTCGTGCTTATCTTCTAATTCACAGTTCATAAGTAATATATTTTCAGCATCTAATATACCTGCTGATAATATGTCTACATATGGTAGGACTTTTAAAGTTGCTTCTCTAGCTTCTTCTAAAGACCAAAGTTTTGCTCTGTAATTTGAGTCGTAACTTACCATTATGTTATGCTCTCTACAATATTCTAACATTTGCATTAATAACTCTCTTAGGTCATTTGAAAGTGCTAATGTTATACCAGAGAAATGGAATACATCTACATCTTCTAAAGCTTTTGCTATATCAAAATCCCCAACTTTCATATTGCAGAAAGCTGAGTTATCTCTGTCATATATTACTTTAGATGATCTTATTCCGCTTCCGACTTGAAGATAATATATACCTGTTCTATGGTCACTTAAAGTAACAAATTCTGTATCTATATCGTAACTTCTAAGATATCTAAGTATACTTTTACCGATGTCATCATTTGAAACAGAAGTTATCATTTTTGTATCTATTCCGAAATGTGATAGAGAAATAAGCACATTCGCTTCTCCTCCACCGTAATTTACATTAAAGCTATCACTTTGTAAAATCATCTTTCCTACATCTGTAGAAAGTCTAAGCATTATTTCCCCGAAACCAGCAACTTTCATATTAGCAACCTCTAGCTTCGTGTAATTTAGCCATGTATTGTTCACATATAGCAGTTATTTCGTCGAATTTACCTTCTTCTCCAAGTTTATTTAATTCTCCACCTATTCCAACTGCATCAACACCAGCTTTTATCCAAGAATCTAAATTGTCTATATTAACTCCACCAGTTACCATTATGTTGGCATATGGAAGTGGCCCTTTTATAGCTTTTACATATCCTTGTCCAAATGCACTACCTGGGAATAATTTTACGAAATCAACACCAGCTTCATGAGCAGCTATTATTTCATTTATAGTCATTATACCTGGTAAGTATGGAACTTTGTATCTGTTACATATTTTTGCAGTTTCTAAATCGAAAGCTGGTGATACTATGTATTTTGCTCCAGCTAACATAGCAGCTCTAGCAGTTTCAGCATCTAAAACTGTTCCAGCTCCTATTACTACATCATCTTGTCCTTCATATATTTCGCTTAATTCTTTTATTATATCGTTAGCAAATTTGTTTGTATAAGTTACTTCTAAAGCTTTAACTCCACCTTTAACGCAAGCTTTTGATATTTCAACACCAACTTCTTTAGAGTTTCCACGAACTACTGCTACTACACCACATTCTTTTAATGCTCTTAATGTATTTATTTTTATCATTTTTATTCTCCCTTGGTTTGTAATTTAATATATAACATATTTGCACCGTCACCATTTAGATGACGATGCCTTCAATTTCCCGAATTTAAAAATTATATTTTAATATAAAACTGGCAACTATATTAGAATCCGAAATAGTTTAATGCGTTGTCATGAGATATATTTTTTATCATTCTTTCTAAGACTTTATCGTCGTTTGGATATTCACCGTTAGCTACCCATCCCCCGATTAACTCACACATGATTCTTCTGAAATACTCATGTCTAGTGTATGATAAGAAACTTCTTGAGTCAGTTAACATACCTATGAAGTTTCCTAATAACCCTAAGTTTCCTAAAGAAGTCATTTGTTCTATCATTCCAGTTTTGTGGTCATTGAACCACCAAGCTGAACCTTGTTGTATTTTTCCACAAACTCCTGCTTCTTGGAAGCATCCTATTAATGTTCCTATAGCAGCATTATCAACTGGGTTTAAGCTGTATAATATAGTTTTTGGTAATTTGTCTTCTTTGTTTAAAGCGTCTAAATAAGATGCTAATTGATCGATTGATACTCTGTTGTATATACCATCGAATCCTGTATCTACCCCTAATTTATTAAACATTTTTGTATTATTGTCTCTTGTAACCCCGAAGTGTAATTGCATAGCCCATCCTAAACGGCTATACTCTGCACCACAGTGTAACATACAAGCTGTTTTGTATTGTAATTCTTCAGTTTCTGTAAGAGTTTCACCAGCAAGACGTTTTTTAAGTATAGCGTCTACTGTAGCTTCATCAGCTTCAACATAAGGTATGTATAATAGACCATGGTCACTTACTCTACACCCTACTTCGTTGAAGAATTCTATACGATTAGTTATAGCTTGTTTCCAAGTATCGAAAGAGTTTATTTCTATACCACTTACTTGTGATAATTTTGCTATATAGTCAACAAAATCAACTTTTTCTATAGCTATAGCTTTGTCCGGTCTCCAAGTTGGAAGAACTTTTATGTCAAAAGTTTCATCTTCTTTTATAGCTAGATGCCATTTTAAGTCATCTATTGGATCATCTGTAGTGCATATTAATTCAACATTAGAATCTTTCATTATACTTCTAGCAGACATAGTTTTTAATTTTTCGTTACATATATTCCAAACTTCTTCTGCTGTTTCCCCATTTAAAGCACCATTATATCCAAAGTATCTTTGTAATTCTAAATGACTCCAATGATAAAGAGGATTTCCTATTGCTTTTTCTAAAGTTTCAGCCCATTTTTGGAACTTTTCTCTATCAGTCGCATCTCCAGTTATATATTTTTCCTCAACACCATTTGAACGCATTTGTCTCCATTTGTAGTGGTCTCCACCTAACCATACTTGAGTTATGTTTTCAAATTTTTTATCTTCTGCTATCTCTTGTGGATTGATGTGGCAGTGATAATCTATTATTGGCATAGTGCTTGAATATTCATGATATAATTTTTTAGATATTTCATTTGATAAAAGAAAATCTTTGTCCATAAAGTTTTTCATAATGTATCTCCCTGTCTGTAATTTATATTTTTAATTGTCTTTAGACTATATTCCTAAAGCTTCTTCAAATTCATTTATTAATTGAGCTTGGTAAGCATCATCAAATTCACCAGCAAATAATTTTTGGCTAGCTTCTTCTTTTAATCTCTTCCAGCTGAATGCTTCTTTCTTAACGATTATTGGATAGAATCTTACTCCATTATCTAATGCAGCTTTTTTATCCCCAGGTGCATCCCCGACCATAAGAACTTTATCTTTGTCGTATCCTTTTGTAAGAAGTTGTTCTATACAGTATGCTTTTGAACCAGCTTCTTGACAAAGTAATACTCTACAACAATCTTTTATTTCGTGTTTTGTCCACTCATGTTCAACAGCTTGACCATTTGCAGAAGAAACTGCAGTTAAGTCAGCTTGTTTGCATAACTCATCCATAGTGTCTTTAACATTTTCGAAAGGCATATCATCATCTTGAGCTGCAACTATTGATAAGTTAACATGTATACTCCATAATAATGCTCTTTCCATACATTCGTTGCTTTTTTCTTGGCATTTTTCAAGTAAAGCAGGATTTGATAATTGTGGTGCAGTTTCTACCCAATTTTCAAATTCTTCTAAACCATCAAATTTTATTCCTTTACGATCGCTCATTTCTCTAACAGCCATCGCTAAACCTTTGAAACGGTTTATACCTCTAGTTCCTGTGAATAAGTTTATTTCATTCCAGTATTCTAAAGCTTCATCTCTATATTCTTCTAAACCATATGATTTTACGAATTCTGGTCCAAATGAATTAAAGTGTTTTGAATTCATTGTATCCATCGCACAACCATCTGAATCTATGCATATTAAAAAGTCTTTTTCTTTGTTGTAATTAAAGTATCCCATGTCTGCTCCTTTATATCAAATTAGGATGTAGCCAGGAGCTACACCCTAAGGTATTTTATTAATTTATATTAAAACGTGCTATTTTTCTAAAATTAGAAACGAGTATCTCCGAATCCACAGAATGCATCTACTGGACTTATACCTTTAAATTCTGAGTTTCCTACAAGTTTTTCTACTAATGCTTCTAATGTTTGTTGGTTATCATCATAAGTATTTATGTAAGTTTTAACTTGTGGTACATCGGCTAAGTGGAATGGACACTTAACTGAAACGAATATAGTTGGTATTTCGTTTACGTAGAATGGTATATCTGGAGTACCTTTACTTGGTGGCCATTGTAATCTTTGGTCAACACTTGCATTAACGTTAGCTATGTTTATTATTAAATCATATTTGCTTGTTAATTCAGCTATTGGTCTCTTACCAGCATATACATTTCCTAAAGCTTGAGCCATTTCCTCTTTTGGAAGTTTCATTATTTTATCTATTGGAGATTCCCATATTTCTACGTCGAATCCTTTAGCTTCTAATAATTCTTTAACTATTTCGATTGGTTTCTTTTTAGCTCCACCCATTATTTCTATGAATTTACCGAATCCACCATCAAATCCTTTGGCTTCAACAAGTAAAACTCTCTTAGTTTTTTCTGGTGCTATTGGTAGTACATCTTGAGTGTTTTTAACTAAAGTTATAGCTTTGTCAGAAACTTCTTTAGCTATAGCTTTGTTTTCTTCTAAACCGATTTTAGCCATTGCAACTTCTTTTTCTGGAAGTATTTCTGTTTTAGCTTTTTTATGAAGACCTAAAGCAGCTTTTGTTCCTAATATTCTAGTTAAAGCTTCTTCTAATCTTTCATCAGTTATTATACCTTTTCTGTATCCTTCCATCATCCATTCAAAATCTTCTTCTGGATCATTGAAGAATAAGAATAAGTCAGAACCAGCAGCTATTGCAGTTGGTAACATTTCGCTACGTTTCATAGCTGAAGTCATAGCAACCATGTGAGAAGCATCTGTTACAACTAAACCGTTGAAGTTCATTTTTCCTCTTAATAAGTCAGTTAATATATATTTACTTAATGTAGCAGGCATATATACTTCTTGAGTAGTTGCTTCTGGATTGAAGTATTTAACATACTCTGGTAATGCTATATGTCCAGCCATTATTGATGGAAGACCAGCTTCAAATAATCCGCTGTATACTCTACCAAATGTAGCATCCCACTCTTCTACTGATAAAGAGTTTGGAGCGAAAGATAAATGTTGATCTCTTTCATCTATACCATCTCCAGGGAAGTGTTTAGCAGCTGGAGCTATTCCGCTTTCCATTATACCTCTCATATATTCAAGAGATAATTCTAAAGTTTGCTCAACGTCAGCTGACCAAGTTCTTGTAGATATTATTGGGTTTCTCCAGTTTCTGTTTATATCAACTATTGGAGCGAAACTCCAGTTGCATCCTATAGCAGCAGCTTCTACACCAGATACTCTACCCATTTCGTAAGCATATCTTTTGTCATCAGTTGCAGCTATTTTAACTTCGTTTCCTATGTAAGTACCATCTGTACAAGCTCCATTACCACCCATTTCAGTGTTAGCAGCTATTAATAGAGGTACTTTACTGTTTTCTTGAAGTATTTTATTTTGTTCGTATACTTCTTCAGCTTTACCTGGGTTGTAACGAACACCACCTATATGGTAGTTATCAAGAACGCTTTTTAAATATTCTTCGTCCCTGCTTGCCCCCATGTTTATAAATAATTGACCTATTTTTTCTTCTAAAGTCATTGATTTTATAGTTTCTTCAACCCATTTTACACCTTCATCATCAAGGTTATAAGGTTGTTTTCTTAAGTCCACGTTTATCATAATATCCTATATACTCCTTATAATATCTAGCCTCTGTATGGCCTAATACTTAATTTTTAAGTATCAAAACCATACAAAAGACTATCTTATTTTCTAAATTATATTTTTATATCTTAAACACCTGAGTATGCTGCGAAAGCACCATCTACTGGTATTACAGTTCCGTTTACGAATCCTGAAGCTTCTTCACAAGTTAAGAATAATAAAGAACCTATTAATTCTTCTAATTCACCGAAACGACCCATTGGAGTTCCAGCTAATATTTTTTCAGTTCTTGCAGTTGGAGTTCCATCTTCGTTCCATAATAATTTTTCATTTTGTTTAGTTGAGAAGAATCCTGGTGCTATACCATTGCAACGGATACCAACTTTTGAGAAGTGAACTGCTAACCATTGAGTAAAGTTAGATATAGCAGATTTAGCTCCACTGTATGCTGGTATTTTTGTAAGTGGTGAATAAGCATTCATTGAAGATATGTTTATTATACTTGCACCTTTTTTGTTCATCATATCCATAGCAAAAACTTGAGTAGGTATTAATGTACCCATGAAGTTTAAGTTGAATACGAAAGATACTCCTTGAGGATCTAAATCAAAGAAAGTTTTCATTTCATTTAAATGTTCTGGTAAGAAGTATTCATCATCAGTTGTAGCTTTTGGATTATTTCCACCAGCTCCATTTATTAATATATCGCAAGTTCCGAAGTCTTTTAATATTTCAGCTCTTGCAGCTTCACAACTATCTTTTTCTAAAACGTTACATTTGTAACCTTTAGCTTTGTATCCTTTAGCAACTATTTCATCCGCATATTTTTTAGCTGCTTCTTCGTTTAAGTCAAGTAAAGCAACTTTTGCTCCACACATAGCCATTGCTTCAGCGAAAGCAGAACATATTAATCCACCTGCACCTGTTATAACAACTACTTTATCGTTTAAATCTATTTGAAAAGGTAATTTCATTTTTAATTCCTCCGTAAAAATCTTTTTAGTTTAGTTTTAGTTTAAATATTTGTTTAAAAATTGTTATTTAATAGTTTTACTAGTTCTTATTTGCTAGCTTTTTCTATTGCTTCCCATAAACCGTTTAAGTAAGTAGCACCTAACGCTCTATCATATAAACCGTATCCAGCTCTACCTGTTTCTCCCCATATCATTCTTCCGTGGTCTGGTCTTATGTATCCTCTGAATCCATTATCATATAATGCTTTCATTATTGCGTACATATCTAAGCTTCCGCAAGAAGATAAGTGAGCTCTTTCTTCAAATCCGTTGTCTAATACTTGTACGTTTCTCATGTGAACGAAGTGTATTCTTCCCATAGCTGCGTATTTAGCTGCCATTTTAGCAACGTCATTTTGGTTTGAGCATCCTAATGAACCTGCACATAAAGTTATACCATTGTGTTTGTCATCAACTAATTTTAAGAATCTGTCTAAGTTTTCTTCACAAGTTATTATTCTTGGTAATCCGAATATACTCCAGCATGGATCGTCTTCATGTATAGCCATGTTTACGTCACATTCAGCAGCAACTGGTATTATTTTTTCTAAGAAATATTGTAAGTTATTCCATAAATCGTCTTCGCTCATTGCATTGTATTCAGCAACTACGCTTTTTAATTCTTCTCTAGTGTAAGAAGCATCCCAACCTGGAAGTGTTAAATCGCTATCACTTTCTAATGGGTTAACTTTGTCAACTTGTTCTTGATAGTAAACTAATGAAGTTGATCCATCTTCTAATTCATGGTCTAATTGAGTTCTTGTCCAGTCGAATACTGGCATGAAGTTGTAGCATATGCATTTAACTCCAGCTTCAGCAACTCTTCTTATGTTTTCACAATAGTTTTCTATGTATTTATCTCTGCTTGGTTTACCAAGTTTGATATCTTCGTGTACTGGTATACTTTCGATTACATCGAAGTTTAATCCAGCATCTTCTACTTGTTTTTTTAATGTAGCAATTGATTCTCTGCTCCATACTTCACCAACTGGAACATCGTAAACTGCTGTTACTATTGAGTCCATACCTGGTATTTGTCTAATGTTTTGTAATGTTACTTTGTCGTCTTCTCCATACCAACGAAATGATAATTTCATAAAATTCTCCTAACCTTCTCTTTAAATTTTCTGTATTTTCTGTATTTTATTTTAACATCTAATAGCTAGTACCTCCCCTTAAAGATAGTACTAGCTCTTAGATAGTGTTAACTGATTTAACAATTCATTTTATGTAAGTATATTTAATCTATATTATTATTTAGCTCTTCTTTCAGCTAAGATTCTTCCATTTTCAGCTATAACTTTTTTGCTTAGAGGATAAGCGAATAACATTATTAGTGCTACAACCCCATAGCATACAGCTGGGAATAATGTTGAAAATGTATATATACCATTAAGAACTTCTGTTGTTTGTTCTTGAGCTGCTGCACTGTATCCTATGAATGCTAATGCATATCCACCAAGACCACCTGCTAAAGCTTGTCCTATTTTTCTAGCGAATGAATAAACGCCATATATAACTCCGTCATTTCTTTCCCCGAATTTAACTTCATTGTAGTCTATAACATCTGTTATATGAGCCCATATAAACATGTTGAATCCTATTGTTCCTATACATGCTACAAGATATAATACTATGAATATCCATGGGTTTGTAACTTTCATGAAATATAGTACTGCATAAGCTCCTGATGCTAAACACATCCCAAATACTGAGAATTCTTTTTTACCAACTTTACTTGCTAATACTCCAGATATTGCTGCTAATCCTAAGCTTAGTGGTAAACTTATCATACTAAGTGATGATAATGCATTTATATCTCTAAAGTAACTTGCAAATAAGTATTGGTTCATTGTTTGAGCCATAAATTGGCTTAGTAATAAAGTTATTGCTGCTCCTATTATTGCTAATAAAGCTCTATTTGATATTATTGTTTTGAATGATTTTGCTAATGAAGCATTTTCTTCTTTTTTAGTTGGTTCTAATTTTATACGTTCAGTTGTACATGTATAACAAATTATGTAGCATAATAATGCACATATTGAGAATACTCCTGCTACTAATGTAAATTTGCTACCGCTAACTATTTGGTTACCGTTTGCATCTGCACTGTATATAATTTGAGGTACTACTGATCCTATTATTATTGATGCAAAGTTAGCACCTAAACTTCTCCAAGTTGAAAGAGCTGCTCTTTCTTCTGGTACATCTGTCATAGCTGATGCCATTGATCCATAAGGTATATTGATTGCTGTATAACATAATGATCCCCATAATATATATGTTGCGAACATCACTACTACTTTAACTGTCATAGATGCTCCAGCTAAGCTAGATTGATACATTAAGAAACTTGCTAATGCAACTGGCCCTGCCATTCTTCTAATCCATGGTCTAAATTTACCATTTTCTGTTGTTTTTGCTTTATCTACTATACGTCCCATTGTTACATCTGTGAACGCATCTATACATCTTGATACTAAGAATAAAGTTCCTACTAATGATGGATTAACTCCCCATACGTTAGTGTAAAATACCATTAAGTACATACTTGCGAATATAAACGTAAAATCGTTTCCTAAGTCCCCACATAAATATCCGACTTTATCTTTTATTCCAAAAGGTTTAACTGCTCTGCTTTCTTTGCTTATTCCTACATTTGATTGTCGTAAGTCCATTTCAATGCCCCCCGCTATTATTTTGAGTTTTTACCTGTGTATGTTGTTTTTATTTTACTGCCTTAGTTACTAATGACATCTCTTCATTGTAGTCTTTAATTCATTTTTATAGTTTTTCATTTCTATTTTCCATCTTTATCATATAGTAACTATTTATATTACTTTTGTTATTATTATTTTCCCGTGATTCCGTTTTCACGAATCACTCCTCGATCGATTGTGTTATTTTAATAACAAACTTATAGTAACATACTTGTATACAAGTTGTAAATACCATTTTTATGTTTTTTTATGTTTTTTTATAAATATTAGTTTATTTTTTAACAATCGCACCCATGAAAGCATTGTCCTTGTTGGTTTTTCTATTTTTAAAATCTTATAAAATTTTTTTATCATTTTTTATATTTATATAACTTTTAATATAAACTAGTATACAAGACTTTGTTTTTGTCCCCTTTTTACATCCCTTTCCTATTCCATAATATGTAAAAACAAATCATTTTCACGTTTACAAAAACATTTTCCTAAACTCGTTATAATTCTCATTTTTATAGGAAAACATAATAAAAAATAGCAAAAACATACCGATAATCTTTTTTATAACAAAGTTTTTTAAAATAATAAGCACTCAATCTTAATAAAATTAACAAATAAATCCTATAAAAATATTTACTATTTTATAGTCATAATTATAGTGTTTTTAATTGGATTGACATTATATCTTGAAATATGCTAGAATCTCGAGAGGGTATTTTTCAATACCTTAAACTAAACAATCGTAAACTAAACAATAAAACAAAATAGGGGTACAGTTAGATGAAATTAAAAAAAAGCAATGCTTCATCAAATATTGTTTATGAAGGTTTAAAAGCAGAAATTTTAAGCCTTAGATTAGCTCCAGGAAGTTCAATAAGCGAAACAGATATAGCTTCAAAGTTCAATGTATCTCGTACACCGGTGCGTGACGCATTTAAAGCTTTATCTAACGAAGGTTTACTCGAAGTAAAACCTCACATAGGTACTTTTGTATCATTAATGGATATAAACCAAATTTCGGATGTTCTTTATGTCCGTAAAGTAGTTGAATTATCCATCTTAGAAGATCTTACTATGACTCTTACAGAGGCAGACGAACTAAAACTAGAGTTTAATCTAAATGAACAAAAATTTTTCTTACAAGGTGCAGCTGAAAACGAAAATTCAGTAAATGATTTTATTAAATACGATAACAACTTCCATAGATTAATTTTCCGTATTGCAGGAAAAGAAAACATATGGAATATGGTTTTAGGAATAAATCATCACTACGAAAGATTTCGTTCTTTAGTAAATTTACAAGGGGAAAACAACATTCAACATCTATACGAAGAACATCGTATGATTTTTGATGCACTTACTAAGAAAGATACACAAGCATTAGAAACAATCTTTAGTAAACATATATATGATGGTTTTAAAAATAGCTCAGCTATGTTAGTAAAATACTCTGACTATTTTATAAATTATCAAGATTAATAGGGGCAAACTTACGGAATGATATAACTCTTTATTTCATTCCTTTTTCTTTTCAAATTTAACTTAACCTATATACAAAAAGGGATTTAAAATAGAAATACTATTTTAAACCCCTTTTTATTTTTATTTTTTATTTAAATCTAATTTAAATAGTTTTATTCCACAACATGGACAGAACGTCGAAGTCCTGTCTATATCTGATAAACATCTTTCACAAGTTATATATTCTATATTGTCTACTGGTAATTCAACCTTTTTCCCACAAGTTCCACAGAATCTATCCTCTGGATTTAAATTTGCCCCACAACTACATTTAATCCCCTCTAGTTGTTTTCTATGATTATGTATTTTAACTTTAGAATCATATATTACATGATCAAACCCTATTATAGGTTCACAAATTCTATCTATTTCATCATTTTCAAGTAAACCTTCCCTAACTTTTTGATATACTAATATCCCTAAGTTTAAAAGTGCTTCCTCTTTTCTTAAATTAGTATCTTCTATAGTTTTATTTAAATTATCTATTTCTCTCATTATTTCTTGTCTAGTAGCCATAATATTAATTCTCCTCTATTTTAACCCTCAATTTTTTTACTTTTATAACCTATATACATAAATACTGTACTAAATATAAATACAGTTATTATTGTTGCAAATAGATTAGTTCCAAGTGTAAAGTTAACACTTCCTGATGATGTAGTAAAGCTAGATATTAGCGAAATTAAATCTTCAGTTGCATTCCCACTTATTGTAATTGTTGAAAAATATGATATTAATCCCATTATAGCTGTATAAGATATACTATAAATACCTATTATATTGTGATTTTCTTCTCCGTGTCTTTTCTTTATCATTCTACCAATTATAATAAGTGTAGCAATTGGAATTAAAATTAATAATATCCACATTCCTTCTCCTTGTTCAACAAATGAGAATAAACTTACAGATAAAGTCGCAAATTTTATAGCTACAAGATGTGACATAAGTATTAACCATGAGCTCATCATTAATCCTATTATCACCATGTACACAAACCAAATTATATTTAATTTCATTCCGCTAAATCCTAATATATCGTTGTAACTATCTATATATCCACCTATTGCTAGTCTAGCTTTTAAAATACGTAATATATCTGTAAATGAGCCTACTTTTATATACATCCATGCAAGGAATATTATTGTAAATGCAAGTAATGTTGCCCCTAAAATAAATAAGTTATTTTTAAATATATTAGATAGCGTTCCGACTTTTTTAGAGTTTTGTTTTTCTAATGCTAATATATTCGCAATAAAAGATATTATAAATGAATTAATAAATACACTAAAAACTGAAATATAAATTTTTATATTAGTATATAAATCTTCCGAAACATTTACTCTTGCAAATAAAGATATTACCGTTATAATTGCTGCATATACAAGAGCACACAACACTGCTGTTGGAAGTGATTTAACTTCAGTTTTGCTATATATAAATCTTGTTACTAGATATATAATGAATCCTGTAATTATTGGAGTAATTATTATTCTAGCTGCTATCGATACATTAACAGTATTAAATAATGCATTTATCACGATTTTCGGTGCATTCATAGATGCTATACCAAATACCACTTGTTTAAAGCTTGATAATTCCATTGAAGTATCTTCAACTAATTCATTTAACAATGAATCACCTAATTGTAATTGTATAAACATATAGATAAGCATTAATACTATTGATATTCCATCTGTTTTTAATGCTGTATTTATATTGTTTTGAGCAAATGATACATAGCTAAAGCTCTTTAGCTCATCAATTGTATTTCCGAAGAAACTAGGTAAATCGCCAAATATTTTCTTTGCCTCTTTAGCCATAGCTCCTGTTGCCTCATTTATTGAGCCTAAACTTGGATTATTAATATTTCCAGTATTTTGAGTTATTTTTCTTTTAGTTTTTCTTCTTTTCCCCACTTGGCTTAATAATTTACCACATTCTGAGCAGTAAATTTGATTTGATTTTGTTTCATGACCACATCCATCACAATATTTATTTTCATTTTCGTTTAATATCAACTTTCTTTCAAAAGTAGACATTTCATTTCCCTCATCACTGCAATAATTACAGTAATCTTCGTTGTGCTTTCCACACCTTTCACATAATACCATAGATAATCTCCCTTTTATTTTTTAGCTTATAACTCTCCCTCATATTTGTTTATTTATATTTATGGTAATCGATTAATAAATTTATTATTTTTGGTCATTTATATAATCGATTACTCTATAAGCTGTCCCTTTTTTATACCACTTCACAGAATCCTTCTTAATTCCTCCTGTTGGGTATTTGTATTTGTTTTTTGAATGTATAACATATCCATCTCCTATATAAAGAACTACATGTCTAGTTGTAAATATCAAATCTCCTGGCTGAAGTGTATCTTTTACTTTATATTTTTTGAGTACTTCTTGCTGTTGACTTGTTGAATAACCGATATTTACACCCGATACTTCTTTATATGTCCAATATGTAAGACCAGAACAATCAAATCCTTGAATACCGATATAATCCTTTTTATCTAATGGATAATAGCTTTCTCCATAACATTTTACAAGCTCATTATATCTTTCTTCAGTTATTATTTCGCCCTTTCCTTCCCAGACATATTCTGTACCTAGTTTCTTTTTTGCAAGGGATATAACTTGTTTTATTATCTTTTTATCTTTATCATTTAGATTGTCCCATTCATGCTCACAATCTACTTTGAGATTATCTTTAGAAGTAAATTTACTCCCCATATCAGTTATCTTTTTAAAACCATATATGCATAAAATAATAATAACTATAAAAATTAAGATATTCTTTAACTTATTTTTTTTCATCAAACTTACCCTCTTTCATAAATTAATTTTATATTATGATTTATTGTTTGATCTTTAACTTAAACTATCTTAATTTAACATGCATTTTTGTCGTATTTTTGCAAATCATTTTCTACACTTACATAAGCACTAGACACTACTAAAGCTAAATATAGTGCAGATGTTATAGAACATATAGCACCACATATTAAGTAGTATTTTGATATAAGTATCAGACTTAAAACTTCTATACTTTTATCTAATATCCAAAAAATTAATATTACTAGTATATTTCTAAAAAAGCTTTTTAAAGCAGTTATTAGAGATATCTCATTATTTCCTTTAACAATATTAAATCTAGTATATGATATTAAATACATTGGTATCGCAACAATCATACTTAAGCATAAGTACATTATTACTGCTCTTACTAAAGAAAATTCACTCATTCTACCCATTATGTTATAAAATGATGATTTTAAATTGTTAATAACAAGTATATCAACCGATTTAGAGATTATAACTATTCCTATAAAAGTTATAATCCATATACTTATATATTTAAGATTTAATTTTCTATCTATTTTATTTTCTGATTCATTTAATAAAATCATTTTTGTTAATATTAAAATTGATATTGCCTCTATAATCTCAACTATAGAACAAAAATATGGGATATTACCACTTTCTGTTTTCATTTCTGCCACTGCACATGCAGAAAAAACAAATAAAGAAATTGAACCTAATAACAACTCTAATAAAATAAATCCTATTGTCTCTACTTTCTTTTTATATAGATTTTTACTTAATACCCCTATACTTTTTATTATTGTAGTTTGACCAAGAAAATTCATTGTTCTTCCTTCCTTTGATTTATAAATATTTATTCTATAATCTTAAAAAATAATTATATATTTATATCCATATTTAAAACTAATTCCCTTTTTAACAAAATCTATCCACGATTATATCATAGTGTGTATAGCAAAAATTGTCGAAATATAGAGCAAAACGTAATTTTTTTAATTTATAAAAAATTTATTTATAAATATAAACTTAAATCTTATTTTTACTGTAATTTCTTATAGTTTAATTCTAAGAAAAAATAAAAAAAGACCGAAATATAATTTAAATTATATTTCAGCCTTTTTAATTTAGGCTATGTTAGCTTTCTTTGTGATAAATATGATATAAAAATAGCCATATCTTAGTGTTTCTAATATATTAAATCCTAAGATATGGTTATTTTTATAATTTACTATAAATAATTATCAATATATTAATAAAGTCAATTATCCTTTAAACATAAATTCATACTGGTTATTATTTTTATTTATTAAAACATTTAAAGTTCCTTCTATCTTGTCATGAAAATCATTTATTGAAGTAATACTTTCTATATATATGTATTCGTTATCACTAGAGTTTGAATTTATATTGCATGAAAGGTGTGCATCTCTTTCTTTATCGCTAAAAAATAGTTTATCTAAACTCACAGAAATCAATTCATCAGATTTATTTTCTATGATTAGTTCAATCATGCCAGCATTGTCCTTATATTGAAGATTTACAGCACTTATTTTTAAATCTTCATTATCAACTAAAACTGGATTTTCATAAAAATCAATTACATTCTCATTCTGTGCTTCTACTTTTATTGATTCATCTACATCTGATTTATTAGAATCAATATTTTCACAACCTACTATTAATGATAACATACACGCACAAATACATGATATTAAAATATACTTTCTCATAAAATACCCCCTATTTTTTATTCCCTAATTCATAATATATAACAATTCTGAACTATGACTATATTATACTTAATATTCAATTATTTTCCAATTGCAAAAAATAATTTCATTAATTTTAAACTGCAATATCTTATTTTAAGTTAGTTCAATAAGTCTATTTCTAATAGTATCTCTTGTTACAAGTGTTTCTTTAGTAGCTACATTTACTAACATATCTTTAATTCTATCGGTTTTCTTATTCTTCTTACTTAATTGGAGAAATTTAAACCAAGCTAAGTAGTTTGATATATATTTTGTAGATACACCATTAAAATGCATTATCCATCTTTTAAAACTACTATGAAGTGCATTTATATGTTGTAAATGATAAACACTATCTATCATAGATTTACCTCTAGGAATTTGTTTTAATTCTATATTTAATTTATATTTTACTCCTATATATGACTTATGTGAATCCACACAAAAAGTAGTTTCTTCACATATTTTATTATCAAAGAAGTTAATTATTTGATTCGTTGTAATTCTACCATTACAAACCGCACCCATAAGAATATTTCCTTTTCTGTCAATTGCAGTTTCTATACAAATCTGTTCTTTTGAAACTCCTCTTTTTTTCTTATCATTTTTACCTTTGCCTCTTTTTCTAGGTTCTCTAGGCATCACAAATGTAGTACTTTTAGAATGGTTTCCTTTAAAAGATTCCTTAATAAAGCATTCATCAACTTCAACTATACCTTCAACTTTATCATTTTTTAATGATAGATTTATTACATCAAGTATCCTATGACGCATATAGAAAGATGTTTTAACACCTACTCCAATTTCTTCGGCACATTTTCTTATAGAAAGTCCTAATATCATTAATTCACAGTATTTTAGCCATTTATCTAGACCTAATTTTGTATTAGAGAATGGAGAAAGAGTAAATTCATCAAAGCTTGTACGACAATTTTTACAGATATATCTTTGTCTTCCGTTAGATTTTCCATTCTTATTTACATTTTTACATTGGCATTTAGGACATTCATATCCCTTTGAAAATCTACTTTCTTTAACATTATCTCTAATTTCAGATGAATTAAATAAGCTACTTAGTACTTCTTGCGCTACTGAAATTAACTCTCTAAGTTCACTCTTTTTTAAATCTTTTATCATAGCTTTTATATCTGTCTTTGGCATAATATTATATATCCTTTCTAAAATAGGTTGAA
>OLVX01001568.1_pt1 | contig 18915 bp, 8 predicted proteins | sample 1673271 | NCBI WGS metagenome assembly OLVX01 (sample SAMEA3178939, study PRJEB25190) | human gut metagenome | biome: human gut; feature: human-associated habitat; material: faeces | place: Austria | collected 2013
CCTGAAGATCGGTGACACTGCTCTCCACGGCGGTCACCTGCGTCAGCAGGTCCGCGAGGGTGGGGTAGTGGTAGCCGGTAAATGTGACGTTGTACACATAACTTCTGCTATTGTAGCTGCTTTTTGCATGGGTGAACGTGATGGTTCCGTCTATCTGGAAAGTAATCGTGAACTCCTGTCCGATCGAGGTTTTCACCGTGTTTCCGCGAGGAATCGTCACGCTCTCATCGCTGCTGGCACACTTATAGACAAAATAGTCCACATCAGACGGAGCCTGATAGGTGTGCACCCGTTCTCGGTCGATGTCGAACTTCCCGTACGTCCACACCAGCCGCGCCTCCGACTTGACCGCCACACTGGCCGCGATGGTGTCATACAGCGTCTTGCCGCTCAGGGTGCCGTCCTCGTCGATGTCAAGGTAGTCACCGATCTTCACGCCGCCGAGTGTGGTGGAGGTGGCGGCAGGCAGCACGTACTCCTGGGCCAGCATCACGGTCTCGGTGCTGCCGTCGCCCTTGGTCACGGTCATTGTGTTGCCCTGCACGGTCAGCGCCTTGAGGTACACGCCGCTCCCCGCTTCCACCGCGCCCACGTCCTCCGCCGTCAGCGGGGTCTCCTTCCCGGTGCCGCCGTGTTCTGTACCCAGCACCCCGGTCATGGCCGGCAGGCTGGTGGTGTCCTGGGTGGTAAAGCTCTTTTCGCTGCCGTCGGCCATCGTCACGGTCAGGGTGCGGCCCTCCAGCCGGATGCTCTGCACCACCGCCGCACCGCTGGCCGGCATGGCTCCCACATCCTCAGCCGTCAGGTGCACCGCGCCGCCCTTGCCGTTGACGCTCACCACCTTCCCGGTCTCCGGTGCCGCCAGCTCTGCCCGGTGGGCTGCTGCCTCTGCCCTCGCCGCCGAATTTTCAGAGTTTTCAGCCCCTGCCGTTGCCGTCCGGGCCGCCGTCTCTGCCTGGCCCTTGGCATTCACCGCCCGGGTTGCTGCGGTGGCCGCCGTCTCGGCGTTGGCCTTTGCGCTGGCTGCGGCCTGCTGTGCCGTGTTGGAGTATTCCAGCACCCGGGCCACAAAGGTCTCGTACTGGGTGGGGCTGATTTCCACGTCTCCGTCGGTGTTCAGAGTGCTGTAGCACTCGTACTTGGTGGGCTTTGTCAGGGCCCGGTAACCGTCCGCACCCAGGGCCAGCAGCATCCACTGGCCGCCGGGGCTGGCCGTCAGGGTCTTGTCCACCGCCACGCTGTCTTCGTCGTCCAGCAGCACCGGTGCGGGCAGGGTGCCGTCCAGCCACTGCACATGCAGCGTCACGCTCAGGCCCTGCCATTCTGCCGGCAGCTCAAATTCCAGCTTTTCCACCCCGGCGCTGCTCTGGCCGCCCACCTTCAGCACCCGCACGTCCGGGGCAAACTCCGCCCCGGCAAAACTGCGCTTCAAGATCTTCACACGCATTCGCGTCTCCTCCTTTCGCCCTTCCAGTCTACCGCACTCCGCTGCACAAAAAACCTGCGGACTTTCTGCCAAAGCAAGAGCACCCCGGCAGCCATTTCCGGCCGCCGGGGTGCTCTTTCTTATCTCAGGTCTGCGTAGGGGTCATTTACCGTGGTGGTCTGCGCCTTTTCGGCGTTCTTCAGCCAGGCAGCAAAGGTTTTCTGCTCGTACAGGGCGTTCCCGTCCCCATCGGTCAGGGCCAGCAGCATCTCCTCCAGCTTCTGCCGGTCGTACTCACTGCCGGCCAGATATTCCGGCTTGCACACTTCCGTGATTTTGCTCTTCAGACTTGTCACACTCTTTCCGGCCCGCAGCAGCCGGTCAAGTTCTTCCTGCACATCCTGCGTCCGGCCGCTGTCCACAGCCGCCACCAGGTCGTCGGTCACGCTGGTGCCGCCGTTCTTCAGCACCTCGTCGGCCCGCTTGTTCACCGCACCGGTCACACAGTCGATCACCGCCTCCCGCTTGTCCGCGTCAGCCTTTGCGCCTTCCCGGATGCCCAGCGCCTCGTACAGGTCCCGGATCACCTGCCGCGTCAGCTGCTGGCGCTGGCTGTCGTTGCCGTTCACCTGGGCCTGGGCCGCCTGCTGCACCCGGTCGTCGTACTTTGCAAGGCGGGTCTTCAGCTGCTTGTAGGCCTCTTCCTCCTTGCCCATCTCCTGCAGCTTCTCCATGGCCGCCTGCGCCTCGCCCGCGTCGCCGCTGGCATAGGCATCATACAGCCGGTCGTACTGTCCGGTTGCGCTGGCAGGCAGGCTGTTAAAGGTAAATTTCCCGCCGTGGAACATGTTCACCGCGTCCTGCACATAGCCCTTGAAGGCTTCCAGGATCTTCCACCCGTTGCCAAAGGGCACGCCGGCAATTTCCAGCCCGTCCTCCATCAGGGTCAGGGCGTACTTCTCCACCTTGCCGTGGTGGGCGGCCAGCTTTGCCTCGTCCATGTCTGCCGTGTCCTTACGCAGCTCGCTCACAAACTTGTCCACGTCCCCGGCCAGATCGTTCACGGCGCTGATGTTCGTGGCGCTCACCACATCATAATCCTTGCCGTTCAGGGCGTTGTCCACCAGGCTGTACACCTCGCTGCCAAACAAAAAATTTCCGGCCGCGCTCTCGGTAAACAGCCCGGTAAAACGGCTCAGCAGGCTTTTCAGGGTCACGTCCCCGTTTTCGTCCTGCTCCCGGTCCCACCGGTGCAGCAAAAAGTCCGCGCCGATCTTCATCAGGGCAAACACCGCCGTCTGCGCCACCTGGCTCCCCGCCGCCCGCTGCAGCTGCTTGCCGGCCCGCTGCAGCTCTGCCTTGGTCTCTTCCGTTTCGCCCTCTTCAAACCGCGCTTTCTGGGCGTTGTAGTCCATCACGGCATCAGCCAGGATGCCGTAGTTCTGGAACCGCTGGGTGGTAAACATGGTAAAGGTCTTTACAAACTCATCCGGGTTGCGCTGGATGCCCGCCCGCTGCATCACGGTATAGTTGGGCTGGGTCTGCTCGATCACCTTCTGGTACATCCGGTTCACGGCCTGCCAGTAGTCCTCACTGCCCTCCTTGGCGGCTTCCTCGGCAAACTCCCCGGGGTGGTTCTTCACATAGGCCTTGCTGCCCTCCCACAGCGCCGCCACCGTGATCTCGTCCGCGCCGTTGATCCACCCGGTCAGGACTTTCGGCAGCTTGTCCATGGCTTTCTCCGCCCGGGTGGGGGCTTTGCCAATGCTGGCCAGCTCTCCCCGCTGGCTGCCGCGCTTGCGCCACTCCAGCAGCACGTCTCCGTGTTCCGAGATCTCCGTTTCCAGCGCCGCCCGCTGCTTGGTAGAAAAGTTTTTCACAAACGGCACCACCGACGCCATGGTGTCGCTGCCCAGCACGGCCGCCGCCGTGGGCAGACTGGCTGCCTGCGCAATGGCCACGCCCGGGTTCAAAGTCAGGATCGCCCCGGCGTAGTTGCCCCGCAGCCGGGCCGCCATCCGGCTCACGCCGTTGTCCCGCTTGCGCTGGGTGGTCTGCAGGTCGGTCAGCAGGTCGTTGATGTACTCCACCGCGCTGCGGCCCCACTGCTCCTTGATGATGCCGTTTTTCAGGTTGTACACGCCATCTTTTGTTTCCACGTTGCTGTTCAGCACCTTCTGCACGTCCCGGATGGGCAGTGCCAGGCCCGCATAAGCCGCCGTGTCCCGGATGCTGCGCTGCACCACATTGCTGCACTCTTCCAGCAAAATGGGCTGCACGGCTTTCTTGACACGGTTCTTCAAAAAGCCCCGGCCCTCAATGGTGGCGTCAAGGTTCAGCCCCTCGATCTGGGTCGCCAGGGCGCTCTTGTCCACCGCAATGGGGTAGTAGTTTTTCACCCCCGCCCGGTTATAGCCCAGCAGCTGCATGCTGGTCTCGTTGATCAGGTTTGTGGTGTACCGGTTGAACAGCTCCTGCATGTCCGCGATCCACGCCCGGTCGTAGTCGGTCAGAGCGTTTTCCACCGCCTGCAGCACCGTGTCCGCCATCGGGGTGCCGTTGGCATTCTGCAAGCCGCCCAGGTGCACGGTCTGGTCCTCCTGGTAGGCCCGTTCAATGTTTCCTTTTGTGTACTGTTCCATGTTCGGCACCGTCAGGCCGCCGTTTAGCAGATGCTGTCGGCTGTCCGCGTTCTGCAGATGCATGTACAGGCTGCACAGCATGGCGTGGTTCAGCGGCACGCTGTTGCCCTTGGTGTCGGTCAGGCCGATGTCCACCGTCTCGGCCCCCGGCCCGGCAAAGGCGTCCATCTCTTTCAGGTGGGTCTTGCCCGTCACGTCCGCAAAGAGCTTCTCCCCCTTGATGGTGATCTCGCTCTGCCGGCGCTGGCCGTCGTTCAGCATCCTCGCCAGCTTCTCCATCTGGCCGTTCTTTGCGTAGCCGCCCAGCATCCGGAACACCCGCTCGCCGCCCAGCATGTCCAGCTGGTACTTGGTCAGCGTGTTCCGTAGCCCGTCAAACCGCCCGCCGGGGCGGTTGCCCTTGCTGGTTTTCACCTCGTAGGCAGCAGCGTCCGCAATGGCGCTCACTTCCTCAGCCTTTGCAAGGCTCAACGTCTTGTTTTCGGTGCGGATCACATGCAGCGTGCTGCTGGTAATGGCTTTCAGTAGCCGCAGCTGGTCCACTGTCATGGGCAGGCTGACACGGTTCTTCGTGTCCCGGATGCGCGCTTTCAGCCGGTCCTGCAATGCCCTTGCCTTCTCACTGTCCGGCAGAGCTTCCGCCTGGGCCAGCTGCTCGTGCAGCTTGTCCAGCCGGGCGTTCTTCGCAGCTGTCAGGTCCTCCCGCAGCGTCTGGATCAGTTCCGGCACCTTGCTCTGCTTCCAGTCCTCGGTCATGGCGTTGGGGGCTCCCTCGCTGCCCATGCTGGCCGTAATGCTGTCCTGCAGCCTCGTCAGCTGGTTCACAGCCTCGCTGTTCAGGGTCACCAGGTTCGCCAGCTTGGCCACCTCGGCCGCCTCCACGATCAGCCCCTTCTGCACATACTTGCCCTGCTGGGGCCGCAGCACCATCTGGTTCAGCTGGGCCGCGTTCGCCCGGATGCTCCGTTTCAGCTCGTCCGCCTTCCGGGCGTCCCGGGCCCGCTGCACCCGGTTCTCGGCTACTTTCTTCGCAATGGCAATGTCCTCGTCCCGCTGCTGGCGGGCCGTTTCAATGGCAATGGCATTCCGCTGGGCCTGCTTCTGCTGCCAGGCTTCCCGCCGGCGCTCGTTTTCGGCCTCCCACTCCATGATCTCGTTGTCCTGGATCATCAGCGAGCGCTCTGCCCGGTCGGCCCGGCGCTGTTCCTGCTTCACCTGATCGGCCAGATAGTCGTTTTCTTCCCGCATCTCGCCCATGCGTTCCTTGTACCACAGCTTTGCTGCGTCCAGATCTTCCTGCCGCTGGGCTTTCAGCCGCTGCTCCTGCTGCTTCAGCTTCCGGCGGAACTCCTCCCGCTGGTAGGTGATGTACTCGTTCACGTCGCCCAGGTTGGTAAAGGTCTTTCCGTCGATCTTCACAGCGCTCCGGGTCTCGGTGCGCTGGTTGGCGGCCAGTCGGCGGGCAAACTCCTGCCGCTGCACTTTCTGGACACCCTGCATGCCCTTCTCCACCTCGGCGGCCCTTGCCTCATCTCCGGCCGCCGCCTTGGCCATCTGTAGCGCCTGCTTCTGCATGCCCTCAAAAATAGCCTGGGCGTCGGTCATCTCGGGCACGTTCATAATGTCCTCGATCATCCGCCCGGCCAGCTCCACCCGGGCGTCCTCGTACTCGGCCTCGTCCGCAAAGCGGCTGCGCACCTCCGGCTTGATGCTGTCATGCAGATTCATCAGCACGTCCAGCCACTCGGTGCTCTCCATGCTCATGACACCCTCCACACCGGCCTGCTGGGCCGCCGCTTTCCACAGCGCCCGCGCACCGTCCTGGATGCCGCCCACGGCCCGGGTGTCGTTCACAATGCTCTCGTACTGCTCCGCCGGGTTTCCGTCCCGCACGCCGTCGGCCTGCCGCAGGGCCACACCGTGGCTGCGGGCCTCGGCCACCGCCGCGCTCCAGTTGCCGTACCGCTTCATCAGCTCCGCCTTGGCCTTGCCGGTCTTGTTCACGGTGTACTCCAGCCGGTGCAGTTCCGGGTATTCGTCCCACAGCTCGCTGTTGCGGTAGGTCGCCCCGTCCAGCACTTCGCCCGCCAGCGTTTCGGCCAGCGCCTGGGCCTTTGTCATGTCCGCACCGTCCGCTTTCAGGTAGTCCACCAGCACCCGGGTCTCGTTCGCCAGCTTCACCCGGTCGGCCCGGCTGGCGTTGGCTTTCGTCCACCGCGCCGCCAGCCCGTCCAGGCTGTCCTGGCTCACCTTCACACCCCTCGTCACCCCAAAGAACTGGCTCAGGGTGTCCAGTGCCGCCGCCGTGTTCGCAATATCCCGGCTCGCCTGCCGCTGGTCGTTCTTCTTTGCCTCCCGGCTGGCCTGCTCCGCCAGCTGGAAACGGAACTTTGCAAGACTGCTTTCCTGCGCCAGCTCTCCGGTCTTGTAATACTCCCGGATCTCCCGCACCACCTTGTCCGCATCCACACGCCCGCTGTATTCCTTGCTGGCGGCAACCCTGCCGTCTGCTGTGGAGATGTCCAGCGTGAACTGCCTGCGCTCGCCGCCCAGCTGCTCGGCCATTTTCCGGATCTGTTCCAGCTGCTGCGCCGTGGGGGCCGTGTCCGCCGAAATGTCCACGCCCGGCGCTTCCGCCATCACACGCACATTGCCGTCCAGCAAAAACTCATTCAGCGCTTCCGTACCGTTCTTCACTTCTGCCGGGCCGAACACCTCCAGAATTTCCCGGTGGTCGGTGTCCCGGCTGCGGTCATTCTGGGCAAAATCCAGCATCTGGCCGTCCGGCAGAATGTACCCTGCCCGCCGGAACTCTTCCGTCACGCCGAACTGTTCCTTTGCCAGCACCCGCCGGTACTCTGCGTTACCGCCGTACTCTTTGGCCTTGGCATCGTAGGCACGCTGTGCGTCCTTGGCCTGGGCGTCCTTCCGCTGCTGCAGACGCTCATTGGCTGCTTTCATCTGCTCCGTCAGGGCACTGTCCCGCTCTTCCAGCGCGGCCAGTCGGCTGTTGTACTCCTTGCGCTTTGCAAGGTAGTCCTGGTATTCTGCGCTGTCCCGGTAGGCCTTGCCCTCTGCAGAAAAAACGCCCAGCGCCTTTTTCTTTGCCTCGATCCGCTGCACTTCGGCACTGTTCAGCCATGCGCTGCGTTCTTCCTTCAGGGCACTGCGCTGCTTGGTCAGCTGCTGCTGTTCGGTGCGCAGCTTTGCCAGCTCATCCTGCTCCGCCAGCTGATAGCGCACATTTTTCTGCACAGCAGCATTGTTTTCCTTGCTTTCGACAGTAGACTGTGTTATACTTTGGTTAGAGGTCTCTGGCAATCTACTCCTTGAATCTTCGGATTCTACGTGGGTACCGCCAGAGGCTTCTATTTTTGTTGCTTTAATATTTACAATGTCGTAAAAGATTTCCCGTGTGTCCGGCTTAATGGCGGTCAGAACATCCGCCTCGTAGGCATTTGTTCCCACACGAATTTTAATTTGTCCGCGGTTGAATGCCTCTGCGTTCTTATGATTAGCAGGTTCACGGTAAACCTCGTCTGCTGTTGCAATGATCTCATCCAGATTTGCTGCCATCCGCATCTTATCTGCATAAGCTGTTGGGTTTTCCCACTGCAATGCTTTTGAGGATTTAGACCAGACAAACTCATTACGCCCGTCTTTGTGATTCAGGATTGTCCAGCCATTCCGCACAAAGCCGTCCGGGAACCGCTCTTTGATAGCCTGTTTTACCACAGACTTCCAGTTCTCCTGCGGAACGCCTTTCAGGATATCTTCATCAATTTGAATGTAAGTCTCGCCTGCCGCATCCCGCTTGATTTCAAAACGAATGCTTTTCGCCGCGCCCTCACTCTTGAGGGCTGCGGCGTTTTCTTTTGCCGCCCGCAGGTTGTCCATGGCCTTTTCCGCATGGGCAAAATAGGCGTCCTGCAGGGCCCGTTTTTCCGCCTCGGCCAAACGCTGGGCTTTCAGGGCCGCCCGGTTCTCCGGGTCAAGGGTCAGCGCTTCCTTTGCCCGGCTGATGATGCCGTTCAGCATCTCCTTCACGGCGGTCATCACCTTGTGGATGGTGCCTGCCTTGTCGGCGTTCTTCTCCGCCTGCGCCCGCTGGAACTCCGCCCACCGGGTCACGCTCTCGGCACTGTCAAAAATGCCGCGCCAGCTGTCTGCCACCAGTTCCTCTGCAGCCTGCTCGTAGGTCAGGCCCTGGGCGGCATAATCCTTCACCTTGTCCCGGATCAGCTCGTCCACGTTCTCAAAGCCCTCGCTCTTCGCCAGGTACTCCAGCGCCGTGTTCTGCACCGCCTTGGCACCCTCAGCGTCCAGAGCGTTGTACCAGTGGTAGTCCTCGTGCAGCACCGTGCCAAACGCGTCTCCGTTCCGGTCGCCAAAAAAGATGCGGCCCGTCTCGGTGTCCACATAGGCTTTCACCCGCTCGCTGGGGCTTCCGTCCGGGCCCAGCAGCACGCTCTTCAAAATGGCGTCCGTGCCGGTTCCCGCCGCGTTCAGCCGGATCACCTGGGCTGCCACATCGTCCGCCGCGCGGTCGCTTCCCTTCCAGATCACCCGGCCCTCGCCTTTCGTGCTCTGGTCGGTCAGGGCACCGCCCAGGGCCCCGCGCTCCACCGCGCCGGCTTCCACTTCGCCCTGCCCCTGCAAAAAGGCCGCCCGCAGTGCCTGCTCTCCGCCGGGCTGCTGCAGTACATAGTTCGTGTTCGGGGCAAGGTTGTTCATGCCGCCCGCCAGCTCCAGCGCCTTGTCAAAGGTTTTCACCCCGTCCATCTGGCCCATGCGGTACATGCTGCTTGCTGCCGCCGTGTAGCGTTCCAGGTCTGCAATGCTGTCCGGCACCATCCGGCTGATGGTCTCCGCCGCGCCCTTGCTCACCTTCCAGTCCGTCAGGGTCCGCTGCACGGCCCGCTGCTTCTCAGTCAGGGTCTGCTGGCGCAGCCCCACCGTCCGCCGCAGGCCGTCCGGTGCTTCCCGGCTCTGCTGTGTCGTCTCCTGTGCTTCCTGCTGCGCAGCGGCCCGGCTTTCCGCCTGCGCCTGCTGGTGCAGCTGTTCCGGGTCAAACAGCATAGTCCTGGGGTTTTCCGGGTCTACCGTCCGCACCGCTTCCGTGCCGTCCGCAAAGCGCACCGTCATGGTGTCGTTGCTCATGCTCACGCTGTAGCCCTGCCCGCTTTCCACGGTTTCCCCGGCCTTTTCCACAGTGCTCTGGCGCTGATCGGCGGCAGGGTTCTTCACTTGCGCTGCCTTGTTCCTGACATTTGTGCCAGGAGCCTCCGCCTCCTGCTGCATGGCCTGCTCGGCAGTCTGCTGCTGGGCAAGCGTGCGCAGGGCTTTCCGGGTCTCGCTGGCCGTGGCGGGCAGCTCCATGCCGTACTCCTCCGCAAAGGCCGCCCGGTTTGCTTCGTTGGCCGCGTTCGGGGTGAACAGGTTGATGGTCTTGCCCGTCAGGTTGTCCGCCTGCAGGGCGGCCGCCAGCTGCTGCACCGCCGGGTTCTCGCTGCGCACCGCCGGGGCCGCATCCTTCTGGGCAGTTGTTTCCGCAGCATCTGCATTGTCCGTCTGCTGCACGGCGGCGGCCTGGTCTGCCTGCTGCCGTGCAGCTTCTCCCGGCTCCATGGCCCGCGCTTCCAGCGCCCGCTGCGCCGCTGCGGCATCCGCCGCCCGGCTCTCGGTGTCTGCCTGCACCGGGGCAGCCGTTTCGGTTCCGGCCCGGGCGTCCAGCGTCCGGCTCATGGCGCCCAGCCCCGTGCCCACGGCACCGCCCAGGGCACCGGAGGCACCACCCGTCAGGCCGCTCTGCAGCGCCTGCAAAAAGGTGTCGCTCTGCAGCAGCTCGTCGGCGGCCTGCTGGTCGCCGCCCAGCGTGGCATCAATGATCTTGTCCGCATAGGTCTCCACAAAGGCCTGTACCGCATTGTCCACGCCGCCGGAGATCGTGTTGGCGGCCAGCTGGCTGTTGCCCAGCCCGCTCACCAGCTTCGAGCTGCGCACAAGATCGGCCAGCTTTCCGGCCACCGTGTCCCGGGCATAGTCCACGCCCATGCTGCGGGCCATGTCCGCCACGCCCACGCTGTTGATGGCCCAGCCTGCGCCAAACTTTGCAAGGCCCACGCCCACAGCCTGGCCGGCGCTGGTGCCCTTCTCCACGTCCTGGCCCATGCTCTCGGCCGCGCCCTGGGCGCTCAGCACCGGCAGCACCAGGTAGGGGCTCACGCCCGCAACAGCCAGGTTCTCCGCCGCGCTGGTGGCAACGCCCATGGCTGTTTTGGCCGCCGGGCTCATGCCCGCCTGGGCCGCTTCCGTGCGCTGCTGGCCGTAGTGGTACAGCTGGTAGCCAAGGCTCGTGTCTTTATCCAGCGCCGTTTTCTGCACCGTCCCGGCAATGCGGCTGCGCATTTCGTCGATCTCGCTCTGGCTGTAGCCCATGCCGCGCAGATCCTCGTCGGTGTACTGGGGGTTATAGTCCATGTCCACCGCCGTGATCCGGTCTTTCAGTTCCTTGCCACGGGCATCGCCTTCCAGTTCCTTGTCCAGCGCCGCCTCGTTTTTCTGGGTAGCCCGGATGTCCTTCACGCCCTGGGTGGTCATCTCGCCCGCCATGGGCACCGCCGACGCCACCGTGGCTGCAATGCCCTTCGTGGTGTCCGCCGTGCGGCGCACCGCCCGGTCAGTCACCGGCAAGGCATCATATTCCCGGATGTATGCCCGGGCCTCGTTGATCTCCTGGGCCGTGTACCCCATCTTCAAAAGGTCTCCGGGGCTGTACCGCTGCTTTGTACCGGTTACCTGCACGGCCTGCTCCGGGGCAACGCCCTTGTCCTCCTGAGTGGTGTACTCCTTCTGCCGCAGCAGGTCCACCACCTCCCGGTGCCGGGGGTCGGCATCCATCCACTGGTTCAGCTCGTCAAAGCGGTCGGTCTGCCGGTCCTTGACAAGGGCGTTTCCCACCTTCTGCGCCGCCTTGGCGTAGCTGCCGTAGGTGCCCTGCGCAATGGCCCGCTGTTTCGGGGCGTTGTCGCTGCCAACATAGTTCCAGCCCGGTTCGTAGTCCTCCTGCCGGTCCGTGGCCACCGGGCTGCCCGTGTTGCTGGCCATATCCGCCAGCACCTGCTTGCCCAGCGTGTCCGCGTTCACCGTGCCAAGCACCTGCCGCGTGCCGCCGGTCCAGGCCGGGGTGCTGGCCGTCGTCTGCAGGCGGCTGGTGCTGGCGGGGGCAGCCGTCATTTGGCTGCGGATCTGCGCCACCTGGGCCACGCTCAGGCCCGTGCCGGCGCTCTTGGCTGCCGGTGCCGCCGGTGTGGTCTTGGCCGTCTGGGTCGTCTTCTTCTTCTGGGCTGCGGTTTTTGCGGCGTCATTCGCTTTAATCTGCTCCCGCATCTGGCGCACCTGTTCTACACTCAGGCTCATGTTGCTCCTCCTTTACCATCCCATAGTCTGCGACACCTGACTGATGGTGCTGTCGCTGTAATTTTTCCGGATCAGATACTCGGTGATCTGGGCCATGTCATAGCCATTGTTTGCCATCTGCTGTGCTTCTCGCAGCGCCGTATTGTAATTGCCGCCTTTCGGGCTGGCCATGCTCACCGACGCCCCCGCCACGCCGTCCACCGTGCCGCTGGTGCTCCACGGCGTTTTGGTGGTCGCTGCCGGCAGCTTGCTGGTTGTGGTTCCCGCCTTTCCCGCTCCGGTTCCTCCCGCCGCGCTCTGGGTACTGGCCTTGGTGCCGGTGTCTGCCTTGATCCATCCCGCATTGGTCAGGGTCCGCTTGTAAAAGTCGTACAGGGGCTCGGTGCCCTTCATGCCGGAAAATTTGTTTGCCATCTGCTGCAGCTGGCTGGTCGTGTAGCCGCCGCTCTTGCTTCCCGAGCTGCTCCCACCGCTTCTCGTGCTTCCGGTGCCCGTGGTCTTGTACCGCTGCTGCAGTCCCAGCAGCGCCTGCTGGTATGCAAGGTTCGAGCTGTTCAGCCGCCCGGCAATGGTGCCGTAGCTGTCCGTGCTGTCCCCGCTCAGTCCTGCCATCTGCAGGTAATTCTTTGCTGCCGTGTCGTTGCCGCTGCCCGCCAGGCTTGCGCCCTGCAGCAGGGCCGCCATCTTGTCCTTCTGGGTATCGCTCATGCCCTCCCAGGCGTCCAGCATCGTGCTGTCCAGTCCGTACTTGGTCAGGGTCTGGGCTGCCAGGTCATCAAAGCCCGCCTGCTTAAAGGCCTGCGCCTGTTCCATGGCGCTGATCTGGTCGCTCAGCTGGGTGCGCTGCAGGCTGTCCGCATACTGCTGCTTCTGTAGTTCAAACTCCTTGTCCCACTGGTAATAGCCCTGGTAGGCATCGTACCCGGTCTTCACCGCGTTGCCCACGCCCTTCACAACGTTCCACACATTGTTCCAGAAGTCGCTGTTCTCCTGCCGTGCCGTGTCCACCCGGCCGCTCAGGTAGTCCCGCCAGTTCTGGGCATTGCTCACGCTGCCGTCATACTCGCTGCGTTCCAGGCTCTGCTGGCCCAGCAGGTCGTCCAGCACGCTGGTGGTGTCACTCATCTTCTGCTTCCAGTTCTGCAAAGCGTCCGCCCGCAGGCTGCTCAGGCTGTTGTCCACGCCTGCGATCTGCTCCCCTGCCGCCTGGTTCGCCGCCGTCTTGGCCCAGTCCGCACCGTACCCGCCCGCCAGGGTATTGGCCGTGCCGGCAGCGGCTGCCGCGCCGTTCTGGGCGTTGGCCACGCTGTTGGCCCGGTACTGCTGGTAGGCAGCGTTCAGGGCGTCCGTGTCCACGCCGGTGCTGCCGGTCAGGCTGGCATCCGCCAGCTGCACCAGCTTCTGGTTGATGCTGTCCGTGTAGTTGTTCTGGTAGGCCCCCGGCATAGCCTGTTCGGCCTGGGCCAGCTTCTTCTTTGCCGTGTTCAGTCTCGCAATGGTTCCCATGGTGTCCCCTCCTTACACAAAAAAGAACGGTAAGATCTGCGCCGCCAGCTGCACCGCGCTCAGAATGCCGTTCAGCCACCGGCTGGTGCGCTGGCTGCTCTCGCTGCTGGCCTTGTCGTACTCGTTCTGGCGGTACTGCAGCCCGTCCATCCAGTTGGCCATGTCCTTCTGGTAGTTCTGGTAGTCCTGCTGTTCGGCGTTCTGCAGTCCGCTCAGCTGGCTCTCCAGCCCGGTGCGCTTGGCCGTGTACTCGCTGCGGCTCTGGTCCTGCAGGCTGTTCAGCACGTTGTCCAGGTTGTTCATGGTGGCCGTGTAGGCGTTCTGGCCCGCCTGGGTGCCGTAGCTGCTGCCATAACCGCCGGTCTGGGCGGCGGCATTGGCCTGTGCGTTCTGGTTCGCCAGCTTGGCCGAGCGGGTGTACTGGCTCTTGTACTGCTGGTAGGCCGTGTCGGCGTCCGGGTCGTAGTCAAATTCTTTCATGCCGTCCAGCTGGCCCATCACGTCCTTGATCTTCGGCTGGTACTGGCTCACATAGTCCGCCGGGCGGGTCTTTTCGTAGTTCTCCAGTTCCGTCCGGGCATTGCTCAGTCTGCTCATTCCGTCTCCCCCTTACTGCTCAAAAAATTCTCGCTCATGTTCTCGCTGTCCAGGTTGGTCAGCACGTAGCCCAGCTGTTCCTGCAGCTGGTACAGGTAGTTGCGCAGCGCCCGGGCGTCCTCCGGGTCCATGCTGCTGCCAAAGCTGGGCAGGCTGATGCCGTTCAGCCCCGCTAAACTCGCCATCGTTCTTCCTCACTTTCTCGGCCCGGCCCCGGTCACCCGGCCGCCGGTGGTGCCCGCCAGTGTAAAGGCCATGCTCCGCAGCGCGATCTGCCCCGTGCCGCTCAGCTTCAGCCGCATGGTGTCGTGCCGGCGCGGCTCAAAGGGCAGGTTCAGCCGGGCATGGTCTCCCGTGGCCGCTGCCGTGCGCAGGGTCTCCCAGGGGCCGCCATCGTAGCTCACCGCCAGCGTCACCACACTGTGGGTCTGGGCGTCCAGCCGCAGGGTGATCCGGCTGATGTATTTGTCATCCGTCTCGGTCAGTCCAATGTCCCCGCTCACCGCCTCAAACTGCAGCGCCGCCTCGGCTTCCCCTTCTGTTTCCCGGTCGGGGTCTGCCGCCCACAGGGCCCGGCCATCCCACAGGTACAGCTGCTGGCCGGTGCTGGCCATCTCGTAGCCCACGGCGCTCTCTTCGTGCCACAGGCCCCGCTCCGTGTCGTACACCAGCAGCCGCCCGGCGCTGTCCCCCTGCCGACGCAGGTACAGGTAATACCGCGCGTCCAGGCTTCCAGCAGCGCACCACGCGGCCCCCGTCAGCTTCCCGGTGTCCAGCGCGCCGGACACCTTGCTGGGCAGGCTGCCGTCCCAGGCCATCACCCCGCCGGGCGAGAGATAGTACAGTGTCTCGTTCAGCACGCACAGGCTGTGGGCGGCATTGGCTGCCACGCCCCGGCACCGCACGCTGGAGAGCTGGTAGTCGCTGGGTTTGGAGCCGTACAGCTTGTGGATGCAGTTCTCTTTGAAGAACAGCACATACCCCATGCAGCTGGCCGCGCCGGTAAAGGTTCCGTCGCTGCCCACGCTCACGGCGTAGCTGTCCGCTGCAATGCCCCGGTAACTGTACCAGTTGGTGGGGTCGCCCAGTCGGCAGGCGTAAATGGTGTTTTCCTTCTTGCTGCAGCCCCACACCCGGTTGCCCTGCTCCGTCACAAAGTCCAGGTCCGGCACCCGCCGCTCCAGCGTGATGCTCACGGCCAGGCCCTCGTTCTCGGTGCGTGCCCCGTCCAGGCTGCGCCAGCTGGTGCCCGTGGCCGTCACCGTCCAGCTGCCATAGTACCGGCTGCTGTCCTGGGCCGGGGTCAGGCTGGCCACAAGGTCGTCCCCCTCCAGCGCCTGCACCACGATCTCCCCGTTCAGGTCTGCCGCCAGCGCGTCGCACACCGCCTGCGGCATGCCGGTCAGGGTCACTGTGTCGCCCTCCTTCAGCAGGCTCCCGATCCCCGGGCAGGTCATGCGCACCGTGTTCACCAGCACCTGCACCCACTTGCCGCTCTTGGCGCTCCACTTTTCCAGCACGCTCTCATAGTCGTACAGGTTCTTCGGGTCGCCCTTCAAAAACAGCTGCCCGTCCTCCGGGCTCTCCGGCTCCGTGTCGCCTGCACCGGCCACCTCGTACACCTTGCCCTCCGTGTCGCAGGGGCACACGGTCATTTTGCGGTCGCCCAGCTCCCACTTTGCCCCCAGCGGCTCCAGCTGGCCGGTCTCGGTGTCAAAGGCCAGCCTGTCCGGCCAGATCAGCACCTTGCTGCCCATGCCGGCCAGCGCCTTGCGGTCGTCCGTCAGCACATTCTCCAGCGTCACCGCCGCCGTGCGGCCGGTCTGCCCGTCCGGGGCATATTCCAGCCCCGTGCCCCGGCAGATCAGCAGCCCGTTCAGGTGGTACATGCCGTTCACCTTCTCCACGTCCCGCACCTTTTTGCGCAGGGCCCGGGTCTGCAGCGCCGGAAATCCCCGGCCGGAGAAATTCAGCGCCGCCGAGAGCTCCGCCTCGCTGCAGCTGTACGTCTCGTTGATGCCCCCAAAGGCCCGCAGCAGCTGGCGGCTGCCGGTCAGCTGGTTCAGGTTCGTCCCGTCGATCATCTCTCAGTACCTCCACTGCACCCCGCCCGCCGGGGGGTATTTCTGCCGCATCCAGGCTGCAAACTCCTGGCAGTAGTCACTGTACATCTGCAGCTCGTTCACCGCCCGGGCCGTCTCGCCCAGGGCCAGGTCCATCTGGGCGCACAGCCAGTGCTGGTACAGTGCGCTGAAGGCATCCGGTGCCAGCAGCTGGGTGTCATACTCCAGCCCGTCCCCGGCCATGTCCGCGCCCACGGCGTCAAAATCGCCGCAGGCCGAGCGGTTCACTACCGTCTGCCGCAGCCGCGCGTCGCACTGGCGCAGCCACATCTGTTTCATCTCGTCCGCAAAGTCGTTGTTCGGCCGCATCTGGTCACAAAGTTCTATCGCTTTTCCGGCTGTCATCGTTCCGCCTCCTTAGCAAAAACACCCGGCACAGCAAGTGCCTGCCGTACCGGGTGTATTCTTCTTTGATTCGTGGCTCCCCTTTCGGGGGAGCTCCGGCATCCGCGCCGCCATTGGCGGACGGGGCCGGTGAGAGGGTTACAGCTTCTGCAGTGCCGGCACGTTCTGCGCCGCCGCCTGGGCCGCCTCGATCTTCGCATTGGCCGCGTTGTCCATCTCCTCGCTGTGGCGCAGCACCTCGGCCACCGCCGCAGGCACCTCCACGTCCACACCGCGCTGGATCAGGTACGCCTCGCCGTTCACGCTCACAAAACGGGCGCTGGAGTAGCGGCCGTTGTCCTTGAATAGGTGGATCACCTCGGTGGCGGGCTTCTCCGCCTGCACGTCCTTGGTGTCCTGGGTGGCTGCTTCTGCAGCCTGCTGGGCGGTTTCTTTCTTCACTGCCATTTTGTGTTCATCCTCCGTTCCTCAGTTTGCCTTCGCCTTGGCGCTGTAGCGTGCGCTGCAGCTCTCAATGCGCACCATGTACTGCTCGCTCAGACGCTCGGCGGTCTTCACGGCCTTCCAGCCCACAGAGGCACGCTGGTTCAGGGGGTCATCGCCGTAGCCCAGTTGCTTCACGATGTGCTGCAGGCCGCCGCCCTCCAGCTCGGTGGTGGCGTAGGCGTGGGCGCCCAGCACCAGGGTGCCAAACACCGCAAGGCCGCTGGGGCAGCCGGTGCCCGTCCAGATCTTTGCCTCGCTGGTCTCCACAAAGCGCACGTTGCCGATCTTGCCGATCTCGCCCTCAAAGATCTCCTCGGGGCTGGCGTACTTGTGGGCCTCCACCCAGGCCGGGTCCTTCTTCAGGTCGTAGGCCGTGTACGGGTGGATGATGCACACATAGCTGCCGCCGGCAGAGCCGATGGGATCAGCATTCTGCACCTTCAGCTGGGCCACCGCCTGCTCAATCAGGTCCACCGTCAGCTGGGCCGTGGCGTCCAGGCCCGCACGGTTGCTCACGGGGGTCTCAACGCCGTCGCTCACCTTGGGGGCGTAGATTACGTTGGTGCCGCCGGCCAGAATGTCGCGCACAATGGTGTCCATGGTGCGGCCGCTCTGGCTTGCCAGCACGCTGGTGGCCTGCACCACGTTGTTGTCAATGGTGGTCATCTGCACCATATCGGTCAGGGGCACCCAGCCGCCGTACTGGTGCACCTCAGCGGTCACCGTGGTCACGGTCAGGGCCTGGCCTTCCGGGGTCACGCCCTCGGTCAGGGGCGTGGTGGCCTTGGGCAGCGCGTCATACTTGCGGAACTCGATGGTCTTGCCGTTGTTGGCCGGGATGGGGTAGCTGTCGCCGAACTGGTCATGCACCAGCGCCGGTAGCGCTTGGTCGATGAGGCGGCGCTCGTAAAAGGTCTTCATCTCGGCGCTCATGCCGGAGCTGCCGGTGGTGTTCTGCAGCTGCTCGTGCGCATCCGCAAACAGCTGCAGGTTCATCTTCTTCCATTTCATGGTTTGGTCCTCCTTCAAAGGTTTATGTTCTCACACCCTCGTGTGGGAAGTCTTACAGTGTGATCTTCTCGCCCCGGCGTGCCCTGCGTTCCAGGTCCTCCAGCTGGCGGCGGCTCATGCTGGCCACGTCCACATGGGTGGTCACCGCGCCGCCTGGCCGGGTGCCGTTCTCGCCGGGTCGGCCAGCCCGCTGCTGGATGCGCGCCGCCACGCCCTGCTCCACCTTCTGGGCGGTCTGGGCTGTGGCCTGCTGCATGATGTGGTCAAAGTAGGCGGCCCGGTAAGCGTCCGGCAGGCTCACGCCCCGGCGCATCAGGTCGGCCACCTGCTCGTTGGCCAGCACCTCCTGCAGCTCAAAATCCGGGTACTGGGTCTTCAGCTGGGCGGCCTGGGCCTCCCACTGTGCCTGGATCTGGCTCACCCGCTGCTGGCGGGCTGCTTCCTGCTGCATGGCCTGCAGCTGCGCGTTGCGGGTGTTGCTGCGCTTCAGGTCGCTCTCCATCTTGTCCAGCTCCCGGGCCGTTTTCACGCTCACACCCCGCTGCTGGGCCAGGTCCTCGTAATATTTCTCGTCCTTCACGCGGCCGTTCTCCACCGCCTCGATCAGGCCGTCCATGTCCTCGGTGTCCACGCCGTAGGCATTGGCCAGTGCCTGGGTCAGCCGCGCCACCTGCGGATTCTGCCGGATGTTCTCCGTGGCCTTATCAATGGCCCGCTGCATCATCTCCTGGAACACGTCGCTGTATTCGCCCTGCACCATCTCGCCAAAGGCTCTCCGGCGCTCCTCCGGGGTCTTTTCGGCCTTGGGCTCCTTGGCAGGTTCCTGGTGCTTCTCCGCTTCCGCCGGGTCACTCTCACTGCCAGAGGCCCCCTCCTTGAGGGGGCTGCCGCCCGCAGGCAGCTGGGGGAGTTTCTCCCCGCCTGCCGCCTTGCCCTTCAGCGCCCCGCTGCGCCGTGCCAGCCGCTCCTGCGCCGGCCGCAAAGCCGGTGCCTGCACCGCCGGGGGTTCCGCTTCCGCCGCACCGCCCTCTGCGGCACCTGCGCCGCCGTCTCCACCTTCGGCAAATTTCTGCAGGTTCAGTGCCTTTTCCGGCGCATCGCAGCCGTCGCTGTCATCGTAAATGTACAACTCCACATGGTCCGGGTACTGCCCGGCCAGCTCGCTCAGCCCTTCCTCCACAAAGTCGTACCATGCAGCAACCATGATTCCGGTCATGCCGCCGCTGGGCTTTGCCTGCACCACAAAAGACTCACCGTGCTGCACGCAGCTGCTCTCCAGCTGCTTCTGCCGTGCAGCCTCCTCCACCTTGTTGGCCAGCGTCTGCAGCAGCACGCTCACTGCCGCACACACAATGTCCTG
>OLVX01001575.1_pt1 | contig 18834 bp, 21 predicted proteins | sample 1673271 | NCBI WGS metagenome assembly OLVX01 (sample SAMEA3178939, study PRJEB25190) | human gut metagenome | biome: human gut; feature: human-associated habitat; material: faeces | place: Austria | collected 2013
TAGAATATACGGGATAAAAGGAGGGATCTGAATGCAGTCAGTACCCGAAAAGGAAACCATGGACGCCATTGCGGAGCTATTCAAGGGCTTTGCCGATTCTACCCGGGTGCATATTCTGGCGCTTGGTGATGTGGGCAGTCACATCCTCATTGGGCTGCGTCTTCTTGGCGGCGACTGCATTTCGCAGATTGGCATTTGTGATTTGAATGAGCAGGTGGCAGCGCGTTGGGAATTTGAGGCCAATCAGATTGCACTGCCTTGGAACAACGACGCCATGCCGGAGGTGGAGATCGTTTTGACTGTGACGTCTTTGTGTTTGTAGCCTCAGCCGGTGTGCCGGCAGTAGGCAGCAACGTGGAAGATGTTCGCATGGTGCAGCTTGAGAAAAACACGGCCATCATCAGCAGTTATGCCAAAGCGGCACGGAAAGCACATTTCTGTGGCTTGTTCTGTGAAGTGGCTGATCCGGTTGATCCGTTGGCAAAAGCTGCCTGGCTCGCCAGCAACACCAATGATGCTGGCGACTTTGACGGTCTGGGGCTGCTGCCGGAACAGATTCAAGGCTACGGTCTTGGCGTAATGAACGCACGGGCAGCCTATTATGCCAAGCGCGACAAACGTTTGGCACGTTTTCTGGCGGAAGGCCGCTGCTTTGGCGGCCATGGCAAGGAATTGGTCATTGCTGATTCCATTGCACATTACGACGATGCCAATTCCCGTACGCTCACGGCGTTGGCGCTCAATGCCAATGTGCGCATGAGGGAGATTGGTTTTAAGCCATTCGTGGCGCCAGCGTATTCTTCCGGCGTGCTGTCCATTTTGGCAACACTGCGCGGCGATTGGCACTATGGTTCGGTGTTTCTGGGCGGCAGCTACATGGGCGTGAAAAACCGTTACACGACGCAGGGACAGGAACATGAGATCCTGCCGCTGCCAGATGCGCTGATGGCGCGCATCTACGCTTCACAAGCATCGCTACGTGCGATCAATTGAGGATGTAATTGAAAGAAGATGAAATTGATGGAAGACAATGATTTATTGATTATCATGCCGCGTGAATCGGGGGAAAAAGAAAACGCGCGGCTGGCACAGGTGTTGGACAAGGCGCTGGCGAACGTAACGCCAAAGTTTTTAACCAGCGCTGCTGAAACGGAGCAGTATCTACTGGCGCATCCAGTGGCGCAAGGTGCGCCGTTTGCACGGGTGTTGTTTGTGGCAGATCTTGGGGACGACGGCATCAACTTGGAACTCAGCCGGCTTCTGAGCATGCTGCGTCATCATCCGCACTTGCTGGAAGGTTGGCTTGGGGGTGTCATTATTGATGCACAAAGCGAGCTTTACACCAAATCCATGGCGCAGGAACTGGTGCTTGCGGCAAATATGAGCGGCTGCGCCTTTGTCGGTCGTTCTCTGGTGGAAGGCACCGGCACCTTGCGCAATTTTACAGTGGCAGCCCATAAACTTGGGACGGACAATTTGATGGATGCATATGTGGATGGTGCCTGCCACCTGGTGGAAGCCGTCATGACATTTGAAGGCTATCGGCGCGCCATGCCAAAGCTCACGGTGCTGCATGCTTCCAATCATAAGACCTCCAATACCTTTGCACTTTGGCACGCTGTCAGCGCAGAACTTGAAGGCTTTGCCATTGAAGAAATTGGCCTGCGCAATGGTGCGGTGCAAGACTGCGCAGGCTGCCCTTACAAAGCGTGCCTGCACTTTGGTGAAAAAGAAAGCTGCTTCTATGGCGGGGTCATGGTGGACAATGTGTACCCATCGATCAAAACCGCCAATGCCATCGTCATGGTTTGCCCAAATTATAATGATGCTATTTCGGCCAATTTGACAGCGTTTATCAATCGGCTCACAGCGCTCTATCGCAAACGCGCGTTTTATGACAAAGCGCTCTTTGCAGTGATCGTCAGCGGCTACAGCGGCTGTGACATTCTTGCCAAACAGCTCATTGCAGCACTCAATATGAATAAGAGCTTTTATCTGCCCGGGCATTTTGCTATTATGGAAATGGCTAATGATCCCGGCACGGTTCTCCAGCTGCCTGGCGTGGAACAACACGTGCGTGAATTTGCCCATACCATCACGCATACTTTCCGTCCGGAAGAATGACGCAACATATTTGACAACGAAAGGACAATAAACATGATCGATTTCATGAAAAAATTACTGCTCATACTTGGCGCAGGTACCTTGCTGGTGTTCCTAGCAAAACAATTCCTGCCGCTTGCCCTTGGCAGCAGCAAAGAACAGGCATCGCAAGGCGGCGCCAGCGCTGTAGCAACCGCTGACACCGTCAAAGGCATTTTTCAGCCAGCCCTCTTTAACATCAATATCCATAATGAACGCTGACAATGAAAACGCGCCATGCTTACAATTGTTTGTGAGCATGGCGCGTTTTGTTGTATGGTATGTTGAAAGTGTCTTCAGATCGAAAAATTTTTGTTGCAAAAAACAAGACTAGTGAATGTGTATAGTAAGAGGGCACCAAACAATAGGATAAGGCTATGGCCAAAAGCACTGAGATCTCCCGATGCAAGTCCGTTGGGATTGTAGAGCGTGAAAAAGGTGGCGTATCTGAGATCTGCGGCTTTGTCGCCGGCATCGGCAAGCATTTGTAATACATACATCAACGTTGGAATGCCGGCGCCAAACGCAAGGCTGTAGCGAGTGTCAGAAAAAAGGCTGGAAAAGAAGAGACAAATGCTGCCGATAAAAAGATGCAGACAGAGCAGACCGCTGTTGATCGCCAGCAGACCGATGAGATCCAGCTTACCAGGAAAATAGTGGTTGGCAACACCAATTTCCAGACCTGTTGCAAAGAGCAACAGCAACGCAATGCCACTAACAAGTGCTCCAATCTGGGTGAAAACGATGGAACGACGGTGCACTGGTGCAGCCAATAGATAACTCATGGCGCCGTTGCTGGCATATTTAGCGAGTAAGCTATTGCTGCGCAAAATACAGAACACCATTGGAAACACCAATAAAATAAACCCATATAGATAAGAAATCATAAAACCAAGCAAATCGGTGGCACCGGCGTTCATACCCATGGCAGCCATTATTTCTGGCATAGCTTTGGCGTAATCATCGAGCAACGCCATCATTTCCGGTTCGTACATGTAAATAATGATGCTGATGTATATGGCCACAGCAGCAAGAATGAGCAGCAGCTTGATGCTGTTTTTCATTTCTCTTTTATAAAGTGTTGCGTTCATTGTCCGTTCCTCCTTCATAATAATCCAGAAAAATGCTTTCCAAATTTTGATGGCTTGTCACCGTGACGCTGGTTCCTTTACAGTGCCCGTCGAAATCGGCAGCAAAGTTTTGGGCCAGTTCCGGTGTATCCAGCTGCACGGTATATGTGCGCAGGTGACGGCTGCGTAGGGTGTCGACAGAGTTGATGGCGACCATTCGTCCCTGACGAATTATGCCAATGCGGTCGCAGGTGCGTTCTACCTCTTCAAACATATGGCTGGATAAAAGAATGGTTTTGCCGCGCGCCTTTTCTTCAGCAATCAGCTGAATGAAAAGTTGTTGCATCAGAGGATCTAGACCCGACGTAGGCTCGTCGAGAATGAGAATCTGGGGATCGTGCATGAAAGCAGCAACAATGCCGAGCTTTTGCTTCATGCCTTTACTCATTTTTCTAATCTTTCCTTTAGGATTCAACGCAAAACGTTCTAGCAATTCCTTTTGGCGATTCTTTGCAGGAATCTGACGATAGCGGGTTATGAAGCGGAGAAATTCCTGTCCGCTCATATCATCGAAAAAATTGATTTCTCCCGGAATGTAGCCGAGATTTTGTTGGATTTCGGCGCGCGCGTTCCAGCAATCCTTGCCGCTAATGCGACAGTAACCCTGCTTGGGACGAATAAAACCCATAAGATGGCGGATGGTTGTTGTTTTTCCAGCGCCATTGGGACCAAGAAAGCCAAAAACTTCGCCTTCTCCGATACTGAAAGTTACATCAAAAATCCCCTTTCCGTCACCATAGTTGCATGTTAAATGATCAATCTGTAGAACGCTCATTGAAATTCCTCCTTGTAAGATGCTCTTTTTAACAGCTGCACCCAGTTGGAAAATGCTTCCATCATACTTTCCAAGGTCACTGCTTCGCCGGTAAACTGTTGCAGATGAATGTAACCATCTGACATCCACGTTAACATGTTGAGTATCTGCATTGGATCAATACCGTCATTGAATTTGCTGCAGTCAATATTTTTGAAATAAAATTGGTAAATCTCTGTAATATCGCTGCCTATTTTTTGTTTGAGAGGCGCTGAAATTTCTTCTTTCTCACTATAGAAGGCACGCAGCGCAAAATCATAGAGGTAGGGCATTTTTGTCATTATTTGCAGCTTTTTCTCGGTGGCGTAAGTTAAAAGCTCAAAAAAGTCTGTGATTTCAAAAAGGTGAGGATCGTCAACCGCTGATCGTCCAACGCGTATGACGTAATCGTAGGCTTCAAGATAAAGCGTTTTCTTGTTGTGAAAGTAATAGAACAGAAGTCCCTTTGAGATGCCAGCTTTTGCAGCGATGTCATCGGTGGATGCTTTTTTATAATCGTTTTTTGCAAATACTTCCATAGAAGCATTGAAAATAGCCAATTGTTTCTCTGTCGGCAGCTGTTTAAATTTGTCGTTCAATGGTTTTCCTCCTTTTTTCTTAATCATTGACCGGACTGGTTTGACTTGTTTGAATAGTTATAAGTGTAGAGGATTGACTTTGTTTTTCAAGGGGGTGGAAAGCGAAAAACAGCCAGAATCCAAAGACGATTCTGGCTGCTGTACAATTATGGAAAGATAAAGATGTCTTCAATAGGTGCTTCGACGGCGCGGGCGATGTCGATGGCGAGTTTCAGAGAGGGATTGTATTGTGCTTTTTCGAGCCGCATGATGGTTTCGCGGCGAACGCCGACACGTTCGGCGAGTTGTTCCTGGGTCCAGCCTTTGGCGAGGCGATATTGTTTCAGGCGGCATTCAAATTCAACACCCATGATTTACTCCATCCTTTCGTAGCGATAGAGAAGATAATTGGAAAGAAAGAGGACGAGACCCCAAATGAAAGACATGCTGGCGAGCATGAAGACGGCACACCATTCGACGTTGCGGCTGAGAAAGCCCATACCCATGAGCCAGATGACAATGAAAAGCAGCACAAAGCCGATGCGGTATGCTTTGAGCTCTGCGCGCCGGCGGTTTTCCTGAAAGAGTTCGTCTTCAAGGGTGTGGGAGAGCTTGCCTTCAAAGAACAATCCGAAAAAGCCGAAGAACACAAAGAAAATAAAAGGAAAAATTTTGCCAAAAGAGGCGTAGGTCCAGAATCCGCCAAAACCTAAAAATCCGCAGAAGCCAAGCCAGCCAAAATGCGGCGAAACGGTACGCGAGTACTGACGACCATCCGCTGACGGTTCTTTGGTGAACATCAGCTTAATGGCATGGCTCCAAATGGCGAAGAGAAAATAGATGACGTAACAGAATAGCAGTGCGCCAGGAATGAGCATGGAAAGATCTTTCGGTTGGAACGCGTAAATTGATAGATCCATATTGTGGACAAAACGGCCGTTGTTAAATGCCAGGGCATAGGCAGTGCCAAGGAGTGACAGTATTACCACAATAATGGCACCAATGATGAGACGACGGCGGGTTTTCTTTGGCAAACGTTTATCCATGAGAATCCGCTCCTTTCTGAGAAAAGTGATATATTTATCTCTTGATAAGACAAATATATCACTTTGATATGTGGCCTGTCAATAAGAAAGTGACAAATAAATCTCATTGACAGATGGGCATAAAAAATGCCTTCTCTATAGCGAGAAGGCATTGTGTGTGTTATTAAAGCTCGCCGCGTTCTTCCAATGGAATGTAGGTGAGGTCGTTGGCGTCGAGATAGAAGTAAGCAGGACGCATGATTTTGCTGTCCATGACCTGCTCGAGGCGATGTGCCGACCATCCGGCGATACGTGCGGTGGCAAAGAGCGGTGTGAAGAGATCCGATTCAATGCCCATCATTTCATAAATCAGGCCGGTATAGAGGTCGATGTTAGGGCAGATGTTGAAGTCGAGACCTTTGCGGTCGCGCATGATCTCTTTGGTCATGCGGGTGATACGGCTGAGCAAATCGTATTGTGCTTCAAAGCCGGTTTCCTGAGCGAGCACTGCGGCTTTTTCTTTGAGCAGTTCCGCACGTGGATCGCTGAGGGTGTAGACGGCGTGGCCCATACCATAGATGAGGCCGCTGCGGTCAAAGGCTTCACCGGCAAGGATCTTTTTAAGATAGTCGGCCACTTCGCCGTCGTTGTTCCAATGCTGAACGTGTTCCTGGATGTCTTTGACCATGGCATGGGCGCGTTGGTTGGCAGCACCATGACGAGGCCCTTTCAGGGAACCAATGGCAGTGGAGATGGCAGAGTAGGTGTCCGTACCAGAGGAAGACACAACGTGGGTGGCAAAAGCGGAGTTGTTCCCGCCGCCGTGGTCCGCTTGAAGAATCAGGCAGAGGTCGAGAATTTTTGCTTCCAGCGGGGTGAACTCACTGTTTGGTCGGATAAGATGCAGAATGTTTTCTGCCGTGCTGCCATTTGGCAGTGGATGATGCAGAATCAGACTCTTGTTGTTGAAATAGTGTTCTTTGGCTGCGTAGGCGTAAGCCACCATAAGCGGCATCTTTGCGATGAGGTCCAGGCACTGAGCAAGCACGTTGCCGAGTTCGATGTTGTCTGGATCTTCGTCGTAGGAGTAAAGAGAAAGCACGACGCGCTGCAATTTATTCATGAGGTTGTTGCTTGGGATGCGCAGGAAAATGTCTTCTTTAAAATTATCAGGGAAGACTCGGCGCTTTTGCAGCGTTTTGGTGAACCAGTCGAGTTCCTGGCGATTTGGCAGAGAGCCGAAGACCAGAAGATAAACGATTTCTTCAAAACCGAGGCGATCTTCACGTTCAAAGCCTTGAACAAGATCGGTAATCGGAATGCCGCGATACATGAGCTGGCCTTCGCATGGAATTTTTTTGCCGTCTTCAACGGTGTAGCCGCTTACTTCAGAAATACGGGTGATGCCAACGAGTACGCCGGTTCCGTTGGCGTTACGCAGGCCGCGTTTGATGTCATATTGTGCATATAATTCCGGTGAAATGGAATTATTTTCTTTTAAGTAGTGAATTTTGCTGGCGATTGAAGCGCGCAGCTTGTCAATTTCAAGAAATGCATCGTTGTGCATAGGACGATCTTCCTTTCTGTAGGAACTTTGTATTATTATACCATATAATGGATGAAACTTGTACCAATCGAGAAAATATTGTGCATCACTGTGCCTGTTGTACAGATTTTTTCACAGAAATTTACCAAGAGCACATCAATATTTGCTATAATCAAAGGCATGAAACCAATAATGGCGACACATCGTTAGCCCAAATGGGAGGAAATAGAATGAAATACGCATTGTTTGATTGTGATGGAACTCTGCTGGATTCGATGCCAATGTGGATCAATTTGGCGACGGATGTACTGGCATCCTATGGTGTTGATTTGCCGCGTGAAGCAGAACGCGAAACAGCGAGCATGAGCCATGAAGATGCAGCAAAATTTTATGCTGATACTTTTCTCGGCGGCAAAGGCGCCGAAGATTTGGCAAAGACCTTTACAGCCACGCTGGAACAGAACTACAGCGAGAAATTGGCGCTGAAGTCACATGTGCGCGAGGTGCTGGACACGCTTCACGCAAAAAAAGTCCCTATGGCGGTAGCTTCTTCCACTGATGCTTATCTGTTGGAAATGTGCTTGAAACGCTTGGGGCTGCGCGATTATTTTCTGTTTGTGCAGACAGTGGACAACAGCGGCTTTTCGAAAAACAGCGATGAATATTTTAAGCTTGCTGCCGAACAGCTGGGATGCAAGGCATCGGACATTCTTTTCTTTGACGATGCGCTTTATGCTTTGGAACGGGCGAAGAAAAACGGCTTGATGACGGTCGCTGTTCAGGATGACACACAGATGGATCATGATGCAGAGATCCACGCTGTTGGGGATTATTATATCAACGATTTCAGTGAGATTGATATTGACCGCTGGTTCTTTGGTGAATGATGAAAGGAGGCGGGGCGTATGACCCTGCGACGGTTTGCATGTGCGGCTTTTGGAACACTTTTAGATGGTCATTCGCAGCTCAGTCCGCGCACCAAGCAGGTGATGGCACAGCTGGCAGCAGCGGGGATTCCTGTGGTTGTGGCCAGCGGCCGCCCTTTTTCCACCATCCCGCATGAAGTGCTGGCGCTTGAGGCAGTGCGCTACGTCATCACGGGCAATGGTGTGCGCATTTATGACAAGGTCAGCAATCGTGATATTTATCATTGCAGTCTGCGCCGGGAATCACTGAACGAGATTCTCCATGTTACCCAGTATTATCCGGTTGGCTATGAACTTTTCATTGCCGGCAAAGCTTTTGCCAATCGCAGCTATTTGAACAACCCAACGGCGTTCGGCGTGCGCGATCATGCTTACCATTATCTCCTCAGCACACGTGAACCGGTTGATGATGTGGCCCAATTTGTGAAAGTTCATGCTGGTGATATTGACAGCATCGGTCTTTCACTGGCTGATCAGGCCCTCAAAAGTCAGCTTTGGCAGCGCTTGGAACATGAGGTAGAAGGCATTTATGTCACTTCATCACTGCCGCGCTTGATTGAAGTGGCGGACAGTCGTGCTGGCAAAGGATCGGCACTCGCCGTGGTGTTGGATCGTTTGGGGCTGTCGTCGGATGGCCTGGTAGCCTTCGGTGATGCGGATAATGATTTGGGCATGCTCCAGTTCGCCGGGCTGGGTGTGGCCATGGAAAATGGTGCCGATCATCTTAAAGAAGCCGCTGACCGTATCGCACCACGCCACGATCAGGATGGTGTGGCACAGGTTTTGGAAGAGTTGTTGAAGGAGTGTTAGAATGATCAAAAGGCTGGACGCAGAAACTTTGGCGCAGCTCTATGAACGTGAAATGAAGCAAACCTTTCCCCGCCGTGAATTGAAACCGCTTAAAGCCATGTTGCGGATGCAGGCGGAAGGCAAATACGATGTGCTGGGTTATTATTCCGAAGAAGGCGCTCTTTTGGCCTATGCGTGCGTGTGCACGGCGGCGGTACCGGTGCTTTTGGACTACTTGGCTGTTGTGGCAGCGCATCGCGGAGAAGGCCTGGGCTCAGCTTTTCTTTCGGCATTGATGGCTGACAAGACCTTCTATCCTGCCATCATGCTGGAGATTGAAGCGGTTGACGATGCCATTGATGAAAGCGATCATAAGATGCGCGCCCGCCGCCAGCACTTTTATGAGCGCTTAGGTTTTGCATGCACGACAACCGAAGCCCATGTTTTCGGTGAGCACTACTGGGTGCTGGACAATCAGCAGACCAGTGATGCACATAGCGTGGCAGAAGCCATGGCAGAAATTTACCACTATATGGTGCCGGAGCAAGAGGCATTTGATAAAAATGTGCGCATTTGGGATTGACAAACGGCGCTGCAAACGAGAATCATTTGTTTGCAGCGCCGTTTTCTATTGGAGATAATTTATCAGTGTGTCATAGGCTGTGTCGGGAATGGTAAAGGTTAGTTGAAACCCGAGAAGGTTCAAATCGACAATGGGTGTGTCGTAAAGATAGAGTTGGGCAATGTCGTAGAGCTTGCCGTCGTTGTCTGTTTCATTAAAATGAATGGTTTTTTCCTGTGTAAAGCCGAAGCTACCGATGATTTGCGCATTCTTTGGCTGCTCGCTAAGATGCCAGTCGTCGAGTTGGAGGGCAGTGACAAAATCATCAATGGCGTCTTGATCTGTAATGGTGGTGAGAATGGTGCCGTCAGCGTTGGTGACGGCGATGGCTTGTGCCTTTTTGAGATCGCTGTCAGAAATATCGCTGGAATCGTTGCTGCTGCAGCCGCTGATGATGAGGAGCAGCAAAAGGATGCAGAGAATGCAGAGTTTTTTCATCATTGGTCACTCCTTTGATGTTGATGAATGCGTACCGAGCAGATGTCTATAGGCGCGAATGCGCCCTACTGAAAAAATGCAGAGTGCGGTGCCGAAGCCTGTGAGGACCATGCCGCTGGCAAGTGCAAGATTGTCAGCGACGTCACTTGAAAGTGTGAGCTCATAAGAGGGCAGCCAATCGGCTGGAAAGAGCAGCGGCAGGAGCAGAAGACCGATGCCTATGCAAATGATGCTGAGAAACAATTCGCGCTGTAAGCGCGGCCGTTCATCAGTATAACGCGTCATAAGGATGTGTCGCGTTTCCGATGACAATAGTGGCGATTGCTGTTTCAGTTCTTTATAGGGATTGTCTGCCGCGGCAACGAGAATGAGCTGCGCAATGGCGACAATATCAATGAGCATGAGCAGGAGCATGACCAGATCGCTGAGAAAAAAAGTGAGTCCAAGGCTGGCGATGAGCAGCAGCACCGCGAGACCAACACGCTGACAGCGGTGGCAGCGAAAATCGAGATAGCCTTCCGCCGCTGCGAGGGAAAGCTGTTCGTCTTCTGCTGAAGCGGCTGATGCAGCTGGTGCGATGTCCTCTGCATCATTGATAAATGTATCTAAGCTGACGTGAAAAAGTTTGGCCATTTTGATGAGCTTTTCGGTTTCGGGCAGGCCGTTGTCGTTTTCCCATTTGCTTACCGCCTGACGTGAGACGTCGAGCTGCTCGGCGAGTGCTTCCTGTGACAGTTGTGCATTTTTGCGCAGCGTGCGTATCTTCTCTCCCAATGTCATCAAGATCCCTCCGTTTCATTTTGTTCATTGTAACATAATGTTTGGGCCTAGCATAAAATTTCTAGGCTGAAAGTGCTACCAAATGGCGGTTGCGTTTGTGCTACGCGGGGTTGCGGCACTATTTTTCTTTGACAATGCGGCTGTTTTGTCAAAGTTTTTGACAGAATGGCCTATTTGTCAGGACAGATTTGATAAATTGCGAGTGGTCGATTAAGAAGGGGTGTGGTATAACTAAGAGCATAAAGGAGGTTTCTAAGATGGAAGTGACGCAGGAAATGTTTAATGCGAAATTGAATGAACTGAGTGAAAGCTATGAACGCATGCAGCAGCAGATTGCACACATTCAGAACGCAGATCCCGATGAAGTAAGACAGATTCGCACCCATCTTGAAGCAGAATGGGCAGATACGGTTGTTGAATTAAAAAATCGTGCCAAGATGATGCGATTTTTAACAGCGCAGCAATTGTCGCAAGTTCAGATGGAATATTGCCGCAAAGCAGCGGATATTTTACATGCTTCGATCAAGCAATCTTGGTCGGCGTTTTCTACTGGTGATGAGAGCGATGACATGGCATTGTACGCAGAATATGCGATTGATTTTGCAACCCTCGCCATGCGCTATGCATTGATGTCGGTGGCATCGGCAGTATATGTGCAGAATGAAGATGCGAAAAATAACAGTGATAAGGAAGAAAGCAAATGAATGAAGTGAAAAATCCAAAACGCCCCATGTATTTTTACTATGGGATTGTGCTGATCGTCCTTCTCCTGCTGAACATGTTTTTGATGCCATCGATCAACAATCGACAAGTTCAGGAAGTGGACTATGGCACATTCATGCAGATGACGGAGGATCATGAAATTGGCAAGGTAGAAGTTCAGTCGAATCAAATCGTTTTTACCAATAAGGATGAAACACAGGTTTACAAAACTGGGCTCATGGATGACCCGAATTTAACAGAGCGTCTGTATGATTCTGGCGCAAAGTTTTCCAGCGATATTGTTGAGCAGATGAGTCCGCTGATGAGTTTCATCGTGAGCTGGGGGATTCCGCTGCTGATCTTTATTGCGCTTGGGCAGTGGATGTCGAAAAAATTCATGAAGGGCAGCGGCAATTCGATGATGTTTGGCATGGGCAAATCCAATGCCAAGATCTACGTGAAGTCAACGGAAGGCATTCGTTTTTCTGATGTTGCCGGGGAAGATGAAGCAAAGGAAAATTTGCAGGAAATTGTTGATTATCTCCACAATCCATCGAAATACAAGGAAATTGGTGCTTCCATGCCAAAGGGTGTCCTCTTGGTCGGCCCTCCTGGGACAGGGAAAACCATGCTTGCGAAGGCGGTTGCTGGTGAATCCAATGTTCCTTTCTTTTCAATGAGTGGGTCAGAATTCGTTGAAATGTTCGTTGGTATGGGTGCGTCGAAAGTGCGTGACCTTTTCAAACAAGCCAAAGAAAAGGCCCCTTGCATTGTTTTCATTGATGAAATTGATGCCATTGGGAAAAAACGTGAAGGCAATTTTGGCGGCAACGATGAACGTGAGCAGACGCTGAATCAGCTGCTGACGGAGATGGATGGTTTTGAAGAAAACAGCGGTGTCATCATTCTTGCGGCTACGAACCGTCCTGAATCACTGGACCCTGCACTGACACGTCCGGGCCGCTTTGACCGTCGTGTCCCAGTAGAATTGCCTGATCTTAAAGGGCGTGAGGAAATCTTGAAAGTTCACGCGCGTAAGGTGAAAGTCGCAAGCGATGTGGACTTTAACAAAATTGCACGCATGGCTTCCGGTGCTTCCGGTGCAGAATTGGCCAATATCGTCAATGAAGCGGCACTGCGTGCGGTGCGTGACGGACGTAAATATGCCACACAGGCAGATTTGGAAGAAAGCATAGAAGTTGTCATTGCCGGTTATCAGAAAAAGAACGCCATCCTCAGCGATAAGGAAAAATGGGCTGTGGCCACGCATGAGATCGGCCATGCCTTGGTGGCTGCACTGCAGACCAATTCGGCACCGGTGCAAAAGATCACCATTATTCCGCGTACGTCTGGCGCATTGGGCTATACCATGCAGGTGGACGAAGACGAACACTATCTGATGACAAAAGAAGAGCTGGAAAATAAGATTGCCACCCTTACTGCCGGCCGTGCAGCCGAAGAAGTGGTGCTGGGCTCTATTTCAACGGGCGCTGCCAACGACATCGAACAGGCGACAAAATTGGCACGAGCTATGATTACGCGTTACGGCATGAGCAAAGATTTTGATATGGTTGCGCTTGAAACTGTCAACAATCAATACCTTGGCGGGGATGCATCCCTGGCATGCTCTGCTGAAACACAGGCGCGTATTGATGAACAGGTTGTTGGTCTTGTGAAGCGTCAGCATGAAAAAGCCGGCAAGATTTTGCTCGAGCATCGTGAGAAACTGCGTGAGCTTTCGGAATACCTGTATCAAAAAGAAACCATCACAGGCAAAGAATTTATGGAGATTTTGAATCGCTAGTCTGAAGGGATGTGAAGAAGGCAGCAGGACACACATATGTCCTGCTGCCTGTATGTTATGGAGTCTATGAAACTTTTATTCACCCTGGATAAAAACTATTTGCCGCAGCTTCATGTGGTGTTGACATCACTCCGTTTTAACAATCCTGGCGAGTCGTTTGACATCTATCTGATGCACCGCGGCTTACAGGACGAGGATCTGGAAACGATTGAACGCCGCTGTCAGGCGTATGATTGGCAGTTTAAGGCAATTACTGTTGACGAAACCTTGTTTGCACATGCACCAGTAAGCAAGCAGTATCCGCAGGAAATGTATTATCGCATGCTGGCCCCACATCTTTTACCAGCTGATGTGGAGCGTGTGCTCTATCTTGATCCGGATATTTTGGTCATCAATCCCCTGCGTCCATTGTGGGAAACTGATCTTGATGGTTGCCTTTTTGCAGCGGCGGCGCACACTGGCAAAACCGAATTGGTATCGAGTGTGAATCGTGTGCGGCTGAATGTGGAGCACGATTATTTCAATTCTGGTGTGCTGCTGATTGATTGCAAAGCGGGACGCCGCGCCATTGAACCACAGGTGCTTTTTGATTTCACTGCCGCTCATGGCAAACAATTGATTCTGCCCGATCAGGATTTGCTCAATCAGCTGTTTGGCACACAGGTACAGCCGGTGGAAGATACACTTTGGAATTATGACCACCGGGATTATCATGGCTACTATCTCACCAGCGGCGGCTGCATGGATGCTGACTGGGTGATGAGCAATACGGCTATTCTGTACTTTTGTGGAAAAGCCAAGCCTTGGAAATCGAATTATCGCTATCGTTTTGGAATTTTGTATAAACATTATCAACAGTTGACACGTCATGAAGTGACTGCTTTGTTAGGCGTTTGAAGTGAAATTCTTGGCAGGCGGATGACCGTACAGAAAGTTGTCCGCCTGCTTTTTATATAAAAAATAAGCGGCATTTATCATTTGAAAGGAAAATTCCCCTTTACTTCCCTAGGAATACTATGTATAATGCATCTAACAAAATAACATTTATCAAGAGCGGCGGAGGGAACTGGCCCAATGAAGCCCGGCAACAGCCTTTGAAGGTAATGTGCTAAATCCAGCAGACAACGTCTGGCAGATAAGTGATCGATAGCGTACACCATTTCTTGCCGGAAATGGTGATTTTTTATACCTTGGTGTTGTTGTTTTGTTGCCTGTTGTGGGAGTGGCCATTTACCACGACAAATTTAAAAAAGATAGGAGAATGATGATGAAATTCAAAAAATGGATTGCCACTGCTTTGGTGGCGACGCTTGCCGTAGGTTTGTTCGCAGGATGCGGCGGCAATAACAACAGCACAGGGAGCAGTGCGGCGGAAAGCAGTGCGTCTTCTGACGATAAGGTGATTACCATTGGGGCATCTGTGACACCACATGCCGTCATTTTGAACCACCTTGCCGATCAGTTTGAAAAAGAAGGGTATGAGCTTAAGGTGGTTGAGTTTACCGACTATGTTCAGCCAAACAATGCACTGGAAGCTGGCGACTTGGATGCCAATTATTTCCAGCATCAGCCATACTTGGATAATTTTAATGAAGAAAACGGTACCGATATTGTTAGCGTGGGCGCCAATCTCTATATTCCAATGGCAATCTTTTCCGAGAAACTGACCAATCTTGACAGCATTCCTGATGGTGCTACGATCGCTGTGCCGAATGACACCACCAACGAAGCGCGTGCCTTGCTTCTCTTGCAGGAAAATGGATTTATTAAGCTTAAAGATGGTGTGGATATTAAAGCAACAGTCATGGATATTGAGGATAATCCTCATAATCTGGAGTTCGTTGAAATGGATGCAGCGCAAATTCCACGTGCCATTAAAGATACAGACCTTGCCATTGTCAATGGCAACTATGCGCTCGATGCAGGTTTGAATTTGGATGATGCGCTGCTCATCGAAAGCTCTGACAGCACAACAGCGCAGACTTATGCAAATGTCATCGCGGTGCGTGCTGGCGAAGAAAATACGGAGAAGACAAAGGTGATCGTTAAGATTTTGACTTCTGACGAAACCAAACAATATATTCAGGACAGTTTCAATGGTGCTGTTCTTCCAATATAAGGCGCTGTGTAATTTTTCAGCCCCGTTTCGTCGGGGCTGAAAAAAGATGCGCGGAAGCAGATCGAGGTGCTATTGTGAGGCGTTTTTAGAAATAAGCACCGCTTATTCAATTTTCCGTGAAATCCCTTTACTTTTGTCGAAATATTATCTATAATGCTACTTAACAGAATAACATTTATCAAGAGCGGCGGAGGGAACTGGCCCAGTGAAGCCCGGCAACAGCCTCTAAAGGTAATGTGCTAAATCCAGCAGACAACGTCTGGCAGATAAGTGATCGATAACGTACACCATTTCCTGCCGGGAATGGTGCTTTTGTTTATATGTGTAATTTTTTGAAAGAAGGAATATCAATGAACAATGAAGAACTGAAAAATACTTCTGTGGCTACCCAGTGTATTCAAGGCGGCTACATTCCTGGCAATGCGGAATGCCGCACCATGCCGATCGTACAATCTACCACGTTTAAATATGATAAAGCCGACGATCTGGCAGATGTGTTTGACCTGAAAGTTGGCACACCAATGTATACACGCCTTGGTAATCCTTCCCTGTCATGGCTGGAAGAAAAAATTGCACTGATGGAAGGCGGCGTTGGTGCATTGACCACTTCCTCTGGTCAGGCGGCAACACTTTTCTCTGTCATTAACATCACCCGTGCTGGTCAGCATGTTTTGGCACTGAGCAACCTGTATGGTGGAACGCACACCTTACTTGGCAGTGTGCTGCCACGTATGGGCATTGAAGTTACTTTCATTGAGCCAACCCTTTCTTTGGATGAAATGAAGACCTATATTCGCCCAGAAACCCGCTGCATTTTCAGCGAAATGCTTGGCAATCCAGCGCTCGATGTGCTCGATTTGGATAAGATGACCACTTTGGCAAAATGGGCGGATGTACCACTGATCGTTGACAACACTTTCCCAACACCTTATCTTTGCCGTCCAATCGAATTTGGTGCAAATATTGTTGTGCATTCTGCCACCAAGTATCTTGATGGTCACGCTACCTGCGTTGGCGGCGTTGTTGTTGATGGCGGGAACTTCAATTGGGACAATGGCAAATATCCTGAACTGACCACTCCGGACCCAGACTATCATGGTCTTGTTTACACTGAAGCATTTGGCAATGCTGCTTTCATTGCGAAAGCACGCGCTGGTTTGCTGCGTGACATCGGTGCAACCATGTCACCATTTAACGCTTTTTTGATCAACCTCGGCTGCGAAACATTGGCTGTACGTATGCAGCGCCATAGTGAAAATGCCTTGGCTGTTGCTGAGTATCTGGCTGCGCATGACAAGGTAGAATGGGTCAGCTATCCAGGCCTGAAGAGCGATCCAAACTATGAACTTGCTCAGAAATACCTGCCAAAAGGCTGCTCCGGTGTTGTTGCGTTTGGCCCTAAAGGTGGCAGTGCAGCTGCAAAGAAAGTCATCGACAGCGTAAAACTGACCACATTGGTTACTCACGTTGGTGATTTGCGCAGCCATATGCTGCACCCAGCAAGCACCACACACCGTCAGCTTGATGATGAAGCACTTGTAAAGGCTGGCGTACGTCCAAACCTGATTCGTTTCAGCGTTGGTATTGAAGACATCAATGACATCCTCGCTGATATTGATCAGGCACTCGCACAGCTCTAATTCTTGCTTTCTCGATAGATGGGGCTGTCTTGATGGACAGCCCATCGTTGTTTTAGTGTGAAAGTAAAGGAGGACGCGCATGCCTGTTATCATACCTAAGGATCTCCCTGCAACCGAGACCCTCAAACAGGAATTCATTCCTGTCATGCATGAGGAGCGTGCTCGAACCCAGGACATTCGTCCTCTGCATATCGGGCTATTCAACCTTATGCCGAAAAAAATTGCTACGGAAACCCAGTTTCTTCGTTTGATTGGGAATACCCCACTTCAAGTAGAAATTGATCTGATCATGCCGACCAATCATAAGAGTAAAAATACACCGCAGGATCATTTGCTCAAATTTTATCATCCATTCAGTGAAGTGAAAGAACGTCGCTATGATGGATTTATTGTCACCGGCGCACCGGTGGAAATGTTGGATTTTGAACAGGTGGATTATTGGGAAGAATTGTGTGAGGTCTTTGACTTTTGCAACACCAATGTGTATTCAACCTTTTTTATCTGTTGGGCCAGTCAGGCTGCATTTTATTACTACTATGGCATTCCTAAGTACATTTTGGAAGAAAAGTTATTTGGCGTTTTCCCACATCGCTTGATTCGTGATCGTGATATTACCCGTGGTTTTGATGATGTGTTCTATTGTCCACATTCTCGTCATACCGAGAACAGAGCGGCAGATATCGTGGCTTGTCCAGATTTGAAGGTGCTTGCTCAGAGTGACGAAGCAGGACCACTTTTGACCACAACCATCGATCAGCGTCATTACTTTTCCTCTGGACATATCGAATATGATCCGTTAACATTGGCGGAAGAATATGAACGCGATGTGAAGAAGGGCCTCGATAATGTGCCGTTTCCACATAATTATTTTCCAGGAGATGATCCAAATCTGGCGCCGATTGTGCGCTGGAGAGGTCATGCGAACCTGCTTTTTTCAAATTGGATGAACCACATCGTTTATCCTGGTACCCCATATGACCTGCGCGATCTTACGCCACGTAAGCCGCGCCGTTGAAAGAGGAGAGGACATCTATGCAAGAGGCGAAAGACCTCATTCAAATTCGAGACCTGCATAAGGTCTTTAAAATCAAAGGCCGAGATGTGATTGCGCTTGAAGGCATCAATCTTGGCATCAAAGAAGGCGAATTTTTTGGAATCATTGGGCTTTCCGGCGCCGGGAAAAGCACTTTGGTTCGCTGCATCAACTTCTTAGAAAAGCCAACGTCCGGAAGTGTTGTGTTTGACGGACAGGATTTAGGAGCCCTATCTAATAAAGAGCTGCGTCAGGTACGTCAGCAAATGGGCATGATCTTCCAGCAGTTCAATCTGCTTATGCAGCGTACAGCCTTAGAAAATGTATGCTTCCCACTGGAACTTGCCGGAGTGAAAAAGGCGGAAGCAGAGGCGCGTGCTAAGGAACTTTTGGAAGTGGTTGGTTTGGCTGAACGTGCCAATGCTTACCCGGTTCAGCTTTCTGGCGGGCAGAAACAGCGTGTTGCCATTGCGCGTGCTCTGGCGACCAATCCGAAGGTGCTTCTGTGTGACGAAGCCACCTCTGCTTTGGACCCGCAGACCACGGCGTCAATTTTGCAGCTTTTGCGCAAGCTCAATCAAGAAATGGGCATTACAGTCGTCATCATTACTCATGAAATGAGCGTTGTTGAAGAAGTATGCCAGCGCGTCGCAGTTATTGCCAATCATCGCATTGTTGAAGTTGGCACCGTACAGGATATTTTTACACATCCAAAGACCGATGCCACACGCCAGCTTGTATATCGAGAAAATGAAGATTCAGTCAGC
>OLVX01001581.1_pt1 | contig 18797 bp, 12 predicted proteins | sample 1673271 | NCBI WGS metagenome assembly OLVX01 (sample SAMEA3178939, study PRJEB25190) | human gut metagenome | biome: human gut; feature: human-associated habitat; material: faeces | place: Austria | collected 2013
TGCCCAGTTTCTGGAGATACTTCATCATAAGACACATTCCTCCTTAAAGAATGTTGTTGTTATGGCAGCCTCTGGTTGCAGACCGTCCATAATTGCGTAACAATATCTTAACACATGTTAAGAAAAAAGGGAAGGGGGTTTCCGCCTTTTTCTCCACAATTGATACAAAAATCCTTGATTTTGCATTTTTTAGTCAAAAGTTTTTGGGGTTTTTGATGGGATACAAGTTTTCATCCTGAAAAGAATTTTCTTATTTGTGAATTTTCTATGTTCTGCTGCCTCTGCCGCGCACTTCTTGCGCCGTGGCGGCGTCTATGTTACTATATAGGTATTCCCGAACCGTGTACAACATCCCGAAGGAGGTTTTATCAATGGAATGGACTGATATCCGCCTGACCGTGGCCAAGGCCGACGCCGACAACGCCGAAGCCGTCGCCACCATGATTGCCGAAGGCGGCATCTATATCGAAGACTACAGCGACATCGAACAGCAGGTGGCCGAGATCGCGCATGTGGATCTCATCGAGCAGGAACTGCTGGACAAGCCCCGCGATCAGGTCATCATCCACCTGTATCTGGAGCCGGGCGCTTCCCCCGTGGAGACGCTGGCCCTCATCGCGGCCCGGATGGAGGCGGCGGGCATCGCCTACACCGTCGAGACCGAAGGCGTGGAACAGGAGGACTGGCAGAACGGCTGGCGCAAGTACTATCACCCGATGGAGATCGGCCAGCGCCTTGCCGTGGTGCCCTCTTGGCAGGAGTACGACACCGACCGCGTCAAGCTCATCCTCGACCCCGGCCTCGCCTTTGGCACCGGCGGCCACGAGACCACCAGCCTCTGCTTGGAGGCGCTGGACGAGCGGGTCAAGGGCGGCGAACGGGTGCTGGACATCGGCACCGGCTCCGGCATCCTTGCCATCGCAGCTCTCAAGCTGGGCGCTGCCTCCGCCGAGGGCGTGGACATCGACCCCGTGGCCGTCCGCACCGCTGGGGAGAACGCCGCCCTGAACGGCACAGCCGACAAGCTGACCGTCCTTGTGGGCGATCTGTCCGACAAGGCCAGCGGCACCTACGACATCATCACCGCCAACATCGTTGCCAACGCCATCCTGTCGCTGGCCCCCGCCGTGCCCGGCCTGATGGCCGAGAATGCCGTCTTCATCGCCAGCGGCATCATCGACAGCCGGAAGGATGAGGTCATCGCCGGGCTGGAAAAAGCCGGGCTTACTGTACAGGAAGTTAAGGAAAAGCGCGGCTGGGAGTGCATTGTCTGCAAAAAATGCAAGTAAGGCCAGAAAGCCCTCTCCGTCTCGCTGACGCTCGCCAGCTCCCCCGGAGGGGGAGCTTCAGTTGAAAAGGATCAGAAAAATGCCGCACCGTTATTTTACTACCGAGATCGCCGACGGCACCGCAACGCTGCGGGGTGCCGACGCCCATCATCTCGCCCGCGTGATGCGGGGCAAGCTGGGCGATACCGTCATCCTCTGCGACGGCAACGCCGTGGAGTACACCGCCACCATCACCGGCTTCGGCCCGGAGACGGTGGAGTTCAGCGTGGAGCCGGGCTACCCCAGCGCCGCCGAACCCAGTGTAGAAGTCACCCTCTTTGTGGGCTATCCCAAGCAGGACAAGCTGGAGCAGGTCATCCGCCACGGCGTCGAGCTGGGCTGTGCCCATTTTGTCCCCTTCTTCAGCCGCTACTGCGTGGCAGCCCCCAAGAAAGAGGAGCAGAAAAACGAGCGCTACAACCGCATCGCCTTTGAAGCCGCCAAGCAGTGCGGCCGGGGCGTTTTGCCGGATGTGGCCCTCCCGCTGCCCAACTTCGGCGCGCTCTGCCGCAGTCTGGAAGGGTACGACCTCGTGCTCTTCTGCTACGAGTGCGGCGGTGCTCCCCTCCGGGAGCTGCTGGCAGACCTCCAGCCCGCCGACGGCCCGAAGCGGAAGATCGCCGTCATCACCGGCGCAGAGGGCGGTTTTGCCGCCGAGGAGGCCGAGATGGCCGCCAAAGCCGGTGCCAAGACCGTCGGCCTCGGCCCCCGCATTCTCCGCTGTGAGACGGCCCCGCTGGCCGTTCTCTCCGCCGTCATGACCCTGACGGGGAATCTGGAATAACGCTCTTTCAAACAAAAAGGGGCTGCTGCACTTTCGGCTAAAACGATGTGCAGCAGCCCCTTTTTATGCTTCAGTAGTACATAGTGCTACCGTTTATCCTTTCTGTCAATCCCGGCTGTCTGCTTCCAGCAGTGCGCGCTTCACGCCGATGAGGCTCTGGGGGCTCATGGAGAAGCTGCGGAGGCCGAGTTTCAGGTACTGGATCGTATTGGCCGGGTTGCCGACGGCCATGCCGCAGATGGTCACGGGGATCTGCCCCGCGTCGGCGGCTTCCATGACCATGGCGATGAGCTTTTTCATCGCATGGCTGGCGGGGCGGTAGTAACGCTCCGCAATGGAGAGGTCCCGGTCAACGGCGTGGGTGTACTGGGTCAGGTCGTTGGTCTCGATGACGAAGAAATCGCACCCGCGAGCCACGAATTCCTCCGCCGTCAGGCAGGCTGAGGGCACGCTGAACATGACGCCGAAGGGGGTCTTCTCGTTGAACCGCTCGCCCCGCTCCCGCAATTGCTGGCGGCAGTGCTCCACCCGCTTCATGGCTTCGTCCCAATCTTCAAGGTTGGTCACCATCGGGAACATGATCCGCAGCGGGCCGTCCGCCGCCGCCCGGAGCAGCGCACAGATCTGGGTCTCGAACTGGTGGGGGCGGCGCAGACTGTTGCGGATGCCGCGCAGCCCCAGCTTGGAGGATTCCGGCCCTTGATGCGCATCGGCCATGGTGCGGTCTGCGCCAAAGTCGAAGGTGCGGACCGTGACGACGCCGCCCTTTGCCGCAGCAAGGCAGGAGTGATAGAACACATACTGCTCCTGCTCGTCCACCGGGCGGCCCGGCAGCATCATGTAGCCGCTGCGCAGCAGACCCACGCCGCTGGCACCGGTTTGGAGGGCCGTTTCGATGTCCTCCTGCCCGAAGCAGTTGGCCAGCAGCTCAAAGGCCTCGCCGTCCTTGGTGCGGTTCGGCAGGGCACAGATGCGGTTCATCTCCTCGTTTTCCCACTGTTTTTCGCAGATGTGGGCCATGGCCTGTTGGCGGGTGACGGCATCCGGGTCAAGGATGCACTCGCCGTTGTCAGCGTCGAGGACGACGATGCGGCCGTCGCAGTCGTCCAGAAAATCGCTGCCCACCTGCACGATGCAGGGGATGTGCATGGCCCGCGCGATGATGGCGGCGTGGCTCTGCTTGTTGCCCTCGGACGTGATGATGCCCAAGATCATCCCCGCCGGGACGCTGAACAGGTCGCTGGGCATCAGCATCTCCGCCGCGAGGATCACCGGATGATCCAGCGCCAGCCAGACGCGGGGCCGGTTGGCAAGGATATTCACCACCCGGCTGGCCGCGTCGAGGATATCCACGCTGCGCAGCTGCATATAGGCGTTGTCCTCCATGTTGGCCAGCTGGTCGGCATAGCGGTGGCCCACGCGGTCCATGGCTTCGGCGGCACCGATGCCCGCCTTGATCTGGAAGCGGACCTCATTCATGAAGCCCTCGTCCTCCAGCATCATGCTCTGGAACAGAAAGATGGCCTGTTCGGTAGGGCCGCTGCGCTCCGCCATGGAGTCCAGTTCGGTCTGGGCCGTTTTCACGGCGTTGTCCAGCAGCCGCTGCTCCCGCTCCGGGCTGAAGGGGCCGGGGCGGAAACTCTCCGTCCGGCGCTCCACCCGGCTCACCTGCCCCAGCACGAGGCCGGGGGAAGCGGAATGTCCCTGATAGACTTTCATGGTTCCACTCCCTCCTCCACCGGCGCGGTCAGGGTGCGGTAGACCAGCGCCTGTAAGAATGTATTGGGCAGCAGCGCCGCCCACGCGGCCTGTGCCGCATTGCCGCTGCCGTCAAACAGGGGCGCAAAACTCTCGATGCGGCTGCGGTCGCATTGTTCCAGAAAGGCTCTGCCAAGCTGCTCCACCGTGTAGTAATGGGCGGGGTCCACCCCCACGTCCTCGGCGGCAGCTTCCAGCGGGGCGGTCTCGGCATCTTTCATGTTGGCCAGCCGGAGGGCGAGGTCTGCCGTCAGAGTGACCGGGTACTTCGCCTTGACGGCCTTCTGCACCGCGTCGAAGCGTTTCCGGAACGCAGCTGCGTCCGCGTCGGAGGCGCCGCTCTTCGCGATGGCGTAGGCACAGCCCCGCAGCCGCCCGAAGGCCCGAAGGGTGTCGTAATAGCCCAGCTCGATGTTTCGCTTGGCGGTGTCGGGGTCAAAGTGGAGGATATCGCCCAGCTCCCAGTAGCTGCGCACCATGGTGGTGGGCAGACCGGTGCGGTTGGGCAGGGTGATGCCCACTCCCTCCAAATCCACACAGACCAGCTCCTCCGCGCCCATTTTTTGTGCCAGCGCGGTGGGCATGTTGTCCCGGTAGCCGCCGTCGAGGAACTGCACCCCATCGATCTGCTTGGCCCGCAGCGCGGGGAAACAGGCCGCCGAGGCCAGCAGGTAGTCCTTCACTTTTCCTTCCGGGATCTCTTCCAGCGGCAGCTCGCGGGGTTTCAGGCCCCGCTTTTCCACGGTGACGAGGCCGAACCGGATGGGCGACGCGCGGAGGGCGTCTTCGTCCAACACCCGCTCCACGATCTCTTCCAGCGGGGTGACATCCATGCCGCCCTCCCGCACGATGTCCCGCAGGAACTGATGCAGCTCCGTCAGATTTGTTTCTTCCGGCAGCTCCATTACGTCCTGACTGCGGATGCTCGTCCACATATCCCGCGCCGTTTCGTACAGGTCCAGCGCGAACATTGCGCCGTTCAGGCTGCCGACGCTGGTGCCGGTGATGATCTGCGGGTGCCAGCCCAGTTCTGTCAATGCCCGCCAGACGCCCACCTGATAGCTGCCGCGGGCTCCGCCGCCGGCCAGCACCAGCGCCTTTTTGGGGGTCTCGTTCTGCGCCATCCCAACCGCCTCCTTTGTGCTCCGAATCAAATCTGCACAAAGTATAACATATTTTCGGGAAAATTTCTCTCTGTTTTTGGAACAAAAAGCGTGGTATAATTTAGTAAAATCTGACTGTGAGGATGGCAATATGAACTGCAAGCAATGGATCTTTGATATGGACGGCACCCTGACCGACAGCATGACCGCCGTGTGGGAGAACGCCCCGCTGGCGCTGCTGCGCCGGTATGGCCGCGAGCCGAAGGCCGACCTGCGCACCACCCTGCTGAGCATGGGGATGGCCGACGGCGCGCAGTACCTCATCCGGGAGTATGCGCTGCCCCTAAAGCCGGAGGATTACTTCGGCGTGATGCGGTCGGTCATTGCGGAGCTGTACGAGAGCGTAGAGCTCAAGCCCGGCGTGCGGGAGCTGCTGGCCCGGCTCAAGGCCGAAGGAGCCCGGATGTGCATCTGCTCAAACACATGGAGCGACCAGTGCAAGGCCGTGCTCACCCGGCTGGGGCTGGACGATCATTTTGAGTTCTACGTCGAGGCGCAGGGCCCGCTCCACAAGAGCCGCCCGGACGTCTTCTTCGAGGCGCTCCACCGCCTTGGCGGCACCGACCCCCGTACCTGCGCCGTCTGCGAGGATTCCCTCTACGCCGCCCGCACCGCCCACAACGCGGGCTTCTACGTCATCGGCATCGCCGACGCCGCCAGCGCCGCCGACGAGCCCGCCCTCCGCCAAGTCAGCGACCAGTTCCTGCAGGAGTGGGGGGAGCTGAAATTATAAGGGCATTTCAAAACCCTTGACAATACGTCTAAAACAGGCCCCGCCATGCAGCATTTCAAACTGTACGGCAGGGCCTGTTCTGTTTCCTTCTACCGTTCCAGAAACTTCCGGAACGCGGCCCTGACGGCGGCCTCACGGCTGCGGGGGATGGGCACGCGGGCGCCGCTGCGCATCCACAGTTCACCGGCGGAGAGCTGGGACGCGGCGGCGAGGTTCACCACATAGGAACGGTGGGGCTGCAAAAAGCGTTCGTCGGCCAGCAGAGGCTTTGCCACCTCGGAAAAGGGCACCCGCAGCGAAAGGGAGGCCACGTCCTCGCCGCTGGCAAGGTGGAAGTGGACGATGTGGTGGGTGCACTCCAGATATTCGATGTCCGCGAAGGGCAGGGCCCGCAGCCCCGCCGCCGTCGTGACCGGGATGACCGGGCCATACTCCGGCTCGGTGGCGCGGTCAAGCAGGGCGGTGAGCTGTTCGGGCCGGAAGGAAATTTGCAGATACTGCATCGCGTCCACCCGGAACGCCTCGTAAGCGTAGGCCGGAGTGCGGGCGAAGAAGGCCAGCGGAGCGCGCACCCCGTGCTGGCGCAGCTGGGCCGCCGCCTGTAAGCCCGCCGCCGGGCAGGAAGCCGTCAGCTCGATGAGATACAGCTCGTACCGGGTGCCGCCGGCTTCCTGACGCAGCAAGTCGGCAGCACTTTCCAACTGCTCCACGATGCACGCATCGGCGCGGCGGGCATAATATTCAAGGCAGTGCCGCTGCACCCGCCCCCGCAGCACCGGGTCCGGGCTGCAAATCGCGATATGAAAGATCATTTTCCAAGCCCTCCTTCGGCGAGCGGCCCCCGGCGCTTGCATTTTGCGCCGCGGGGGAGTATAGTTACAACAAAAACGATGAAAGGAGACTCCTCTATGAATCAGCCTCTCGTCAGCATCATTCTGCCCGTTTACAATGCCCAGAACCATCTGGCCCGGTGCGTGGGAAGCATCTGTGCCCAGACCTACCAGAACATCGAGATCATCATCCTGAACGACGGCTCCAAGGATCAGAGCCTTCCCGTCTGCGAGGAGTTCCGCCAAAAGGATCCCCGCATCCTGCTGGTGGACAAGGCCAATTCCGGCGTATCGGACACCCGCAACCTCGGCCTGAAGCTTGCTTCCGGCAAATACGTAGAGTTCGTGGACAGCGACGATTACCTTGACCCGGACTTCACCGAGCGCCTTGTGGCCGCTGCCGAAGAGAACGAAGCCGATTTCGTCATCGCCCCCTACAAGATGGTCATCCCGGCAGGAGCTTCCAAGCCGGAACAGGTGCTGGATAAGATCCAAGACGAGCTGGGCGTCATGAGCGTTGCCCGCCCGCCGGAAGTGCGGGAGTATGGCTTCCTGCCCGCCGGGGTCTACGACAAGGATACCTTCGCCCTTCGCCTGATGGACAAGCCCGCCTCCTATTTTTACAGCGTGCTTTGGAACAAGCTCTACCGCCGCGATATCCTGACCGGCAACGACATCCAGTTCGTCAGCGAGATGCGCTGGGCCGAGGACCTCGTGTTCAACCTGCGGTACATCCAGTACGCCGAGCGGTTCGTCGCCATCGACAAACCCGGTTATTACTACGTCCAGAACCCCCAGAGCATCTGCCACACCCAGATCAACGCAGCCACCATCGTGCAGAACAAATTACAAGTGTTCCGCTACTACAAAGACCTCTACACCCGCCTTGGGATATACGAGGAGGTGCGGCCCCAGCTCTACAAGTTCCTTGTGGACATCGCCGAGAGCACCTACCCCTCCGGCCCCTTCAAAAAGGCCATCGACGAAGCAAAGGCTTACTGGAAAGAACATCAATCGGAGAAATAAGCAAAAGCGGGAGACTGCAACAGTCTCTCGCTTTTTTGCATCTGCTTATCTCAGCGCACAAACTTCACGCCTTTGCCAAGGGCTCCCCTCATTAGGGGAGCTGGCGAGCGCAGCGAGACTGAGAGGTTTAGTCCCCAATGGCTGCGCACTTCTTGGCCAGCCAATCGCGCTCTTCCTCGGTCAGGCGGGGGGCGAGCTTGGTGAAGACCTCCCGATGGTAGGCGTTCAGCCATGCGATCTCGTCCTTGTTCAGCACGCCGGGCACCACGGGCGAGGTGGCGATGGGCACGAAGGTCAGCGGACGGAAGGCGAGGAAGGTGCCGTACTGGTTGTCGGCCTTGTGGCAGCACTCCAGCTCGTTCTCAATGCGGATACCGACCACACCGCTTTCGTAGACGCCCGGCTCGTCGGTGACGACCATGCCCGGCTGGAAGACGGTGGTGTTGCGGCCGTTCAGCGCGTGGGGGCCCTCATGGACATTGCCCACAAAGCTGACACTGTGGCCGGTGCCGCAGCGGTAGTTGATGAGGTGCTGCCACAGCGGCTCGCGGGCGATGGTGTCCAGCATATGACCATCGCAGTAGTTCAGCCAGACGGCCTTTGCGATGTCGATGTGGCACTGCAAAGTCCAAGTATAAAACAGCTTTTCGTCCTCGGTCAGCTCGCCCAGCGGGTAGGTGCGGGTGATGTCGGTGGTGCCGTCCATGTAGGTAGCACCGCTGTCCACCAGCAAAAAGCCCTTCTTTTCCAGCTTGGCGTGGTCGGCTTCGGTGGCGTGGTAGTGCATCATGGCCGCATTGCCGCCGTAGGCTGCAATGGTGCCAAAGCTCTCCACGATGAACTTGTCCTGTGCGGAGCGGTACTTGTGGAGGATCTCGTCCACGGTCAGCTCCGTCAGCTCTTCACCGGCGGCAAGGCGCTCTTCCAGCTCTTTCTGGAACCGCACCATGGCCACGGCATCCCGCAGATGGGCCTCGCGGTCATGGGTCAGCTCCGTCTCGTTCTTGACACCCTTCATCGGCAGCAGGGGATCGGCCTCATCCTTGACGGTCAGGGCCGCATTGTTGCTCAAGGTCTCGTAGACGGCGTAGTTGACGGAAGCCGGGTCGGCCAGCACGGTCTGCGGCTCGGTCTCGGCGGCGAGGAAGCCCAGCACATCGTCGTATTCGGCGATCTCGACGCCGTTCTCCTTCAGCTCAGCCGCAGCCTCTGCGCCCAGACGCTTGGTGTTGATAAAGAGGACAGCGCGATCCTCCGTGACGTAGCAGTAGGCCATGGCATACGGGGTGCACTGGATGTCCATGGCGCGCAGGTTCAGCAGCCATGCCAGATTGTCCAGCTTGCCCACCAGCTGTGCGGTGCAGCCCAGCTCCTTGAGCTTTGCGCGGAGCTGGCCCAGCTTCTCGGCGGGGGAGAACCCTGCGTACTCCTTGCTCAGGATCCAAGCGGGAGTTTCCGGCAGGGCGGGGCGGCCCTCGGTCCAGAGCTCATCCTCCAGATTCAGGGTCTTGATGGTGCCGTGCTTGGCGTCCAGCGCCTTTTGGACGCTGCGCACCAGATGGCAGGAAGCGGTCAGACCGCACAGGCCCAGCACCCCGCCTTCGGGCAGAGCATCGGCGCAGTACTGCTCCACGGTGGGCACACCCGGCTCACCCATCCGCTCCAGCTCGATCTCGGTGCCCGCGATCTCCTTTTCCGCCTGCACGAAATAGCGGCCGTCGGCCCAAATGGCGCTCTTATCCTTCGTAACGACGAAGTTGGAGTTCTCGCCATGGAAGCCGGAGAAATAGGTCAAGGAGGTGTAGTGGTCGGGCAGGTACTCGCTGGAATGCGGGTCGCCCACCGGAATGAGATAAAGGTCAACGCCGTTGGCGTCCATGGCGGCACGCAGGGCAGCCAGACGCTCAGGAACCGTGTTCATGCTCATAATAAAAAGCCTTCTTTCTTACATCTGCCGGAAAAACGTCCGGCGGCGGTGATTTGCCGCTTCTTATTGTATCATTCCGGCGCGCGGATTGCAATTGCTGCGCGGTTTTTCTCAGTTGCTGCTGGCGGCCGGCAGTTCCGGCGGGGTGGTGCCGTCACTCTGGGGCGGCTGGCCCTGCGGCATCTGCCCGTCCGAAGGTGCCCCGTCCGGCGGCGTCATGCCGTCCGGTCTCTGCCCGCTGCTGCCGCCGGGGCCTCCATTGCCGCCGAACTGGGGATCCGCTTCACCGGTCTTGGCCGTGGCGGTGACGGTGGACTGGACGCTGTAGCGTCCCCCCGCCGTCAGGGCTGGACTGGAATAGAAGAGGAAGGCCGCGTCGCAGAGGGCGGTGCTGTCCAGCACGCTCTTGCCGCTTTCGTCCGCAATGGAGAACGCCGCGCCCCCGGCGAGGGAAAGGCCGCTGTCCCGCCCGCCGCCGAAGGTAACGTAGGGCTGAGACGCGCTGATGGAAAAGCCCATGCCCGCGCTGCCACCTGCGGCCAGCACCGTACCGCCCGAAATCGTGATGCGTCCATCGGCATCCAGCGGCTGATTGTCGGCGGCGTTGGCGGTCCAGACCGAGATGTCGCCGCCCGTGATGGTCAGGGTGCCGTTGGAGTCAAAGCCGTCGCCCCCGGAGGAATAAGCCTTGATGGTGCCGCCGGAGATGTTCATCTCGAAGGCATAGTCGCCAAGGTCGGAGTTGGCGGCGTTCAGGCAGTCGTCGGTGGAGGTGATGTTCATATTGCCGGAGTGTATGTTCAGGACGGCCCCCTCCAAGCCCTCGCAGCAGGTGGAAACGGTGATGGCGGGGCCGGTGGTGCCCTCCGCACCGATGTTCAGTTCCATGTCGCAGTGGATGGCATCTTCCCCCGCCGCGATGGTCAGGTTTCCGCTTTCCACCTTGAGCCGTTGCTCCGCGTTGATGGCATCGTTCACCAGCGCCTCGATGTTCAGCGTCAGCTCCCGGATGGTCAGGCTGGCGTCCCGGTCATCCAGCGCGGTGCCGGATTTGATGCCGTTCTTGCCCAGTGCGTTCACGGTCAGCGCACCGCCGCCGCAGAGGACGACCTGCGAGCCGTCCTTGCACTTGACCACTGCCTTTTCGGCGTTCTCGTTGTCGGCAGCATTGTCCGGGTCGTTGGCCTCGCTGTCGGTCAGAGTGTTTTCCGTCCCATCCACCACCGCGATGGTCACCCCGGTGGATTCGCCGCAGACGATGGGGGCGGTGTCGGCGCTGGTCAGGGTCAGGCCGTCCAGCAGCAGCACGACGTCCTCCGTCTGGGCTTCCACCGTCACCGAGCCGTCCGCACAGTTGCCAGACAGGGCATAGACGCCCGCACCGCTCACCGAGAGAGCGGTTTCCTCCACGGCAAGGCCCGCCGCGTCCTTCGGGCTGACCGTGATGCCGCCGTCCGAGAATTCCACCGTCACCACTTCATCCGGCGTGTAGGCGAGGCTCCCCGCCGCAAGGCGGTCCGATTTTGCCTTCCCCGTGCCGCCGCACGCCGCCAGACTGCCCGAAAGGGTCAGCGCGCCAAGCGCCTGCAAAAAGCTTCGCCGAGAAATTTTCGTGCTCTCTATCCAACAGGTCTTCATAACCAAGCCTCCCTCAAAAATGCAACGTGATTTAAGTGTGCTCATTCTACGCCGCAACTATGGAAACTTCGCGGGAAAGCTGTGAAAAAACAGGAGCATTTCCGTGAAAACGGGGTGAAATCAGGTCCTCCCAAAGCGCCAAAACGCCCGCCGGGTTCGTCCCGGCGGGCATTTTAGTTATGGAGAAACAAGAGAAAAAGCCCCGCCATCCGGCGGGGCTTTCGGCGGGCTCAATCGTCCGTCTTCGGCTCCATATCCAGCTCCGGCATCAGCTCGTCGCTGATGACCGTCAGCATCTGCTCCAGCTTGTCCACATCCTCGGCGGGGAAACGGTCCCGCACACGCTCCACCACGGTGTGCAGGTAAGAGTAGCTGATGTTGTAATATTCGATATACTTCTTGGTCGGGCGGAGGTGGTATTCGCGCCGATCCTTGGTGGACTGGATCTTCTCCACATAGCCCTTCCGAACCAGACTGCCGATCTTATACGCCGCGTTCGGAGTGGAGATCTGCATCATGCGGGAAAACTCCGCGATGGTCGGCTCGCCCATCGCCATGATCCCCTCCATGCAGAAGGACTCTACCGTGGTCAGCGTGGCCTCGCGGGTGGCGAAGCGCTGAAACACGTTCTGGTAGAAGTGCAGCTTAAATTTAGTATAGACGTCATTGAATGCTTTTTCCAGCATGGTGCGGCTCCCTTCGATTCCCTCAATTTCTTTTAGTATATCATATTTTTGCCCGAACGCAAGCGAAAAAGTGCCCGCCGCGCAAAAAGGGGCTGTTGCAAACAACTCCCTCCGTCACGGCTTCGCCGTGCCAGCTCCCTCTCGGAGGGAGCCTTGGCGTAACGGTTAGCTGTGAAAGCCTCCCTCTCAGAGAAAGACTCCCTCCGGCCGGAGGGAGATGTCGCGTAAGCGACAAAGGGAGGACAGGTGGCATCGCGTCAGCGATGACGGAAGGAGTTGTGCAACAGCCCCTTGCTGTTTATGGGAGAGTTACTTCATCAGCTTCTTGAGCTTGAGCCACGCGCCGAACACGTCGTACTTTGTAACGTAACGGTCGGGGTCAAAGCGGGAAACGTCGCTGTCGTCGGCGGGCTTCACAAGGCCGTTGTCGATGGCCCAGCGGGTCGCCTTCTGCAGCTCGATCTCCTCTGCGGGCACATCGCTGTACAGGCTCGGCAGAGCCGCTTCGGGCTTGCCCGCCGTCTCCCACAGCAGCACCACCAGCTCACGCCGGTTGGCGGGCACCGCCACACCCTTCGGCAGGTTCAGCTGCAAGTAGCTGTCCACGCCAAGGCTCACGCCCTGCCACACCAAGATGCCAGCCGCTGCGCCGCCCACGGCCACCGTTGCCATGGTGCCCAGCGTCGAGGGCCCATCGTCCTCGCCCGGCAGCTCGGAGGAGCGGTACTGCGCCTCAATGGTGATGTCCGCTTCCGGCATCGTAAAGCTCATGTGGGGGTCGTGCAGCATCACGCTGGGGTCACCCGTCAGCGTATCCTTGACGCCCTCCGGGAAGCGGATGCTCCACACGTCAAAGGTCATGCCCTCCGGCACTTCCGACTCGTCCACGTCCACCGTCAGTTTAATGCCCTTCGCGATACCTTCCACCTTCGTCTCGCCGTTGATCTTGCCGCCCTTGACGGTAACGGTGTAGGTCTTGGGCTGGTCGTCGGGGTTCGGGGTGGGATTCGGGTCAACGGGGTCAGGGGTATCCTTCTCATAGTTTGCCTTCAGCGACACTGCACCGTCAGGCATTCCAAAAGTCAGCGGGTTTGCTTTCAGCTTTTCTTCGCTCAGACTCAAAGTGCTCTCTTCCACCGTCCACTTGGTGAAGTGATAACCGGTCTTTGCCTTGGCTGTCACTTTGATTTCTGCATTGGCTTCAAATTTACCGCTGATATTTGTTTCATCGTCGCCAATGTAGCCGCCGTCAACGGTCAAGGTGTAGGTCGTAGGTGCCTTGTCCTTGTAGGTTGCCGTTGCAGTGGCCGCATGGCCGGGCATTTTAACCTTAATGGTTGTATTGGTCAACTCATAGCCAGATACCGGTTCCAAGCCACCGCTCAGCTCCCATCCGGTAAACTCCTTGTTTTCCGGTACTTTTTGCGTCAAGGTGATTTCTGCATTTTTTGCATACTTTTCGCCGTTTTCTGTCCCATGCTCATCTCCGATGATGCCATTCACAACCGTCAGGCTGTACGTCTTCTTGCGGCTGTTTGCGGTCAGCGTCAGCGCATTGCCCGGCATCTTCAGGGTGTAAGTGCCGTCCCCGTTGGCGTAAATCGAACTTACATCAAAATCCGTTGGTTCACTTGACCAGCAGTCCAGTTCAAGCTCCTCGTCGGTAAACTTCGGCTTGATCTTAATCGTTGTGTTTTCTGTGAACTCGGTTCCTGTCATACCAACAAGCACCGCATTCACCAGCGTTAGCTTATAGGTCGGCTGTTCAATGGTCAGATCAAACGAGTCAGTATCACCGATATTCTGCGTCCACTGTGCGCCATCCGGGGCGGTGACCGTCACCTGAGTAGGAAGCGAATCATTGGCTTTTTTCGAAAGCTTAATCGTCGGAAGCTTTCCAGACGCATCTGCGATCACATAGAACTCGTTGACCGACATCTCGAACGGGTTCTTCTGCAAGCCCGCATATGCGGTTTCGCCATCCGAATAATTCAGGTCTACCGTCCAACAATCGGTCAGCCCATCGTTCGACGCAAACAGACAGCCAGAAAGCGTTCCCGTGCTGCCCGGTTTTTTCACGAAGATGGAATTGCTGATTTCTCCGTTATTGATAACCGTTACGCTGGGATTCCCAAAACAGCAGTTTGTGATCGTGCCATTGTTCGTCACCGTGGCATTACTGCCCACAACCGCAGCATTCGAAAGCTTCGCGCCGCTCCCAACAACAACGGAGCAGTCGATTCTCGTGTTGGCATCCGCAGCAAATGCAAACGCACCGCTCAGCGTCAGGGTGTCGTTGATGTACGTCCAGCCGTCGCCCTTACAGCCGACAACTTTGCCGTCCTCATAAACTGGCTCACGGTTGGTTGTAACGGGTTCGCCATCCACAATTACCAACGAAGTCTCGTATGCTTCGTACGTTGCCGTCAGGGTCACATTGCTCGTGGGCATTTGGAAGGTAAGGGTCTTGTCCGTCAGGTTAATTTCCTTGTCATCCGCACCCTTGAGCGTCACGTCGTCGCTGGCCGTCCAGCCCGCAAAATACTTGCCGCTTTCCGGGGCGGCAGCTGTTACGGTCACAACGGTGTCTTCTGCGAGGGTAGCAGGGGACTCCTTCGTTTCCTCACCGACCTTGATCGTGCCGTTCGTCACGGTCAACGTATACTTTACCGCATCGTTCAGGATCACATCACCAGAGGCGGGTGCTGTAAAGGTATAATAGTCGTCCGATTCCTTCGTGATCGCATAGCTCTTGTCACCGTTGACATTGGTGATTGCTGCTACCGTTCCGCTTGCGTCGAGGATGCTCACACCAAGCTTCGGTGTATTGGTAAAGTAAAGCATTGTGCCTGTTACCGGATACTTTCCGGCCTCTTCCAGCCGCGCTGTGATCGTGTTCGCACCATTTCGGGTCGTCAGACTGCGCACACTCGAAAGCACATTATATTTTTTGCTGAACAGGCAGGACACATAGTTTTCTCCGCCCGCCAGCTCATCCACATTGATCGTAGAGTTGCTGATGGTACCGACATTATACAGTCGACTTCCCTTGAAATAGCACTGCTTTGCATTGCCGCTATTCGTAACAGCTCCTTCAAAGACCGCGTTTGTAATGGACGCATTATTCAGCGCCGTATCGCCGCCCTCAATCACGACAGTATAGTTACTATTTACAGTAGCGCCATTCAGATTGAGTTTTGTGCCTTTCAGGATCGTCAGGACTTTTCCACTGCTCAGCGTCCAGCCGGTGCCCTGATAGCCGCCCACGCCGTCGGGTTCACGGTCAGTCGTTATAACATCGCCGCTCCCATCGAACGCCAAGGTCTTATCATAATCCTTATAGCTGGCCTTCAAATGCACTTCATTTGCGGGCATTTTGAACATCAATTCACGATCGTTCAAGCCGTTTTGACTTGTGATGCTGCCTTCTGGCAGGGTCGTGCCATCTTCCAGCGTCCAGCCCGCAAAATACTTGCCGCTTTCCGGGGCGGCAGCCGTTACGGTCACAACGGTGTCTTTTTCAAAGCTGCCGCTCTTTGCATTTTCATCAATCGTACCGGTCATGCTGGTGATCGTGCCGCCGTTTACGGTCAACGCATATACATCCTTGGTCTTGTGCAGCGTTACTGTTGCACCGTTTTCAACCTTGCCCGGATTTAAGGTATAAGTGCCCCCCAATAACGTTGCACCTTTCCACTGGCTCAATTTAATTTGAGGATCATTATTCACCGTGACAGACCAATTGTCCGGTCTGATCTCGTCGCCATTAACATCTTTACCTGCCACGCTGATTACAGGTTTATAGGTGTCACTGGGTACCACATACGCAGAGGGGATTTCCGTCTTTAAGCTATCATAATACCAATCCTTGACAAAAGTCAGCATTCCGTTTGGTGCACTGCTTGTATCCACTTTCAGCGTATAACCAGCCGAAATTGTCCCTTCTCCTGTAGGCTTATTTACAAACACACCACCCGTGATTGTACCAGTAGTATTTGAAACCGTTTTCTCAAAGATACCGCCAGAAATCGTACCATTATTCCAAACATCATTAGCGAATGTACCGCCGGACACAGTAGCTCCATTGATTACGACATAACACGCTACGGCTTTGTTGAAGCTCGTGGTGTTTGTATTCGCCGGATTATAATGCGTAAAATCCCACGTTCCACCGGTCAGGGTCAGGGTTCCGGGGGTGCCATAGACTCCCTCGATATACTCCCAATTCGTGCCATAATAAACCGTTGACATGTCCTCCGCACGAGACTGCGCATTGCTGATATCCGGCGTACCGTCCGATTTCATATTCAGCGTCGTGCTGTAATATTTTGCCGTCAGCGTCACATCGCCCGCTGGCATCGTAAACTTTGTGGGGTTCGTGGTCAAACTGTACCCGTCAGCAAAACCAGTTGGCGTTGTGGTACCTTCTGCAACCTGCCACTCCTTAAAAGGTTCCTCCACTAAACTACTTGCTGTAACCGTCACATCAGTCTTTTCCGGAATTTGTGCTTCGGTGGTATTGTAAAGATTCCAATCCACCTTCATATTTCCGCCAATCACTTCCAGATTGAACGGTTTATTCAGTTTCACATCGCTCGCGGGCATAGTAAGCTGAACGGTCTTCTTATCACCACCAACATAGCTGCTGTCGCAATTTTCTTTGCCAACCGGCTTTCCATTGATGTTGGTGATCTCCACCAATTTTCCATCTTTATCGAAAAGCTTCGCGGTGATTTGGACAGGGTTGATAACCGCACCGTCGGCATTCTTTGTTAAAACGACCCATGCCGCGCTGCCAACATTCACATAATCCGAAATTTCAGCAGTTTTGATTTCGATTTTTCCATCGCTGCTACTGTATTGGCTTCCCTTATTGTTGTAGGCTCTAATTTGAAAGTCCGTTCCGTCTGCCGCACCACTTGCAAAATTGTTAAACACACCGCCCGTGATAGTGCCTCGTGTGTGCCCACTATCGTAAGAAATCGAACTCATGAACACGCCGCCGGTAATCATCGCTTGGTCGTTGTTATAGACCGAATTCACACCACTCTTGCCACCTGTGAACAGACCACCGCTGATCGTACCATAGGTGTTTTCCGACGATTCATCCAGACTCGCGAGCCCATGAGCGCCCAGTCTTCCACCTGTATTCTGGACAGTACTGTCAAATACACCATCGGCAATCGTACCTAAGTTAATAACTGGTTTTTTTATAGGTTCCGTCTTTGACTATACCAGCATTATTGACATAGCCCGCGAAATTGCCGTCCGTTACGACAACACCCTTACCCACCGTAACATTACACTTTACTTCGGCCAAATTATCCCCCGAAAAATCTGCGGGCTTCGCATAGGTGAAATCCCATGTACCCTTTTCTAGTACCAGCCGGTCATACCATGAGTAATATACCCAGCCATCGCCTTTGTAGCCATAGTTATAGGTGTCTTCCGAAGACTCATCAAACCATTTACTTGGATCTGCTACTGGTTTGCCATATCTCTTGCTGGCAGGGTCATTATCGATCTCTAACGGACCATCATACGTCGTCCCATTCTCCTCCGCCAGCGCCACACCCACTCCGCCGGGGGTCTGCGCAAGGGCGCTGACGGGGAACAGCGAGATCATCATGCTCAGCGCAAGAACAAGGCTGAGAATGCGCTTTTTCATAAAAGTACCTCCTCGTTTTCCGAAATTCTATCATTCTGCTATCAATATAACACATTTTGACGCATTTCGATAGAGGAGGCGTACATTCTCAGCCTTGTATATTTCAATCTTTTTCTTTTTATCGCGGATTTTCCGGGGTCAGCGCTTGCGGGCTGCAAACTTGGCGCGGATGACGCTGAGGGCGATCAGCTCCAGCGCAATGGCCACAGCCAGCAGGATCAGCGAGGTGAAAAGGCTGGCGCTGGCGCCGAGGACGATCTGGCTCAGGCCGGTGACGACGTAGCAGACCGCCGAGATGGCGGCCACGGTGATGGCATAGGGCAGCTGGGTGGACACATGGTTCACATGGCTGCAATGGGCGCCCGCCGAGGCCATGATGGAGGTATCGGAGATGGGGGAGCAGTGGTCGCCGCAGACCGCGCCGGACAGGCACGCCGCGATGGAGATGACCAGCATCTCGCCCTGCGGGAAGGCGTGGCAGACGATGGGGATCAGGATGGAGAAGGTTCCCCACGAAGTGCCGGTGGCAAAGGCGAGGAAGACCGCCACGAGGAAGATGATGGCGGGCAGCAGGTACTGCAGGGCCGCCGCCGAGCCGTTCAGCAGGTTCGCGACGTAGTATTTTGCGCCCAGCAGGTTGGTCATGCCGGAAAGGGTCCATGCCAGCGTGAGGATCAGCATGGGGCTGACCATGGCCTTGAAGCCCTCCGGGATGCAGGCCGCGAAATCTTGGAAGGTCATCACCTCGCGCACGCGGTAGAAGACGAAGGTGAACAGCAGGGCAATGCTGCTGCCCATCACGAGGCCCGCCGAGGCGTTGCAGTCCGAGAAGGCGGTGATGAAGTCCACGCCGGAGAAGAAGCCGCCGGTGTAGATCAGGCCGAAGATACAGGCCGCGATCAACACCACCACCGGCAGGATCAGGTCGATGACATGGCCGCGGGTGTCGGTGCCGTCGTCCACATCGTCGCCGTAGGGGCGGTCGTCGGTGGTGAAGAGGTCGCCGTTCAGGGCGTTGTCTTCATTGAGCTTCATGGGGCCGTAGTCGGCGCCCGTGAGCACGAGGAAGAAGATCATCACCAGCGTCAGCAGAGCGTAATAATTGTACGGGATGGTGCGCAGAAACATCGTAAAGCCGTTGATCCCGGAGCCTTCCGGCACCGAGGAGGTAACCGCCGCCGCCCAACTGGACACCGGCGCGATGATGCAGACCGGGGCCGCCGTGGCGTCGATGAGGTAGGCCAGCTTGGCGCGGG
>OLVX01001582.1_pt1 | contig 18796 bp, 17 predicted proteins | sample 1673271 | NCBI WGS metagenome assembly OLVX01 (sample SAMEA3178939, study PRJEB25190) | human gut metagenome | biome: human gut; feature: human-associated habitat; material: faeces | place: Austria | collected 2013
TGGCCGCAAGATCCATTATATCGAGGGTTTCCCCGCGGACCGCGACCAGCGCGACGAGGCGGAGTTCCTGCGTGCCGTGGCCGCCGCCGAAGCTGCGGACGCCGCGGTCATCTTTGCCGGTCTGCCCGAATGCGCCGAGCTGGCCGCCGCGGACCGGCGGCACATGCGCCTGCCCGAATGCCAGAACAACCTGATCGCCCGCGTGGCCGCCGTGCAGAAGAACACCGTCGTGGTGCTGCACACCTCCGGCCCGGTGGAGTGCCCCTGGGCGGACGATGTATCGTCGGTTTTGTGCATGTATCTGGCGGGCGAGGGTCTGGGCGAGGCCACGGACGCCCTGCTGTGGGGCGACGCCGACCCCTGCGGGCGTCTGCCCGAGACCTGGCCCCTGCGGCTGGAGGACACGCCCTGCTATCTGGATTTCCCGGGTGACGGCGTGACCGCCGACTACCGCGAGGGCGTCTACGTGGGCTACCGCTGGTATGACGCCCGCAAAATGCCGGTGCGCTGGCCGTTCGGCCACGGGCTGAGCTACACGGGCTACGTCTACCGCGGCGCGGCGCTGGACGCCGACACGCTGACGCCGGGCGGCACCGTGACCGCACGGGTGACGGTGAAAAACAGCGGCGCGATGCGCGGAGCCGAGGTCGTGCAGCTCTATGTGGCCGACGCCACGGGCGCGCCGGTGCCGGGCGGGCGGGTGCCCCAGGCGCTGCGCAGGTTTGCGAAGATCGACCTGCAGCCCGGCGAGGAGCGGGAGGTCGTCTTTACGCTGACGCCGCAGGATATAAGCCGTTACAGCCCCGAGCTGCACGCCTGGTGCGCCGCGCCGGGCCGGTACGAAATACGCATCGGGCATTCGAGCCGGGACATCCGCGCGGTGCTGGCCTTACAGTATGCGGACGCAAAAATTTGAGCTTATTATAAAGGAGATGCAACTATATGTCTATCAAGATCACCGAACAGAATTTTGACACCGAGGTTTTGCAGAGCGCCATGCCGGTCGTGGTGGATTTCTGGGCCGACTGGTGCGGCCCCTGCAAGATGATGGGCCCCGTGCTGGAGGAGCTCGCCGCGGCGCATCCCACCGTCAAGGTCGGCAAGCTGAACACCGACGAGAACCTGAAGCTGGCCATGGCCCGCAAGATCGACGCCATCCCGGCGCTGCTGCTTTTCAGGAACGGTCAGGAGGTCAGCCGGTCCGTCGGCTACAAGCCCGCCGCCGAGCTGGAGGCGTGGCTGCGAGAGAACGGGGCGATTTGATTTACGGGGGTTTAGTTCCTTCTTTACAAAGAAGGAACTAAAGAAATTTCAATAAACGCAAAAAGCGCTGCTGTCGGAGAGTGACAGCAGCGCTTTTTTGGCTATGGCGTTGTCGGGGTTTTGGGACGAGTGCTCATCTGTATTACAGCCGTAGGGCGGCATGCCCCCATGCCGCCGAAGGTCCGCGTGGCCGCCCGTTCAACGGGTTGCCGCGCAAGGCCGCGGCGGAGGGGTCAAGACCCCTCCCTACGGACTAACGTTCACGGGTGCTTTGTAGGGAGCGGTCTTGACCGCTCCGTGCCGTGCGGCGGCAGTGGGACGCCGCCCCCTGCAGGAGTGCTGCTTTCGCTTCGTGCAAATCTCTCACATACAGATCCGCTGCCTTTTGCAGCCCGGCCTGGTCGGTCTCGCCGTCGGCATCGTAGACGCCGATTGTGTAAAAGCCCGCGGCCTTCGCGGTTTTCAGGGCGTAGAGACTATCCTCAAAGACGAGCGTTTCCGCCGGCGCGGCGTGCAGGGCCTCGGCGGCCAGCAGGTAAATTGTCGGCTCATGCTTGCTGACGCCGACCTCTGCCGTAGTGAAAAGCCGGGTGAAATACCCGAGCAGCCCCAGCCGTTCCAGCGCCCGCGTGACGTGCTCCCGCGGGCTGGACGTGGCCGCCGCCAGCTTCACGCCGCGGGCGGTCAGGGCGGCCAGCAGTGCCGCCGCGCCGTCCTTGGCGGGGACCTCATAAAAATAGAAGTCCCGCAGCATGTCCGCAATGCCCGCGCCGACCTCGGCGGCAGACTGCGGCAGTGCATAGTGCGTGTGCAGATACTCCGCACCCTGCTCCATGCTCATCGAGAACAAAATCTCGTTGAGTCCCTCCTCCGGCGTGACGCCTAGGTTGCGCAGATACCGTGCGCCAAGGTCGTTCCAGATGCCCATGGAGTCGAGCAGCACGCCGTCCAGATCAAAAACAGCAGCCTTAATCATGCAGCATTTTCTCCGTGGCGGCCTTCAGGTCGGCGGATGCCTGTTGGATGTTCTTTGCCGCGTAAATCGCGCTGATGACCGCGACGCCGCAGATGCCGCTGCCCGCGAGCTTCGCGACATTTTCCTGCGTGATGCCGCCGATGGCGACAACGGGGATGGACACGGCCCCACAGATGGCCTTGAGCGTCTCATAGCTCACATCGTCGGCGTCGTCCTTCGAGCCGGTCGGGAACACCGCGCCGACGCCGAGGTAATCCGCGCCGTGCTTTTCGGCCAGGACGGCCTGCTCCACGGTCTGGGCGGAGACGCCCAGAATCTTGTCCGGGCCCAAAATCGCGCGGACGTCCTGCGCCTCCATATCGCTCTGGCCGACATGCACGCCGTCTGCGTTCATCTCGCGGGCGATCTCGACGTTGTCATTCACAAGGAACGGCACACCGCGCTCACGGCAGAGCGTTTGCAGCTCCTTCGCTTCCTCAAGGAACTTCCCCTCCTCCAGCGTCTTTTCGCGCAGCTGGACCATCGTCACACCGCCGTCAAGGCTTTCGCGCACAACGTCGATAAGCCTGCGCCCGTCCAGCCAGTGGCGGTCCGTGACGGCATAGAGCAGCAGATCATTTTTATCGCAGTTCATACTTGGCGCCCCCATTCAGCGTTGCACCGTCCATATTGTAGATGGCATCAATGATGCGGTTGCGGTAGGTGGAGTTGCCGTCGCCCTCGGCCATACGGCTCCAGCCGATCTCGCCCGCCAGACCCATGGCGCAGACCGCCGCGGCGGCAGCCTCGAGCTTATTGTCGGGGTTTGCAACGACGAAGGCCGTCATCATGCCGGAGAGCTGGCAGCCCGTGCCGGTGATCTTGCCCATCTCGGGGCGGCCATTGCGGATGACATAGCAGGTCTTGCCGTCGCTGACCAGGTCGATTGCCCCGGTCACAGCAACGATGGCCCCGCTCTTGGCGGCGAAATCCTTGACAAATGCAACGGCATTGTCCAGGTTTGCATCGGTCACAGCGTCGGCCACGTCGGCGTCCACGCCCTTGGTCGTGCCGCTGCCCAGCGCCAGCGTCTTGATCTCGGAAATATTTCCGCGGATAACGGTGAACTTGACCTTTTCCATCAACTCCACAGCCGTGTTGGTGCGCAGTGCCGACGCGCCCGCGCCGACGGGGTCCAGCAGCACGACATGGCCCAGGGCGTTGGCCTTGGCCCCGGCGCGGAACATTCCCGCGATGCTGCGCTGGTTCAGCGTGCCGATGTTGATGTTCAGCCCGCCGCAGATGGTGGTGATATCCTCGACATCCTCCGGCTCGTCGGACATGATGGGGCTGCCGCCGCAGGCCAGCAGGATGTTCGCCACATCATTGACGGTGACATAATTCGTGATGTTATGCACCAATGGCACGTTCTTCCGTACATTTTCAATACAGGTACCCAACATACAAAAAACACTCCTTGCAAGTAAAATGCGGATACGCCTGCAAAGACATATCCGCATAAAAACTCACAAAGAGTGGTCGTGCGCGTATCTCCCTACGTTGGCATTATCCAAATCAGGTTACGGGTCAGGGCGATACAGCCCACTCTCAGCCCGCTTGACGCAAGCTCCCCTTTTGTACAAAAATAGCATAGCACATTCCGCCGCACTTTGCAAGAGCCGTGCCTGTAAAAATAATGCGAGCCGCCCGCTGCGCATGGCAGCAGGCGGCCCGCTTGGGTTCACACTGCGGTTACACCTTCCGCAGTGCCGCTGAAATCGGGGTCGGGGTGTTCCTCATGGCTGCACAGAGCCAGGGTCGCACCGCCGGGGCGCAGCTTTAGCTGCAAACTCAGGCTGCCCAGTCGCTCGCCCAGCAGATGCACCCGGAAAAGGAGGGAGTCCGGAGCACGCCAGCCGGCGGCGATAACACAGGGCAGCGCGGGGTCGTCCCACAGATGGCTTTGCACCAATGCCCCCGTCCGGAAAGGCAGCGTGCAGGTCTTGCCGCCGTAGTGCAGCACCAGTGCGTTTTCTTGCAGCTGCAGGGCCGTCAGGCCGGGAGCGTTGAGGCCCATCTGCACCGTCGCACAGCAAAGCTCGGTGTCGGGGGCCGCCAGGTTTTCCACAATCGGCAGCTGCATGGTGGATAACTTTTTCGTCAGTTCGGCATAAGCCGCAGGGTTTGCGGGCAGCGCAGCATCGGCCACGCCGGGCAGCAGGCAGTTCCAGAAGGCATCCAGAATCGTCTGTACGCCGCCCGCCAGGGGCTGGGTATCGGCCGTCGTCACAAGGAGCATATCCTGATCCGGCAGGCAGATGGCCAGCTGGCCGCCCATACCATACATAGACCATGCGTTATGGGTCAGCCGCCAGAACTGGTAGCCGTAGCCTTGGGCAAAATCCCAGCCGCCGCTGCCGCCGTTCTCGGCATTGTCGATTTGCCAGGCCGTGGCAGCCTGCAAATAGTCTTGGGGTAAAAGCTGTTGGCCATCCCACTGCCCACCCTGCGCAACAAGGCGGAGCAGCGCCAGCATATCCCGGGGGGTAGCCATCAGGCCGGACCCGCCCTGGCTTATGCCCATGGGATCCCGGATGCAATAGCTTTGCTCTGAAAAGCCGATGGCATCCAGTGCCTCACGGCGCAGCACATCCAGTAGGGGGCGGCCCATCCGCTTTTCCACCAGGGCGCACAACGTATGGCTGCTGCTGGTATCATAGCAGAAGAAACTGCCCGGCTCGTGGTCGGTCCGCGCGGTGAAGAACGACCCCACCCAATCCTTAGTGGGCCGCCGTTTGTAGGTCGTGCCGTTGTACGGCGTTGCCATGCGCAGCATATCCCGGATGGTCAGCCGTGCCAGCTCGGGGCTAGGGCCGCCCAGGGGGAGCTTTTCGGCAAAGTGATCCACGATATGGTCGTCCAAATCGAGATACCCTTTGGCGCACATAACGCCGACAGCCAGCGACACAAGGCTTTTCGTCTCGCTGTACATACGATGCAGCGTATCTTTTGTGAATGGTGCCGCGTACCCTTCGCAAATCAGCGCGTCATGCCGCATGACCAGCAGGCTGTGCAGCGCCACCCGACGCTGAGCCAGATAATCAAGCGTTTGGCTGAGGGCCGCACTGGACACGCCAACTTCCTCCGGCTTTGCTATGGAAAACTGCATACAGCTCACCCTGTTTTGCCCACGCGGTTCTTCTCAAAGGCGATAAACGCCGGGTCGCCGGGCATGATGGGGTCGTACCCCTTGTTGAAAATCTCCACTTTGGGGAAGTCGTCGGTCAGCGCACCGGCCTGTTTGGCCTGCAGATACTCGGCGTAGGCCATCATGCAGACGCCGACGCCCTTCTGCTCGTCGTGGACCACATCCTCGGACAGGTAGTATTCCACGGTGCCGTTTCGGCGCAGGTTGCCCGCCGGGCCCAGGCCCGCACCCTTGCAGATGCCGTGCAGCTCGACCTTACCGTCGTGGACGGTGAACTGCCGCAGCTCGATGCCGACCAAAATCTTCTCCCCTGCCGCACGGTATTTCGGCTCGGCCAGCACGCCTAGGCGCGCGCCCTTCAGCAGGCTGTACGCCACCATCAGGGAACCGCTGGTCTCCAGGTAGTTTCCCTTCACATCGGGCAGGGCAGGCAGCTGGTAGAACAGGCCGCTGTCCGGCTCCTGCCAGCGCAACATGCCGTCGATGGCCTCTTTCCAGAGGGCGGCCAGCTCCTTTTGCAGGTCGGCGCGGCTGTCGGGCAGCATGGCGTAGATATCCGCCATCGCCATCAAATACCAGCCGATGGCCCGCGTCCAGAAATTTTGGGACAGGCCGGTCTTGGGGTCAGCCCAGAACACATCCTTTGTCTCGTTCCAGGCGTGGTAGTATAGACCCGTCTTTCCGTCGTAGAGATACTTGCGTGCGTTGCGGAATTGCAGCATGATGTCATCCAGCGTGGCCGCATCGCCAAACCGCAGGGCGTAAGCCGCATGGAACGGCAGACCCATGTACAGACCATCGAGCCAGACCTGGTTGGGGTAGATGCCCTTGTGCCAGAAACTGCCGCAGGGGGTGCGCGGCTGGTGGCGCAGCTGTTCTTCCAGCGTTTCAATGGCCTTGCGGTAGCGCGACTCGCCGGTCTCGTCATACAGGGTATACAGCGCGCAGCCCGCCGGGATGTAGTCCAGGTTGTATTCCTCGGCCACATAGCGGCGAATGGTACCGTCCGGCTCGATGTATCGCTCCATAAAGCTGTTCAGCACATCAAAGTAAAACGCATCACCGGTCGCCTGGTACAGCGCACGCAGGCCGATCAGCACACAGCCATCCTCGTAGTTCCACATATTCCGGTCTGTCTTGCGGAATTGCTCTGCGTAGGCCCGCAGGTATCGTTCGTATAACATAGTAGGCTCCTAAGTAGAAGTAATATCAATCCCCGGCCTTGTCCCAGTGCGCAAAGGAGAACTCGCCCCGGTAGTTGGAGGCACTGTACTCGGGGTATTTTTCCGGGTGATAGACCGGCCCATCGGGTGCGGGGCGGTCCTGGGTATAAATGTACATCTTGTGGGCATCCCACAGGATGATTTCATCCCGCGGGTCGCCGGTCAGGTTCAGCACCTCGGCGCACTGGTCGGGGTGGCCGTCGTCGGGGAAGAGCACGACCCGGTCGCCGTCACCGTCCAGCATGCCGCCGTACTTGACGTTGCCGTTGAGCAAAATCAGCTCGGTACCGTCGCCCTTCCAGTTGACAGGTGCCACAACATTACCGTTGGAGGAAGGCTCCATGTGCCAAATCTCATGGCCCTTGCAGTCGTACAGGTAGATGATGCCCTGGTTCTCCCAGTAGGTGGTGGTGGCAATCTGCAGACCGCGCATATTCGGGCAGTAGTTGGCTACGCTGATGCGCTGGCCGTGGCCGTTGATATCCCGGGCCAGGATGTGACCGTGCTTGTCCACGATCATGAAACCCTCCCAGCCGGAGACAATAGCCAGCAGCTCCTCATCGATATCAGGGTCAAACTTGCCAATGACGATTTCATCCGTGTGATCGGTGTCGATGGGCAGCTCCCACTGCAATTTGCCGTCGCTGCTGATCATGTTGTAGCAGCTGAAAATTTCATCCTTGCCGTCGCCGTTGAAGTCGTAGGCATAGGGGAAGTGGCCGGTGTTGTTGTGGGTGAACTTCCACAGCAGGTTGAAGTTCTCGTCGTACACCCACAGGCGGGCGTAACGGTCCTTGATGAGGATATCGCTGGCATGTTCCTTGCCGGAGACGTTCACAATGCGGATAGCATCAACGTTCAGCCGGTCAAATGCGTGCTTCTGGAACTCGATGCCCAGAATCTCATCCGCCGGGTCGTCGTTGTAGGGCGTATCCATGCTGCGCAGCAGCTTACCGGTGCGGCCGTCCAGGATCATGACCTTGAAATCTCGGGCAAAAATGACCTCGTCGTAGCCATCGTTGTTGATATCGTAGATTTGGAACGGCAGGTCGCAGGTCGTGTCCTGGTTCACCGCCAGGGTCGAAGGCTCACCCACCTGCCACAGCACCTCGCCGGTCTCGACATTGACGGCTGTCAGGCAGCTGATGTTGCAGTAGCGCTCCTTGAACACGCGCTTCTGGTGCTGTGCCATGACGAAGTACCAGTCGTCGCCGCCCATCAGATGGCCGAAGCGAATCTGCCGCGACGCTCCGAAGTCCTTGAGGTCGATGACCTTGTACAGCTTGGGGCGGGGGTAGTGGCTGCGCTTTTCGGCCAGGCGGACCTGCTCGGCATCCTCGCACTCGACGATGCGGGCGGCCTCCTCCGGCGTGGTGGTGATGAGCACGTTCGTGTACTGGGTGGGCATAAAGGCCGCCAGCGCCACCTTGCCGTAGGTGTAGCGGTCGTCCTGCACAGTCAGCAGCTTTTCGCCGTTGATGGATCCGGTGAAGGTATTGCCCTTACAGGTCACGCGCATCGTGTAGTACTGGTCGCAGTTGTACTCGTAGGGGGCCTCGGCCAGCATCGTGCGCTCTTTTTTCTCGATGCGCCAGAACTGCACCTTGTTGTCATTCATAAAGAAGGCGTAGTGCATCAGCGACGTCTGGTAGCGGAACAGCACACCGGCTTCCTCGTTGCTGCAAAGGGTGCGCAGTGTGACAGTGAAGGTGTAGTCCTGCCAGCGCTCCTCGCCGGTAGCCAGCACCGGGCAGACGCCGTGGGTCAGCGGATTGCGCACGCGGGTCTGCTCCATGTAGTGTACGCCGTCGGTGGCGGTGACGAGCCAGCTGGGGCCGCGATAGTTGCAGTTTGCGATGGGGTCATACCACTGCCCTCGGTACCCTGGCAGCGGGCTGTAATGATACTCACCCATTGCGGAATGTTCGCGGTCAAAGGGCAGCGGACCGATCGGGAAAGACTGGAAATCATCCTGGAATAAAATAACGGTATCTGCCATGGCAACCTCCCTATTGATTTTCTCTAAAAAAGCCGCAAATAAAGGCTTTTTCATGCTCCTTTACTTGCGGCCGATGTTCAATTATGCCTGTGCTTCGTAGGCAGCCTGATACTCGTCGATCTTGGCGGCCCAACCGGAGACGCAATCCTGAGCGGTCATGTTGCCCATCAGAACGGCCTGGAAGTCAGCGGTCATATCGTCGGAGATGAAGGTGGAGAACTCAGTCAGCCAGTACGGGTTCTGGATCTGCTTGTAGTTGTCGTCCTCCAGGTAGCTGGCGTACAGCATCATCTCGGGGTCATTCTTGTACCAATCCTGCTCTTCAACGTCCTTGTTGCAGGGCACACGGCCGATAGCCTGGCACATGCCGCCCTCGCACTCGGCGTCCAGCAGCACGTTCATCAGCCAAACAGCACCGGAGTAGTCGTGGTCGTCGCCCTGGTTGGTGATGCAATAGACGTTGGGCTGCAGACCGGAGGCGAAGTAGTGGCCCTCATCGTTGGCCAGCACGCGGGCGGCTGCGAAGTTGCCCTCACCCAAGTTGGTCAGGTGGGTAGACTCGGAAGAAGAGTTGTGGATGATGTACATGGAGACGCCGGAACCGAACTCTGCAACGATCTGGGAGAAGTTGTTGTTGATGGAGTCGCCGGAGACTTCGTTGTTCTTGTAGAGGTTGGCGTAGGTGTCCAGGGCTTCGGCGAACTTGGCGTCGCCCAGGATGCACTTGCCGTTCTCGTCGAACCAGGAGCCGTCATAGCCCAGGCCGTCGGTGTAGGTCCACAGCCAGGCAACCAGGCTGTCGTAAGGGCGCACGCCGCGCAGAGAGTAGAAGTAAGAGGAGTTTGCGGGGTCAGCATACTTCTCGCAGTCCTCCAGGAACTCCTTCTGGGTAGCGGGCGGAGCATCGATGCCCTTCTCCTTGAACTTGGCGGTATTGTACCAGGCAACCTCCTGGTTGTATGCATAGGGGATGCCGTACAGCGTGCCGCCGCCGATGTTGCGCATACTGTCTACCATGCTGCTGTCGATCTTGTCGAGGGTCTCGATCTGGTCGAGGTAATCATCCAGCGGCAGCAGGGAATCCTGTGCGGTGAAGGTCGCCACGTTGGAGAAGCCCAAGCTGACGACGTCGGGCATCGTATCGGTGGAGACAGCCATCTGGAACTTCTCCTGGAAGTCGGCGAAGGAGAAGCTGGTGTACTTGATCTCGTACTGGTCCTGCTCGGCGTTGATTTTGTCGAAATAATCCTCAAAATAAGCGTCGGTCACAGGGTCAGCGGAGTGATACCAATACTCCAGAGTCTGTTTCTCGCCGGTGGGGGCAGCCGCAGCGGTAGAGGTGCTTTCGGCAGTGCTCTCGGTCGAGGTCGAGGCGGCGGTGCTAGTGGCGGAGCTTCCGCCGCAGCCGGCCAGCAGGGTAGCGGCCATGGCAGCGCTCAGGACCGCAGCGGTGGTACGGGTTGCTTTCATTTGTGTTTTCCTCCTATAAATGAAATCTAATTCTACGCCTTATCCCTTGACCGCACCGGAGGTCGCGCCGCCGGAGAGGTGCTTCTGGATGAAGGCAAAAATTACAACAACGGGGATCAGTGCGATGACGCATCCGGCGGCGAGCTTGCCGTAGTCGGTGCCGTATTCGCCCTGGAAGACGTTCAGCGCCAGGGGCAGGGTGTACTTGGCTTTATCGGTGATGAACGCGGTGGCGTAGACGTAAACGTTCCACGCATTGATGAATGCGTATGCACCGGTGGCGACGATGCTGGGCAGCATGACCGGGATCAGGACGCGGAACACCGCCCCCAGCAGGGTGCAGCCGTCCACTTGGGCGGCCTCTTCCAGTTCACGCGGGACTGAGCTGTAATAACCCATCATCATGAACATACAGAAGGGAAGGTTCGTGCAGGTGCAGATCAGCACCAGGCTCCACAGGCTGTTGATGAGGTGCAGCTTGACCATCGTCTGGAACAGGGGGATCATCAGGACGACGGCGGGCAGCATTTGGGTCGCCAGCATCAGCACGTAGATGAAGGTTTTGCCGTAGAAGCGGTAGCGGCTCATCGCGTAACCGGAGAGCAGGCTCAGCAGCGTGACCAGAACCGTGGTCAGTGCGGCGACGAAGGCGGTGTTGGCAACGTTGTTGCCAAAGCCCATCTTCTCAAACAGGTAGGAGTAGTTGCTCAGCGTGGGATTGTCGGGCCAGTATTTGATGGGCAGGCTCAAAACCTCAACGCTGTCTTTCAGAGAGGTGTTGACGATCCAGTAGAAGGGGAACAGCGTCCCGATCAGGAAGAGGATCAGCGGCAGATACAAAGTCAGGCAACGCCAACCCAGATCTTTTGCTTCACGTTTTGTCATGGGTTTGCCTCCTTAGTTGTCAGTCTGGCCCATTTTGCCAAATCGGATGTAGACGAACGCAACGACCATCATGATCAGCGTGGAGATAACTGCCAGCGCCGAGGCGTAGCCGTAATCATAGCTGCCGGTGAAGGTATTCATAATGTACAGCGCCAGCGTGGTGGTGCCGCGGTTCGGGCCGCCGTCCGTCAGGGAGACGATCAGGTCAACAGCGTTGAAGGTCCAAATCGCACGCAGCAGCGTGGTAAAGATGATGGTGTCTTTAATCATCGGCAGCGTAATGCGGAACAACGTGACCGCCGAGTTGGCACCGTCGATCTTGGCGGACTCGTACAGATCATCGGAGATACCGGACAGCGCCGACATATAGCTGATGGTGAAGAAGGGGATGCCGCGCCAGATGTTGGCAATGACGGCCGCGAGCATGGCGCTGCTGCCGTTGGAGAACCAGGAAATGTTCATTTCAATGATGCCCGCGCGGCGCAGCAGGTCATTGATGACGCCGTAGGTCTGGCCCAGCATCAGGTTCCAGATGATACCGACCATCAAACCGGCAACGGCCCAGGGCACCAGAGCCAGTGCGCGGATAACGCCGCGGCCCTTGAACTTGCGGGTCAGCAGCCATGCCAGCCAGAAACCCAGCACGGTCTGGAACACGACGCTCAGAATCACGTAGACGGCGGTGTTGCCCAGCGTCTTTAAGAAGATCTGGTCTTTGGTGAAGACGGTCACAAAGTTTTCCAGGCCGATAAAGTGGCGGTCGTTGGGTTTCGTGACCTTGTAGGACTCTGTACTCATCATAAACACGTTGATGATGGGCCAGATCATAAAGCACATTACAAACGCCAGCATGGGTGCCAGCAGCAGGTACGGTGTTGCCAAGCGCCGATAGTGCATCATTGAACCTTTTTTGCTCAACTGCAATTCCGCTCCGTTGTTTTTGCTCATGGCTTTCTCCTTAGTGTTATTCAGCCGCTTTCAGCACGACCTTCATCAGGTTGCCGCTGTTGTGGCGCAGGGCCTCAAAGGCCTCGCCCGCCTGGTCCAGCGGGTATTCGGCGCTGACCAGTGCCTCCACATCGACCTTGCCGCTTGCCAGGATGTCAATGACCTGCTCAAAGTCAGAGTTGTAAGCGTTGCGGCTGCCGAAAACGTTCAGTTCCTTTTTCAATAAGATAGAATGCACAAAGGTCGTCTCGCGCTTGCCGTTACCGATCAGGATGATCTTGCCGGCGAAGGCGGCCTGGTCGATGCAGGTCAGGAAGGTTTCGGGTGCGCCGCAGCACTCCACGCAGACGTCGAAACCGTCACCGTTCGTGACCTTCTGGTTCAGGTCCTTCAATGCCTCGGGGTCCTTGCCGTTGGCCACGCCGTCCGCGCCCATCTGGGTCGCTTTTTCCAGGCGGCCGTCCAGCAGGTCGGTCATGTAGACCTCGGCGCCGATGGCCTTGGCGCTGAGCATCGCAAACATACCGATAGGACCTGCGCCGACGATGAGGACTTTATCGCCCTTTTGCACATTACCACGGGTGATGCCGTGGTGGCCGATGCAGAACGGCTCTACCAGCGCCAGCTGGCGTGCGGTCAGACCTTTGCCGGGGAAGATACGCTGAACCGGCATCGTGATGTACTCCTGGAAGGAGCCGTCGCGCTGGACGCCCATCGTTTGGTTATCCGTACAGCAGTTTACGAAACCGCGACGGCAGGAGTAGCACTTGCCGCAGTTGAAGTAGGGGTTGCAGGTGATGATATCACCGGGCTTGAGGCCCTTGTCATTTTCGGGGATATCCACGATGCGGGCGCTGAACTCATGGCCCGGCACACGGGGGTAGGTGGTGAACGGCTGGTTTCCGGTGTAGCTTGCCAGGTCAGCGCCGCAGATACCGCAATACATAACCTGCAGCAGGGCCTCACCTACCTTGGGGGTGGGAACCTCTGCGTCCTGGCGTACACGAACCTTGAACGGCTCTTCAATCAATACCTGTTTCATATGGGTTAGAACCTCCTCCACACTATTCACAGAAGTTGTTCTGCTTGGCCGATTTATTTTGTGCTTTTATCATAATCAGCCTTTTTTGCGAAGTTCCAATACCAAAGCAGATATTGCCCCATAATGTCAATGTTATGGATTTTCTTGATTCTCTTTACAACGTCATTTTTTTATGTTACCATATTGTCATTCCACAAACTTTTGGGGGCTTTTTTGGTGAAAAATACCTTATCTGACCGTTTGAACTACTTAACTACCCTGGCCGAGGAGCAGAGTATTACCCGCGCGGCAGCGCGTCTGTTTATCTCCCAGCCTGCCCTGACGGCGTTTTTGAACCGCACCGAGGAGGAACTGGGCGCACGTCTGTTTGACCGCTCCACCACGCCCATCCGCATCACCGAGGCCGGGGCCTACTACCTGTCCGAGCTGGAAAAGATTTGTGTCATGCAGGACCGGCTGCACCAGGAGCTTTCGGATTTTTCCTCCCATGATCCGGAACTGCAGATCAACATCGGCATCGGACGCAACCGCGGCAGCATCTGGCTTTCCTCTGTCATGCCGGAGCTGAACCGCCTCTACCCTGATATGCGGCTGACCATCTTTGAGGACCGTGACATCAATATGTTGGACAAGGTGCTCAACGGTGTGCTGGACATCGCCATCGTCGAGAGCTACGCCTACCATTCCTCGTTGCACTATCTGCGGCTGCCATCCGAGCAGTATATGTTCATCACCAGCTGCGAAAACCCACGGATGGCCGCCTACAGGGACGCCGCCTGCAGCCCGGAAGCGCCGCTGGATATCGACGCCGACTGGCTGGCGGACGATCTGTTCATCTGCCCCAGCGTCAAAGGCCGCATGAACCGCCAGACCCAGTGGATGTGCTCAACCTACAATTTCCAGCCCAAGCGCACGCTGTTTTTGGCCAGCGGCATGACCGCCTACCGCATGGCCGTGAGCGGCATGGGGCTGACCTTCCAGAATGCCGCCTACTCAACCTTTGTCAAGACGAAGGAGCGGCCGCTGTTTATCATGCCGGGCGGCAAGGCGACCCAGCACCACGTTTTTGCACTGTTCAAGGGCGAGCCAAGGCCCGGCCTGCAGCAAGATTTCATGCGGCTGCTGCACGACCGCATGAGCACCGCCATCTACGGCGAAGTCACCCCGATGGAGTATATGTAAGGTAAAATTTTGAACACATCCTCCATCATTATATAAATTTTTCAGTAACAATTCAAAAGATTGCAAAAGAACTCCTCATTTTCAAGCCCGGGGACACCGGGTCAAAAATGGGGAGTTTTAATGATTTTTCCTTATGTCAGTGCTTATCCCGCAGGCAGAGCAACCCGGTCAGCGCCAGCATCCCGGCGTAAGGCAGGATATCGGCGGCCATACCGGCCGCCCAACCCCGCAGCGGTCAGGATGCCACTGTCCTTAAAATAGGTCACCAGCCAACCGGTCACACTGTTTTCGGCGGCGTTCTGGCAGAAGAGCAGCGCCGTGAAGAACGCCCCTAAAAACAGGACGATGTGTCCCTTCAGGGTCATATGCCGTTGGAAAAAGTTCATGCGGGGCGCTCCTTTCCGGTGAAATTTTCATGATTTTATTGCATCGCCTTGGCGAAATCTTGGCAAGACCAGTCAAAGCTTTTGCCGAAATACGCTTGCACCCTGCCACGCACCGTGCTATGATGGGGAAAAGTGCAACGCGCGAAAGGGAAATTCGTGCAGGAAAAGCTGCCCGCCGAAAAGCAGCACACCGCAAAATAAAGGAGCGAAGTATCCATGGAGAAAAAGCATGAAAATACCGTATGGGTCCCCCATGCCGAGACCCTGCCCGAGCCTGCAGGCCCCGGCGTGACCCGCCGCGTGCTGGCCTATAACAAAGGCCTGATGTGCGTGGAAAACACCTTTAAAAAAGGCGCAGTGGGTGCGCTGCACAGCCATCCCCACACCCAGATCACCTATGTCGTGTCGGGCCGTTTCCGCTTTACCATCGGCGACGAAGTGCGCGAAGTGACCGCCGGGGACACGATGCTGAAAACCGACGGCATCATCCACGGCTGCGAGGCCCTGGAGCCCGGCGTCCTGCTGGACATCTTCACCCCCATGCGGGAGGATTTCGTCTGACCACCCGCAAAAGTCAGCCAAAAAATAAAGACCCAATCAAAACCGGGTATCTGACAGTAAAGCAGGAAATTTTCTAAGGCAATACCGCATAATTCTAAGTGCCGATACGGCGAGCGAGGTGCGGCAGCTGCTAAGCCAAAAGCGCAGATAATACTGGATGTCTTATCGAGCATTTTGGCAACGCAGATGCCGTGCCGCACACCGAGCCGCAGCGAGGCGCTTCGGAGCGCAACCGACGCTTTGCGGCGGCTCTTAGCGCGGAGATCCGCCGGAGCGGTGCTTAATCCGTCAGGCGGGAATTGTGCGGTATTGCCCTAAGGCATCGCCGCACAATTCTCGCTTTGTTGGCGTGCGTGCCGCTAACAGGATATATCCTCCGACAAAGGGACCGCCAAGGCGGTCCCTTTGTCATTGGTGCTGCCATGGAACGATATAGGAAAACACCAACACCCCCAACGGGCTTTAGCTGCCCGTTGGGGGTGTTGATTCAGGTGGTTTTGGGTGTTGTTTTCAGGCAGAGCACTACTGCCAGCAAGCCGCTTAAAAGGCGGCCTGCCATCATCGGCAGGGCGTGTGCGGGGCTGAATTGTAGGGTAAATGCCAGAAAATCGCCGACGCTGTAAGCAGCTACCACGGCATAGGCCGTATTCAGTGTGATGCCGCGTTCCTCCAACGTATCAAGGCTCAGCAATGTGGGAATGCAGTTGGCGGTGGTCACAACCAGACCGGTGATGGAGGCAGGCTCCAGCTGCAGCCGTGCGGCCAGCCTGGCCAGCGGTGCGGTCAACAGGCGCTGCACAAAGGCGAAAAACGGCAGGATCCCGGCAAGAAACGCACCGATACTGCATATGACCGGGTAGATTTCCGCCAAGGGGGTCAGCCCCTCCAGCAGCACAATACCGGTCGTTTCCTGCAAAACGGAGATGCAGAAGCCGAATAGGGTCAGACCGCGCACCGCCAGAGAGATGCCGTTGAAGATCGGACCGATCGCACTGCTGCCGGATTTGAAAAGCAGCAGCAACAGAACCGCGACAGCCAGTACAGGCCAGGTGTTGTGCAGCAGAACTGACAAGGGGATGCCGCACAGCGCCCCGGTGAGCAGGCAGCCCACCGGCAGGACCAGAAAGCCGAGAAACAATCCGCGAACGGCGGCGGCTCGTTTGGTGCCTGTCAGCTGACCCAGCGCCAGTGGGATCGTACCGTTGATCGTGGAACCGAGAAAGGCCGCCACGATCAAACCGTTGTACAGCCCGGCAGCCGGTTCCTGTGCGATCTGCGCGGCCAGCACGGCACCGCCTGCATCGCAGCTCAAAAACAGCGAGGCGAACAGAGAAGGGTCACAGCCCACGGCGGAAAACACCGGCGTGATAACCGGGGCCAGGTGGGTCCCCAGCCACGGTGCCAGCGCCATAAAGCCGGTCATGAGCAGCAGCAGATCCACCACGGCGGCGAAGCCCTGCCGGAAGGCGCTGCCTAACCCCAGCCGATCACCCAACAAGGTATCCGCAGCACCCAGACAGAAAAATACAGCAGATATCCACGCCATCGCTCTTACGCGCGGCCCGGCGTGTCTTCACTGAAGGGGCTGTTGACATAGTTGGCGCTCTTGGAGGAAACGAACTTCTCCATCGCGCGCTGCAGCGGGTGCTTGTTCCAGCGGTCCAGGTCATTCGTCAGCTGGCAGGCAGTCATCTGGAAGAAGGGCAGCCAGCACAGCGGGGTGATTTCCTCCGGCACATCCATAGGCACATACAAGACATTGTGCTCGTCCTTGTAATCGGCGCAGCGCGTCAGCAGGAAAACATTATCCGTCACGATCTGGGTACCCTCAAAGATGCGGTGGATGCGCTCCGTGCCTTCGCCGCCGTCGATCAGAAATACGCTGTAACGGGGGGTCATCTGGATGTTGGGACCGTGGATGTACTCCTCGACCTCGTAGACGGCGGTGGGGATGCTGACGGTCTCGCCGAATTTCAGCGCACCCTCGCTTGCGGTGCCAAGGTTGGCACCCACGCCGCAGACATAGGCGTTGGTCATGCCGGACAGCTGACGGTAATGCTCTTTAATAAAGGAAGGGGTCTGTGCCTGTACGGCGGCATTGATGTCTGCGGCCTTCAGCAGCTGCTGCTTGACAGCCTCGCCTTCGGCAGCGGTCTTGATGCCCAGGCGGACAGCAGCCTCCACGGCGAACAGCATAAAGAAGAGTGCCAGCGTGGTGACGCCGCGGGTGACATAGGCGACCGTTTCGCGCCCGACACCGTAGTTGGCGACAACATCGCACACCTTGCCCAGATCGCTGTTGACGTCGCCGGTCAGGCCGATGCAGCGGCGGCCCTTTGCCTCGATGACCTTGATGGCGTCCAGCGCGTTCAGGCTGTAGCCGCTTTGGCTGACAACAACGACCATATCCGTCTCGCCGAAATCATTCTCGCTGGATACAAAATGAAACGGGGTGACGATCTTGACCTCGCACTTCAGATGACGGCGGATAAACTGCCGCGCGCAGAGTGAGCCGTTGGAGGAAGAGCCGCACGCAACGATCCAGATGTTCTTGTAGCCGCCGTTTACATACTCATCCACAAGGGGCTTTGTCAGTGCGGCGCTGTCGGCGACATTGTTGCGGATAAACTCCGGGCAGTCGGCAATGTAGTCCAGCATAGTCTTTTTGTGTTCCATAAAGCAGTCTCCTTCACATTTTGTCTAAATTTTTAACGCTCACTTTGTGTAAAACGTTAAAATCTTCGGGAAGTCCCCGAACTCTATTGACATTATACCACAATTTTGGTATATTGTCATTACAATATTACAAAGATTTTAGAAAAAATTTCTAAAAATTAAGAAAAAAATCTAAAAATCTTTGCAGCATATTACAAGGAGGAAAAACTTATGCCTGACATTTTGATGACAAGAATCGACAATCGCTTAGTACACGGGCAGGTCGGCGTGGCGTGGACCACCGCTTTACCGGGCGTCAACCTTATTGTTGTGGCAGATGATCTGGCTGCTGCCGACCCGCTGCAGCAAAGCCTGATGACCGCCACCGCGAAAAGTTCCGGCTGCGGCATCCGGTTCTTTACGCTGGACAAGACCATTGCAGTCATTCACAAGGCATCCGCCAGCCAGCACATCTTCCTGGTCGTGCGCAACCCGCAGAGCGCCCGTAAGCTGGTGGAGGGCGGCGTTCCCATTGATAAGCTGTGCATCGGCAATATGCATGTCGGCCCCGGCAAGGAAGTGACCGGCGATGTGCACGTTTATATGGATGAGAAGGATAAGGAAGACCTTCGCGCCATCCGTGCCAAGGGTGTGGATGTCTACATCCAGATCGCACCCGGCGACCACAAGCTGGACTTCGATAAGTAACCCATGGTTCCGGCTCTGCAGGCGGTCTGCAGAGCAAAAAATATATTTTATAAAGAGGAGAGAACATCTATGCAAATCACACTCGTGCAAGGTTTGCTGATTGCGCTGCTCGTTTTCATCTGCGCGATCGACAAACACATGGAAACCTTTATGTGGTTCCGCCCGCTGGTCGTAGCGTTCTTCACCGGCATCATCCTCGGTGATGTACAGCTCGGTATGCAGGCAGGTGCCGTTGCGGAGCTTTCCTACCTTGGTCTGCTGACCGTTGGCGGCACCGTGCCGCCGGATCCCCTGTTTGCCGGTCTGATGAC
>OLVX01001588.1_pt1 | contig 18781 bp, 18 predicted proteins | sample 1673271 | NCBI WGS metagenome assembly OLVX01 (sample SAMEA3178939, study PRJEB25190) | human gut metagenome | biome: human gut; feature: human-associated habitat; material: faeces | place: Austria | collected 2013
AAAAGATTCGTGAACTTTCAATGGAAGCCGGAGCAAACGTTAAGCAGAAAGGTCTTGATAACAACTTACTTGAACTTATTGCAAATGATGACGCATTTAATATGTCACTTGAAGATCTTCAGAAAACAATGGATCCATCCAAATATGTAGGACGTTCCAAAGAACAGGTCGAAGCATTCCTTAAGAATGTGATCCGGCCGATCCTGGATGAAAATAAAGAGCTGCTTGGTGTAAAAGCAGAGATCAATGTATAGAATAACTGAATAAACAGAATGGAAGAGCAGGAAGCAGATTTCCGGGTAAGACGGAAGATTGCTCCCTGCTTTTTATTTATGTTTCATGGTCTGAAAATAACTTCTTTGAAATATCAATATAGTAAAGAATTAATGCGTTCATCTGAAAGAATCTATAAATCCCATGGAAATGCATAGATATTAAATCGTCATTAATTAGACAATTTGACGAAAAATATGAAAACTGAGTTTTTGACAAACACAGAAAAGCGCGAAAAAACGCACTTATTTAGAACAAATTTATTATGTTATCGTAATAACATGGTGATAATACACAAAAAATAAATAAATTAACTGAAAATATTGCATAAAAACTATAAATAGGTTATTATAGATTCAACAGATAAAAACTATAAGGGATGTCTATTAAAAAGGAGGGTTACTGTATGAGTATTAACGATTTAGTATTAAAGGTAAATGATGTCCTAACAGGATCGGTGCTGATCATAGCACTTGTAGGTATTGGCTTGCTGTTCACATTTAAGCTTGGATTTATCCAGATCCGTGGTTTTAAAGATGGATGGAACAGAACTTTTGGCGGACTTTTTAGCAAGAAAGGGGATGCCGGAAAAGACGGAATGTCTTCTTTCCAGGCACTTGCAACAGCGATTGCTGCTCAGGTTGGTACCGGTAATATCGCCGGAGCTGCAACTGCAATTGCAGTCGGTGGTCCGGGAGCAATCTTCTGGATGTGGATCAGCGCATTCCTCGGAATGTCAACGATCTTCGCAGAAGCGGTTATGGCTCAGAAGTTCAAGCAGGTCAGTGATGACGGAACCGTAACCGGTGGTCCGGTATATTACATACGAGGAGCATTTAAAGGAACGTTCGGAAAAGTTCTGGCAGCTATTTTTGCAGTCCTGATTATCTTTGCACTTGGATTCATGGGCAATGCAGTTCAGTCTAACTCAATCGCAGCATCATGGAACACTGCATTCGGAATTCCGAAGATTGCAATGGGTATTTTTGTAGCAGTTGTTTCTTTGTTTGTATTCACAGGTGGTATGAAGCGAATCGCAAAAGTTACTGAACTGATCGTGCCGATCATGGCAGCATTTTATATAGTAGGTTCTTTGATCGTAATTTTTGCAAACGTTACAGCAATCCCGGCAGCATTCCATGACATTATTGTCGGTGCGTTTAAACCGGCAGCAGTAGCAGGTGGTGCAATGGGCGCAACCTTGAAGCTTGCAGTACAGAAAGGTGTGGCAAGAGGTCTCTTTTCCAATGAAGCTGGTATGGGTTCTACACCACACGCACATGCAGTAGCAAAAGTAAAACATCCGGTTGAACAGGGCTTTGTAGCTATGATCGGTGTGTTCATTGATACATTCGTAATTCTTAACCTGACAGCACTTGTTATTATTACAACAGGATCAAGAACAAGTGGTTTTACAGGCGCAGAGCTTAGCCAGTATGCTTTCTCTACATTATATGGTAAGTTCGGTGAGATCTTTATCGCGATCTGTATGTTATTCTTCGCATTCTCAACGATCATCGGATGGTATTTCTTCGGTGAAGCAAACATCCGTTACCTGTTTGGAGCAAAAGCTGTTAAAATTTACTCAATCATTGTATGTATCTGCGTAGCACTTGGATCACTTCAGGAAGTAGAACTTGTATGGAATATGGCAGACTGCTTTAACAGTATGATGGTTATCCCGAATGCGATTGCACTGGTAGCACTCAGTGGTCTTGTTAAGAAGACACATGACGATTACTATAATAATTTCCTGCCAAATCAGAAAAAAGGCAAATAGATAATTTGTATAATAACTGAAAAATAGTTATAGAAAAAAACAATAAGAAATATACAAAAAAATCTATAAAAAGACTAGCATTTTGCATAAATGTGTGCTATAGTAATCATGTCAGCAAGAAAGATGCTGCAAAATGAATAAAAAGATGCAGTCAATTAGATAGTAGGTTGATATTTCCTGCGAGAGAATCATTTATAAAGATATTTGATAAATGGTCGCCGAAGATGCAAACCGTAGAGCAGTAAAGCTCGTTGAATGGTGAAACTTTCAGGCAAAAGGATCGGGAAAGGTACTACACTCTGAATCCGGAATTACCGAATTTACAAGGAGACAGAAAGGACGTTTAAAACAGAGAAGTTGTTTTGGCGTCCTTTTTTGATACCAGATATATGTTAAAAAAATATCTGGAGTATTTCAGACACAGGGAGTCAAAAAAGACCGCATAAACGGACAGGGGACGAAAGGAAGAAGCGGCTATGAATACTGGATTTATGATTATCACAAATAATCCACTGGTAAAAGAAAAACTTGGGGAAGATTATCATGTGGAATACGAAGAACTTTCTTATGAGGACACACTTAAAAAAGTTCAGAAGATGATCTTCCAGGGATACCGGCTTTTGACACATCCGCTGTCCGGAAGCGTAAAACCGAATGAGACTCCATATAAGTCGGTTATGCTCTCGGAAACGCCGGAAGGTCTGGATGCACAGGCAATGCAGATCATTGCAAGCGCTATTCAGGCGTGCGGCAAATTTCAGTTTAAGTCTGATCTTTATAAACCACAGGTTTATGCAGACTTTCAGCTTGTAGATTACACATTGATCTCAAGCGCTCTGCCGTCAGCGGAAAGCTGGCGCTAAAAAAAGGCTGTAGAAGTACATGCGGTTTAGTGTACTTTTGAGCATACAACAAACACATTCAAAAAAGGAGGGAATTTACAGTGAGATTAGAAATGGGTCACATTTTTATTAACGACATTCAGTTCGCGTCTGAGTCTAAAATCGAAAACGGCGTTCTCTATGTTGATGAAGAAGCTGTAAAGGCAATCGTTCTTGAGGACGAAAAAATCAAAGATGTTAAATTTGATATCGCAAAACCAGGTGAAAGCGTTCGTATCACTCCGGTTAAAGATGTTATTGAACCACGTGTTAAAGTTGAAGGAAGAGGGGGAGTCTTCCCAGGCGTTATCGCAAAAGTTGACACTGTAGGAAGTGGTAAGACATATGCATTAAAGGGAATGGCTGTTGTAACAGCTGGTAAGATCGTTGGTTTCCAGGAAGGTATCATCGATATGACAGGTGTTGGAGCACAGTATACACCATTCTCAAAAACATTAAATCTTGTTATGGTATGTGAGCCAGTTGATAACATCAAACAGCATGATTATGAGAAAGCTGTTCGTTTCGCTGGATTCAGAGTTGCTGTATATCTTGGGGAATTAGCACGTGATCTTACACCAGATGAGACAAAGGTTTATGAAACATACGGAATCATGGAAGGAAAAGAAAAATTCCCGAACCTTCCGAGAGTTGCTTATGTACAGATGCTTCAGAGCCAGGGGCTTCTCCATGACACATATGTATACGGTGTTGATGCTAAGAGAACACTCTCTACAATCATGAACCCGACAGAAGTTATGGACGGAGCTATCGTATCTGGTAACTGTGTATCCGCTTGCGATAAGAACCCAACATATGTTCATGAAAACAACCCGGTTGTACATGACCTGTTCGAAGAACACGGAAAAACAATCAACTTCGTTTGCCAGATTCTTACAAACGAAAACGTATACCTTGCTGATAAGATGCGTTCATCTGACTGGACAGCTAAGATGTGCCGTCTGTTAGACCTTGATGCAGTTATCGTATCTCAGGAAGGATTCGGTAACCCGGATACTGACCTTATCATGAACTGCAAAAAGATCGAAGCTGAAGGCGTTAAGACTGTAATCATTACAGACGAATATGCCGGACGTGACGGAAAATCTCAGTCACTGGCAGATGCTGATCCGGCTGCAGACGCAGTTGTAACCGGTGGAAATGCTAACCAGGTAATCGTACTTCCTAAGATGGATAAAGTAATCGGAACAGAAGAATTCGTTACAACCATTGCTGGTGGTAATGAACATTCTCGTCGTGAAGATGGAACAATCGAAGTTGAAATTCAGGCCATTACCGGTGCTACAAATGAAACCGGATTTGGATATCTGAGTGCACGCTAGGAATGGAGGACGTAAAGATAATGAGTAAAATTAAAGTTGTACATTATATCAATCAGTTCTTCGCTCAGATCGGTGGAGAAGAAAAAGCTGATTATCCTGCTGAACTTCGCGTAGGCGAAATCGTTGGACCTGGACAGGCTCTGACACAGCAGTTTGGAGAAGAAGCAGAGATCATAGCTACAATCGTTTGCGGTGACTCTTACTTCAATGAAAACCTTGACAAAGCAAAAGCTGATATTCTTGAAATGGTTAAGAGCCAGAATCCTGATATCTTCATCGCTGGACCTGCTTTCAATGCTGGACGTTACGGTGTTGCATGCGGAACTATCTGTGATGCAGTACAGGAAGAACTCGGAATCCCGGCAGTAACTGGTATGTACGTTGAAAACCCAGGTGCTGATATGTTCAAGAACAAAGTTTACACAGTATCTACAAAGAACAGCGCAGCTGGTATGAGAGACGCAGTTAAGAAACTTGCTCCTCTTGCTCTTAAGATCGCTAAAGGCGAAAAAATCGGTGCTTCTTGCCAGGAAGGTTACATGCCGAACGGAGTTCGTGTAAACTTCTTCGAAAAAGAACGTGGATCTAAGAGAGCTGTTAAGATGCTCCTTAAGAAACTGGCAGACAAGCCGTTTGAGACAGAGTATCCAATGCCATCATTCGACCGTGTTGATCCACAGCCAGCTATCAAAGATCTTAGCAAGGCTACAATCGCACTTTGTACTTCAGGTGGAATCGTTCCGAAAGGAAATCCGGACCACATCGAAAGTTCAAATGCCTCACATTACGGAGAATATGACATCACAGGTGTTATGGATCTTACAGAAGAGACATACGAAACAGCTCATGGTGGATATGACCCGGTATATGCAAACGAAGATCCAGACCGTGTACTTCCTGTAGACGTTATGCGTGAATTCGAAAAAGAAGGCGTTATCGGAAAACTTCACAACAAATTCTATACAACGGTTGGTAACGGTACAGCCGTAGCTTCTGCAAAAGCTTTCGCTGAGGAATATGCTCAGAAACTTATAGCAGACGGTGTTGACGCAGTTATCATGACCTCTACTTGAGGTACCTGTACACGTTGCGGTGCAACAATGGTAAAAGCAATTGAAGCAGCTGGACTCCCGGTAGTTCATATGTGTACAGTAACTCCGATTTCCATGACAGTTGGTGCGAACAGAATCGTTCCTACGATTGCTATTCCTCATCCACTTGGAAATCCGGCTCTTGAAAAAGATGAAGAGTATGCTCTTCGTAAGGGTCTTGTTGAAAAAGCTCTGAAAGCTCTTACAACAGAAGTAGACGGACAGACAATCTTTGACAACTAAATCATAGTTAGAAGGTCATGTAATTTTATTAAAAAAGGAGAGAACGTTATGAGCAAAGTTTATGACGTGATCGTCCTGGGTGCGGGACCTGCAGGCTTAGCTGCAGGTCTGTACGCAGGAAGAAGCCGTCTTTCAACACTGGTTATTGAGAAAGGTAAAGATGGCGGACAGATCGCAATCACAGATGACATCGAAAATTATCCTGGACAGATCGTAGAAGGGGAAAGCGGTCCTTCTCTTATCGCAAGAATGACACAGCAGTGTGAAAAATTCGGCGTTGAGAGAGCCTCAGATGTAATTAACGAAGTACACCTGGACGGCGATATCAAAGTACTGAAGAGTGCGAAGGCTGAATATCAGTCAAAGACGGTTATCATCGCAACCGGAGCTTTTGCAAGACCGATCGGATGCAAAGGCGAAAAAGAGTTCATGGGCAAGGGCGTTTCTTACTGCGCTACCTGTGATGCAAACTTCTTTGAAGATTTTGAAGTATACGTAGTAGGTGGAGGAGACTCTGCTGTAGAAGAAGCTATGTACCTTACAAAATTTGCAAGAAAAGTTACCATTATTCACAGACGTGATGAGCTTCGTGCAGCAAAATCCATCCAGGAAAAAGCTTTCAAGAACGAAAAACTTCACTTTATGTGGGATACGGTTGTAGAAGAAGTTGGCGGTGACGGAATCCTTTCTGAGATGACTGTTAAAAATGTGAAAACAGGTGAACTCACTAAGATCGTAGCTGATGAAGATGACGGAATGTTTGGTGTATTCGGATTTATCGGAACACTTCCAAACTCAAAGATCTATGAAGGAACAGGCCTTGAGATGGATGAAAGAGGATATATTCCGACAGATGCAGATATGCACACTAATATCCCAGGCGTATTCGCAGCAGGCGATATCCGCGTTAAGAGCTTAAGACAGGTTGTTACAGCTGCAGCTGATGGAGCAATCGCAGCTACACAGGCAGAAAAGTATATTAACGAATTAAAATAATAAACACTTTTTAATAGAGTGAGGAGGACATTTGACATGTTAGAAGTAGATAAGAAAACATTCGAAGACGAAGTCTTAAAAGCAGAAGGTTATGTATTCGTAGATTTCTTTGGTGATGGATGTGTTCCGTGCCAGGCTTTGATGCCGTTCGTACACGAAATGGCAGATAAATACGGAGATAAGATCAAATTCACATCTCTGAATACAACAAAAGCTCGTCGTCTTGCTATCGGACAGAAGATCCTTGGACTTCCGGTTATGGCTATTTACAAAGATGGCGAAAAAGTTGAAGAAGTAGTAAAAGACGATGCTACACAGGAAAGCATCGAAGCAATGATTAAGAAATATATCTAATCATTATTTAATTAGGTGAGCCGCGCACAGCCGGCAGAGATCCGGCTGTGTGCTCACAATATATAATCGCGTAAAGCGTGTAAAACTATTATCAAAACAAAATTTTAAAAGAAAGGAAGGAGGAAAAGACATCATGGCAATTTTAAAAGATAAAAAAGTTGTTATTATCGGTGACCGTGACGGTGTACCGGGACCAGCAATCGCAGAATGCGTTAAGACAGCTGGCGGAGATGTAGTTTTTTCTTCAACAGAATGTTTCGTCTGAACTAGCGCAGGCGCAATGGATCTGGAGAATCAGAAAAGGGTAAAAGAATTTGCTGAGGAGTACGGCCCGGAAAACGTAGTCGTAATCGTAGGCGCAGCTGAAGGAGAAGCAGCAGGACTTGCTGCAGAAACCGTTACAGCAGGAGACCCGACATTCGCAGGTCCGTTGACAGGGGTCCAGCTTGGACTCACAACTTATCACGTATGTGAACCAGAGTTAAAAAAAGAATTTGACCCGGCTGTTTACGATGAACAGGTAGGCATGATGGAAATGGTCCTTGATGTTGATGATATCGTAGACGAAATGTCAGCAATCCGCAACGAATATTGCAAATACCTCTAAGATAAAGAGGGATTTATCCTTCGAAGCGGAATATCTGAGATAGAGGTACAGGCGGCAGGATTCTTCCTGTCGCCTGTTTTATTGCCAGGCATATCGGGAACATGCTGGTATTGCATTAGTGAATTGCCTAGCATCTCGGAAGCGTGCCAGTGATGCGCTTCTGATAAAAGCTTGTTTAGCGCATTCTGCCCAAAATCTTTTAAATCAGGACAGGTAGATTATACGCGCATATCACGGAGAAATGAATGATGGTGACACTCGTAAAAAGAGAATGTCAGGAAAGGTGGAAACCAGCGATGAACAGTGTAATTAAAGGAGCAGGATATGTACTCGTACATACCCCGGAAATGGTAGTTTACAACGGAACAACACAGACAACAGAAAGAGTTGTTAATCCGGAATCAGAATATTTAAAAGAACTTAGAGATCATCTTCGGTCATATGATACATGTGTAAATTATTGGCCGAATCAGGTATATATCGGAAATGCAACACCGGACGACCTTGCCCAGGTTGAATTTCCTTACTACGATAAAGTAAAAGAAGGTGCAGAGCGTTACGGAAAATACGGTGAGATCATGCCGGAAGACGAATCTTTTAGCTCAGGCATGCGACATGTTCGAAGTTGTTATGCTTGAAAAAGGATTTGTAGCAGCTACAAAAGAAAAATTTGCAGCAGATCCGATCATCACAGATGATATCGTAGAAAAAGTAATCGAGGGATTTGAAATCTCAGAAATCGAACACTTTGTAAATGAAGAGCATGCTGAAGGTCTGTATCATGAAAACAAACTGGTAGGCTGTGTAAAGAGAGCGCATGACATTGATGCAAACCTTTCAGCACATGTTATGCATGAAAACATTATGAGTAAGGCATCCAGTGTGCTCGCCCTCCTCTATGGTGTAAGAAACGCAGGAATCGAAAAGACAGACGTTGAGTATGTCATCGACTGTGCAGAAGAAGCTTGTGGTGATATGAACCAGCGTGGCGGTGGTAACTTCGCAAAAGCAGCAGCTGAAGTTGCAGGACTTTTGAACGCAACAGGTTCTGACTCCCGTGGATTCTGTGCCGGACCATCTCACGCACTGATCGAAGCAGCAGCTCTCGTAAAATCAGGCGCATACAAATGTGTAGCTGTAACAGCTGGTGGTTGTACAGCAAAACTTGGTATGAACGGTAAAGACCATGTAAAGAAAGGTCTTCCGATCCTGGAAGACTGCCTTGGCGGATTCTGTGTAATCATCGCAGAAAACGATGGTGTAAACCCGGAAATCAACCTGGATATCCTTGGACGCCATACAGTAGGAACAGGAAGTGCTCCGCAGAACGTAATCGGAAGCCTTGTAGCTGATCCACTGGAAAGAGCAGGACTTAAGATCACAGATATCGATAAATTCTCTCCGGAAATGCAGAACCCGGATATCACAAAACCGGCAGGAGCCGGAGATGTACCGCTTGCTAACTACAAGATGATCGCAGCTCTCGCAGTTAAGAGAGGCGAACTTGACAGAAAAGAACTTGCAAGCTTCGCAGGAGAACACGGACTGACAGGATGGGCTCCGACTCAGGGACATATTCCTTCAGGTGTACCGTACATCGGATTTGCAAGAGAAGATATCCTTGCTGGAAAGATCAATAAAGTCATGATCATCGGAAAAGGAAGTCTGTTCCTTGGACGTATGACCAACCTCTTCGATGGTGTATCTTTCGTAATCCAGGCAAATACCGGTGCAGAAGATAACAGTGGTGTATCAGAAGAAGAAGTAAAAGGACTGATTGCAAAAGCAATGAAAGATTTTGCAGTATCACTCATGGCAACAGAAGAATAAGAAAGGTGGACAAACAAAATGGCAAATAGTATTGAAAGAATGATTGCCGACACCTTTATGGAGATGGCGCAGGGACTGGAGACAGGAAGCTTCGGAAAGCGCCCGAAAGTTGCACTGACCGGAATGGGAAGCGAACATGGAGAAGAAAACTCTATGGCAGCGGCAATTGAAGCGGCAAAAGACGGAATTGATGTATATTATATCGGAACATTAGAAGCAGAAGGCGTTACAACTGTTAAAGTGGCTAACGATGAAGAAGGTCATGATAAGATGGAAGAAATGCTGAAGAATGGAGAAGTAGATGCAGCAGTAACCATGCACTTCCCATTCCCGATCGGTGTATCTACAGTAGGACGCTGTGTAACACCGGCAACTGCAAAAGAAATGTTCATCGCTAATACAACAGGAACATCCAGCACAGACCGTATTGAAGGAATGATCAAAAATGCGATCTACGGAATCATCGCTGCAAAAGCTTGTGGCAAGAAGAATCCGACCGTTGGTATCCTGAATGTAGACGGTGCACGTCAGACAGAGAAAGCTCTGAAGAAACTGCAGGAGAACGGGTATCCGATCGAATTTGCAGAATCAGGAAGAGCAGATGGCGGATGCGTTATGAGAGGAAATGACGTCCTTCAGGCATCCCCGGACATCATGGTAACAGATTCCCTCACAGGAAATATCATGGTGAAAATGCTTTCTTCTTTCACAACAGGCGGAAGCTTTGAAGCTACAGGATTTGGATATGGACCAGGAATCGGAGAAGGATATGAACAGCTTGTCATGATCGTATCCAGAGCATCCGGAGCACCGGTTATCGCAAATGCAATCCGTTACGCAGCACAGCTGGTAAGAGGAAAAGTATTTGAAGTAGCGAAAGAAGAATTTGCAGCTGTTAAGAAAGCTGGATTAAAAGAAATCCTTGATGAGCACAAAGCTTCTCAGAAACCGGCAGCGGCTGAAGAAGAAGTAAAAGAGCCACCGAAGGAAATCGTTACAGCACAGATTCCAGGTATTGAAGTTATGGATCTGGAAGACGCAGTTAAAGTACTGTGGAAACTCGGTATTTACGCAGAAAGCGGAATGGGATGCACCGGACCAATCATCCGTGTATCAGACGCAAACCTCGCAAAAGCTGAGGAAGAACTGAAAAAGAGCGGATATATTAACTAATTAAATCTGCCTTTTTATAAACACTCTCACTCTAATTCAGGAAGATGGGCTTTCCGGTCATAAGACCGGGAAGCCTTTTTCCTTGCGAAAAACTGTTTTTGCAGAAAGATTATACATTATTTGTCACAGATACTGTGAACGGTAATGATTGTACTGTTTTGTGTACGAAAAATTTTTGGTTGATTTTTAGAATAGGAAATAGTATCATGACAGTTATAAATCCGAAAAAGTGAGAGGGAGAAAGTCATGGATACGCAATTATTACTGAAAACGGCGATGCTTGCCGGTGAAATAATGCTGCGAAGCGGAGCGGAAACGTATCGTGTGGAAGATACCATGCATCATATACTGAAGACGGCGGATCACATCGAGATGGCAGAAGTTCTGGTGATCATGACCGGAATTTCCGCGACGATCAAACTGGAGAACGAAAAGGCAGTTACTGTTACAAAGAGAGTAGAAGAACGGGATACCAATCTAAAGCTCGTCGTAGATGTTAATGAGATTTCCAGGCAGTATTGTGGAGATGATCTGACACTAGAGCAGGCATATGAGAAGCTTTCGACGTTAAAACAGTTCGAGTTCAGCCGCAAGACAACCAACCTGGCAATGCTGGGGGTTGGTGTGGGATTTACAATTTTTTTTGGTGGATCCATTGCAGATACCGGGGCAGCCATCGTTGTAGGACTTTTTCTTGTTGCCTTTGTATCAGCGGGACAGGATCTGAAATTTCACCCATTTATTCAAGATATTTTCGCAGGATTTGGTGTTGCATTTGCCTGCTGCCTTCTAAAAGAAGGTCTGGGTGATCAGATGAATATGGATACTGTTATGATAGGAAGTTTCATGCCTCTTGTACCGGGAATGGCAATCACCAATGCTGTCAGGGATACCTTGCGGGGGGATTATCTTTCCGGTGGTGCAAGAGTGATGGAAGCTTTCTTAAAAGCACTTGGGATTGCAATTGGAATTGGTATTGGGCTGGCGCTTTGCGTAAAGATTTTTTAGCAGGAAGGAGAGCAAAAAATGAACAGTACTGTTTTTGAAATGATCATCCGGGTATTTGGAGCGTTTTTGTCTATTTACAGTTTTGCGGTTCTCCTTCAGGTTCCGCGCCGCTTTGTTCTTCAGGCTGGTATTGTAGGAGCAATTGGTGGATTTGTTTATTTGCTTGCAATACATTTTGGCAGAGGAGATATGATGGCATCTTTATATTCAGCAGTTGCAGCTGCAGTTGTTTCGCATATTTTTGCGAGAGTTTATAAGACACCGGTTACGTTGTTTCTGATTGCCGGGGTTCTTCCGACTGTTCCCGGAAACGGGATGTACCAGACGGTTCATTATCTGATCGACGGGAACGAGGCGATGTCCGAATTTTATCTGATCCAGACATTAGAGATCGCAGGCGTGATCTCTCTTGCAATTTTTGTCGTGGATACCTTTTTCCAGGCTTTTCAGAAGAGTGAGTGGAAGCAGAATTCCATGAAGTATGTCCGAAAGATCGTTCCTGGAGCTGAGGAACCGCAAAATACAGAAAAACGGGAAAAATAGTGGCTTCGGAATGCTTGAAGTAAAAAAGGGAATGTGTTAGTATTATAAAGATGAACATATATTTGAATGTCATAGAGAACTGTGAATAGTTTATTTTCACAGTGAAAATAAAACAGAAGTTAAAGAGAGGAACACTAAAATGAAAAAAGTCAGAACAAGATTTGCACCTAGTCCGACAGGTAGAATGCATGTCGGTAATTTGCGTACTGCATTATATGCATACCTGATCGCAAAACATGAAGGCGGAGATTTTATGCTCCGTATTGAAGATACAGATCAGGAAAGATATGTAGAAGGTGCATTGGATATTATTTACAGAACACTGGAGAAGACAGGCCTTGTTCATGATGAAGGCCCAGATAAAGATGGCGGTGTCGGACCATACGTTCAGAGTGAAAGACAGGCTTCAGGAATTTACATGAAGTATGCTAAGCAGTTAATTGAACAGGGAGATGCATACTACTGTTTCTGTGATAAAGAACGTCTGGAATCTTTGAAGACTTCTGTATCAGAGGATGGAACACAGATTGTGAATTATGACAAGCATTGTCTGCATCTGAGTAAAGAAGAGATAGAAGCAAACCTTGCAGCCGGAAAGCCATATGTTGTCCGTATCAATATGCCGACAGAGGGAACCACAACTTTCCATGATGAAATTTATGGAGATATTACCGTTCCGAATGCGGAACTGGATGATATGATCCTGATCAAATCAGACGGATATCCGACCTATAATTTTGCGAACGTTATTGATGATCATTTGATGAATATTACACACGTTGTCCGAGGAAATGAATATCTTTCTTCAGCACCGAAGTACAACCGTCTTTACGAAGCATTTGGATGGGAAGTACCGGTCTATGTACATTGCCCGCTGATTACAGATGAGAACCACAAAAAGCTCAGCAAGAGATGTGGACATTCTTCTTACGAAGATCTTCTGGATCAGGGATTTGTAAGTGAAGCAATTGTAAATTATGTGGCACTTCTTGGATGGTGTCCGCAGGATAACAGAGAGATCTTCTCACTGCCGGAACTTGTTGAAGCATTTGACTATCATCATATGAGCAAATCACCGGCTGTATTTGATATCAATAAGCTGAAGTGGATGAACGGGGAATATCTGAAGGCTATGGATTTTGATAAATTCTATGAACTTGCAGAGCCGTATATCAAGAAAGTGATCACAAAGGATTATGATCTGAAAAAGATTGCGTCTCTGATCAAGAGCCGTATCGAAATCCTTCCGGATATCAAAGACCAGATTGATTTCTTTGAAGCTGTTCCGGAATATGATACTGCAATGTATTGCCATAAGAAGATGAAGACTAACGAAGAGACTTCTCTGGAAGTATTAAAAGAAATTCTTCCAAGACTGGAAGCATGGGATGATTACAGTAATGACGCATTATTCGGGCTGCTGAAGGGATTTGCAGAAGAAAAAGGTTATAAGAACGGATATGTGATGTGGCCGGTAAGAACTGCAGTTTCAGGAAAGCAGAATACTCCGGGTGGAGCGACTGAAATCATGGAAGTTCTTGGTAAGGCAGAATCTGTAGAAAGAATCAAGAATGCAATAGAATTATTAAGCAGGTAATATACAGATATAAAAGTATGCATGGGGGACGGATTTCTTTTTTCGCGTAATGCGGAAGAGGAATCCGTTCTGTTGTATTACATATGAGAAGGGGAGTTCATGAAACTAAACAGAGGACAGGATGAAGCGATAAAGCACGGGAATGGACCGTGTATGGTGCTGGCACCTCCGGGTTCGGGAAAGACGCTTATTGTCACAGAACGTACCCGTTATCTGATCGAGGAGAGTGGAGTACGCCCGGATCAGATTCTTGTAATTACTTTTACAAGATATGCAGCACGTGAAATGAAAGAACGTTTTGAAAGGCTGACTGCCGGAAAAAATTATCCGGTAACGTTTGGGACCTTTCACAGTATTTTTTATGGGATTCTAAAATGTGCCTATGGGATTGGCGCGAATAATCTGATGTCTGAAAAAGAGTCCTCTGTACTTTTACAGGAGGTCTTAGACCAGACCGATATTGAATCAACACCTGAAGTAGAAGATGAAGAGGAACTGGTGAGAGAACTTCTGCGGGAAGTCGGCATGGTAAAGAACGGACTTTGTCATCTGAAAGATTTTCACAGTAAGTATCTTACACAAGATGAGTTTGCAGAAGTGTTCCGCAGCTATGAGCATCAGAAAAAAGAACTGAAAAAATTTGATTTTGATGATATGCTGGTACAGTGTTATGCACTTTTCCGGAAAAAGCCGGAGATTCTGCAAGGATGGCAGAAGCGTTTTCAGTATATCCTGATCGATGAATTCCAGGATATCAACCGTGTGCAGTATGAAGTGATCCGGATGCTTGCAGCACCGAGGTACAATTTGTTTGTAGTCGGGGATGATGATCAGTCCATTTATGGATTTCGTGGAGCAAAGCCGGAGCTGATGCTTTATATGAAGCAGGAATTCCCGTCACTTCGGACCATTTCGCTGACGGTGAATTATCGTTCTACCGAATTTATTACCGGAGCAGCGGCAAGAGTGATTTTGCATAATGATACCCGTTTTTACAAACGTGTACAGTCATTTCGGGGAAGAGGACAGAATGTTCATGTGCAGGAAGTCCTGGATGAACAGGAAGAGGCGCAGTATGTAACGGAAGAGATCCAGAAAAAACTGGACCAGGGAATAAAGCCGGGAGAAATTGCTGTACTTTTCCGGGCAGCAGTCCAGGCGCGAATGATTTCGGAAATATTAAGCGAACACCGTATCCCGTTTGAAATGCGAGATTATGTGACCAATTTTTACAGGCATTTTATTGTAAAAGATATAATGGCATATCTGCAGTTGGCAGCAGGAAAGCGGGACAGGTCGCTTTTCCTGACAATCTGTAACCGACCACTCAGGTATCTGGCACGGAACAGTATGGAGAACCGGCAGGTAAATTTTGAGGATCTGCGTAAATTTTATTGCGATAAGGACTGGATGCTGGATATTATTGACCAGTTTGATGTGGATGTCCGTATGATGAAGAATATGGCACCTTATGCGGCAATCCAGTATATCCGGAAAAAGATCGGATATGATGATTTCCTGAAAGAATATGCCGAAAAACATCAGATTTCGTGGAAGCAGCTGATGGATGTGATGGCAGAGCTTGAGGAGAGGAGTAAAAACTTCAAATCCTATGATGAATGGGAAATCCATATTGCAAAATATACGCAGGAGCTGGAAGAACAGCAGGCAAAGGCAAGGAAGATCAAAGGAGAGCGGGAGAATAAGGTACAGCTGATGACGATCCATTCAGCGAAAGGACTGGAATTTGAGGATGTATTTGTGATCCATGCCAATGAGGGTGAGATTCCGCATCAGAAGGCAGAAAAGAAAGACGAGATTGAAGAAGAGAGAAGACTTTTTTATGTAGCACTAACCCGTGCGAAGAATAATCTCTGTATTTCCTATATTACACAAAAAAACGGGAACAGTATCAAACCGTCCCGTTTTGTGGAAGAGCTTTTAGGTCAGAGAATAAAATAATTATTCTTCAATATCAAAGCCTTCAAATTCCTGTGTATCAAGCCATTCATCAAACTTATCCGCAGCGCGGTCATACTCATCATCATCTTCGATATTCTGAAGATCATGATCGGAGCCGCCTGTGGTATCACGGATAAAGCGATAGATCCATACGTCTCCGTCCTCATTTCCACCGTCTTCATCAAGCGGAAGAAGTGCAATGTATTCGGTAGAATCCATATTAAAAGTTGTGATAATGGCGCATTCGATTTCCACATCGTCATCAAGTGTCAGTGTGACAACATCGGATTCAAGCAGATTATGTTCCTTTTCCATTGTTCAGTTCTCCTTTCAATCTGATACTATCACTCTAACAGAGTATGGGGATATTTGCAAGGGGAAAAGTATTGACATTAGCGGTAAAAAAGATACAATAAAAGAAAGGTTTCAGGGAGGTTTATCTATATGAAGAAAAAGATTTTTTCTATCTTTCTTGTGATGGTTCTCTGTATTGGCATGACTGCAGGCTGTAAGAAGAATGTTGGGACAAGCCAGGACAATGCAATAGCAGAAGAGGACGATGACAGCAAGGAAGAGGCAAAAAGCTATCGTTTTGGATTTAGTTGTATTACCATGGAAAATCCATACTATATTACACTTGAGCAGGCACTGAGAGAAGCAGTCGAAGCACAGGGAAGTACGCTGGTGACAAAAGATCCGGCACTGAATGTAGACACCCAGATCGAGCAGATCCATCAGATGATCAAAGACGGACTGGATGCCATTTTTCTGTGTCCGGTATCAAGAGATGCGATCACACCTGCTCTGGAAGAGCTTAAGGAAGCCGATGTTAAGATCATCAATATTGATACGGAAGTTAAGGATACGGATTATATTGATGCCTTTATTGGTTCGGATAATAAAGCTGCCGGACAGCTTTGTGGAGAAGATCTGATACAGCAGAGTCCGGATGGTGGAAAGATTGTAATTCTTGAAGGTCTTACACAGAATTCTATTGTAGAGAGAATTACAGGCTTTGAGGAAGCAATTGCCGGAAAGGGATTTGAGATTGTAGGAAGAGCAGATGTCAGTGGAGATTTGAACGAGGCAAGAGAAGCAGCTAACAAGATTTTTGCAGAGAATAAGGATGTTACGGCAGTAATGTGCGGGAATGACCAGATTGCGCTTGGGGCACTGGTTGCAGCAAGAACAGCCGGTCTTACTGATGTAAAGATTTACGGGGTAGATGGTTCTCCAGATTTGAAAAAAGAACTTCAGAAGACGGATTCCCTGATTCGCGGAACAAGTGCGCAATCACCGATCAAACTCGGAAAAGAATCGGCCAAAATCGGTTTTGCTATTTTAAACGGGGATGAGTATGAAAAGACAACGTATCTGGATGTATGTTTTATTGATGCCTCGAATGTAGATATGTATGGAGTTGACGGATGGCAGTAACAGGGGGAACAGTGGATATGAAGACAGCAGTGGGATTTCCGTTTCCACAGGGATGTACTGTGGAAGGACAGACAGCGAATTTTTCGGTAGCAGTTCCGGAAGGACAGACATGTAAACTGATCATTTATAAAAAAGGTGCCAGGACTTCAGCATTTTCACAGAAGATGCCATACTCTGATGTGGCAGGAAATCTGCACTTTCTCTCCGTGGTGCTGGAACAACCGGAAGATTATGAATATTGTTATAAAATCGGTGGAAAGATAGTTCCGGATCCATATGGAAAAGCATTTTCAGGCAGAGAACACTGGTCTGTGTCAAAGGGAAAGGAAAAGAGAAAACTGCGTACCCGGATCGTAACAGATACATTTGACTGGGGAAAGTCGCAATTTCCACATCTGAAAAAGGAAGATGTGATCGCCTACAGTCTTCATGTCCGTGGATTTACAAAACACAGTTCGTCCGGAGTCGCACACAAAGGAACGTTTGACGGAGTTACGGAGAAACTGCCCTATCTTCAAAAATTGGGGATTAACCAGATCCATCTGATGCCGGTTTATGAATTTGATGAGAATCAGAGGCATGTGAATTACTGGGGATATGGAAAAGCATATTTCTTTGCACCAAAAGCATCATATGCGGCAGGAGATCCGGTGAATGAGATGAAGTCACTTGTTCGTCAGATGCATCTTGCGGGGATTGAAGTTATTCTTGAGATGCCTTTCACAGAGGGAACTACGTTTTCTTTGATTTTAGATTGTCTGCGTTACTGGGTGATGCAGTATCATGTGGATGGATTTATTGTGAATCCATATATCTGCAATCCGGATGAACTTGCAAAGGATCCTGTGCTTGCGAAAAGTAAGATCCTCAAAAAAGAAGACGGATTCCAGAATGTGATGCGCCGTTTCTTAAAGGGAGATGAGGGCATGATCTGGGATGTGATCTGCCAGCTGAAGAATCAGGATACACAGCTGTATAATTATATTGCAAGCCACAACGGATTTACGCTCTGTGATGTAGTTTCCTATGATGGAAAGCACAACGAAGCAAATGGTGAGAATAATCTGGATGGTCCGGATTACAATTACAGCTGGAACTGTGGGGCAGAAGGGAACAGCCGGAAAAAGGCGGTTAACGAGTTGCGGAAGAATCAGATATTTAATGCGTTCTTTTTACTTTTATTTGCACAGGGAATGCCGTGTATCCTTTCTGGGGATGAATTTATGAATACCCAGAAAGGAAATAATAATGCATACTGTCAGGATAATCTGATATCATGGCTTGACTGGAACCAGCTTTCCAGACAGGAAGAATTATATACATTTGTATGTCGATTGATTGCACTTCGCAAAGCCTGTATGAAGCAGACAGCGAAAAAATCAGAAGACACGATGGGCAGAAGCGGAATCCCTCAGATTTCCTATCATGGGGAGGATGCGTGGCAGATGCCGGCAGGGCGTGCAAGCAGACAGCTTGGTGTGTTCTATCATGAAGAATGTACAGAGAAGGACTTTTATATTGCATATAATATGCACTGGCTTTCTCATTCATTTGCACTTCCTTCTCTTCCAAAAGGAATGGAATGGGTGTGCATAGCAGGGACAAAAGAAGGAGTCCTGGATGAAAAAGAAGCAGTTCCGGTAAAAGATAAGAAGGTTCAGCT
>OLVX01001589.1_pt1 | contig 18780 bp, 14 predicted proteins | sample 1673271 | NCBI WGS metagenome assembly OLVX01 (sample SAMEA3178939, study PRJEB25190) | human gut metagenome | biome: human gut; feature: human-associated habitat; material: faeces | place: Austria | collected 2013
ATGATATGCCGATCATCGCAGTTGTTGACCCGGATATGATGTCCTCCATGCCGAAGGGTCTGACCGCTGCGACCGGTATGGACGCTTTGACCCACGCCATTGAGGGCTACATCACGAAGGGCGCCTGCACCATTTCCGATATGTTCCACCTTGAAGCCATTCGCCTGATTTCCGAGAACCTGCGCGGCGCGGTGCAGAACACCGAAGCCGGCAGAGAGGGCATGGCACTCGGTCAGTACATTGCAGGCATGGGCTTCTCGAATGTCGGCCTCGGCATCGTACACTCCATGGCGCACGGCCTCTCTGCTCTGTATGACACCCCGCACGGCGTGGCTTGCGCCATCATCCTGCCGACCGGCCTTGAATACAACAAGTCCGTTGCAGGCGAGCGTTATCGCGCAGTAGGCAAGGCCATGGGCGTTGAGGGCATTGACGCGATGACCGCCGAAGAGGCTGCTGATGCAACGATTGCGGCTGTGAAGAAGCTGAGCGAAGATGTGGGTATTCCGACAAACCTGAAGGGCATCCTGAAGGAAGAGGACGTACAGTTCCTCGCAGAAAGCGCATTTGCAGATGCTTGCTGCCCGGGCAACCCGCGCGACACCTCCGTTGAGGAGATTGCCAAGCTGTACAGAAGCTTGATGTAATCGTTTTTTGCCTAAGGTAACCGAATAAACATAGAGACCCCCGCTTTCGGAGTTTTCCGGGAGCGGGGGTCTTGTGCGTTATGGGGTTATACGGATTTTTTTGCGGGAAGACGCGCAGAGAGCTTTTCGGTGATGCGGCAGAACAGGCGGCGGATATTTTCGATGCCGACGGCTGCAAGCACGCAGAAAAGCGGAACGTTGGTGTACAAATAACGGGCGCGTACTTCAAACAGGAGCTCAAAGACGGTGAGGCCGATCCATGTGAGCCACAGGATATTTAAGGTTTTTGCGTGCTTATGATTGAAGCTGCTGAACAGACCGGCGGCGCCAAGCAGCAAGATCATGAGCCAAATGAATTGCTCGAAGGTTGTGAAATACAAGTAGCGGCTGCCGTCGGGGTAGTAGATGCTGCGGAGGAAGGGCGCGGATTTTGTATTGGGCGGATCAAAAACGGTTTGAAGGAAATTTCCCTCTTTTCCCCATGCGAATGTGCCGTCATTATAGAGCGTGAGCATTTTTTGCGCGAGCTGTTTGAGCGTGCCGAAAAAGCCCATTTCCTGTAAACGCTGTTTGCCGACGGCGATATTTGCCTGCGTGCGCTCGGAAGCGGTGACAAAAGAACGGGAATAGCGAACGTCTTCGGCGGAATAGACACCTTTTTTTTCCGGGTTAAGACCCATCATCCAGAAATGTGCAATGCCGAAGCTTTGCTCGTTATCAAGTTGAATGTGATAGTGGGAACACAGAAAACCTGTACCGGCTTTAACGGCGAAAAAGGTGATGGCGACTGTCAAAAGTGAGAGCAGAAGCGGTTTTAACAGATGCTTTTCGGAAAGTGCGTAAATACCTTCAATCAAAAAAACGGCGATAAGCAAAATAAAACACTGCGGCTTGATAAAATACCCGAGTGTGCCGATGATGGCGGAAAGCACATAGGAGAGCCATTTGTGTTTTGCCGGACGAATGAATACATAAAGTGTAAGGATAGGGAAAATCAGCCCTAAAGCGTCTGTGTAGCAGATGACGTTCCACGGGGAAAGCCCAAAGCTGAGTACCGCGAGAAAAAAGCCGAAAAAAGCGTATAGCTTTCGTGTGAGCCGCGCGGCGGTTTTATAAACGAGCAGACAGGAAAGCGTATTGAGTGCGCAGTTGACGGTGATGACACACAAAACCTGCTGTGTATCGGAGAAAATGCTAAAATATTTATTCAGCTTGAAGACGAACAGCTCGAAGAAAAAGTACAGCAGATTATTGGGATAGTTGGAAAAATAGCGGATATCGACCGAATGCTTGTGCATCAGATTGCGGGCGTTTTCTGTAAGGAGGCCCGCGTCCCAACCGGTTTCGAAATAAATGTTATAGGAAATATAGAGCTGTGCGGAAAATAAAAGCAGACACAGACCGTATATGAGCACATCGGACGATACGGTCGGACGATGCCACGAAAGCTTGACCTGTTGCAGGCGGTCGAGGGACAGAAACAGCACAAGAAGGGCGATGCCGAACAGAAGCAGAGCGATATTTGAGAGCAGAAATGTCTGCTTTTTGGCGTATGTACATTGCGTAAAAAACAGGAGCAATACAAAAACGCAGCCGAAAACGGAGCCGAGGAAAAATTTGGAAGCTCCGAAAGCGAATTTTTTCATAAAATGTACCTCTTAAACTCAACATGCCGTGAGCAGCGGGAAAAGAAATCCCGAACTGCTGAGACAATTCGGGATCCGGTTTGGTTAGCGTATCAGTGTTCGTCCAAGACTTTTTCTTCCGGTTCGGCTTTGAGATGGGTTTCGATGAGGAAACGGGGGCGCTGCTTGACTTCGCTGTAAATTTTGCCGATGTAGCCGCCGACGACGCCGAGGCAGAGCATCTGCAGACCGCCGAGCAGCCAGATGGACGCGACGATGGCTGTCCAGCCCGCGACGGTGACGCCGCACAGGTGCGAGATGAGCGCGTACAGGAGGCCGAAGATGCTGAGGACGGAGATGAGAATGCCGAGGTTGGAGATGAGCTTTAAGGGCTTTACGCTGAACGACGTGATGCCGTCGAGCGCGAAGGAGATCATCTTTTTTAAGGGGTATTTGGATTCGCCCGCGAAACGCTCGGCGCGGTCGTAATAGACATAGTCGCTTTTAAAGCCGATGAGCGGCACGATGCCGCGCAGAAACAGGTTGACTTCCTTATACTCGGAAAGGCCCTCGAGCGCGCGACGGCTCATCAGGCGGTAATCGGCATGATTGAAGACGACGTCTACGCCGAGAATCTTCATGAATTTATAAAAGCCCTCTGCGGTGGTGCGCTTGAAGAATGTATCGGTCTCGCGCTTGTTGCGCACGCCGTAGACGACGTCGCAGCCCTCCATATATTTTTCGACGAAGCGGTCGATGACGTTAATGTCATCCTGCAGGTCGGCATCCATGCTGATGGCGCAGTCGCACAGCGGCATGGCGGTCATGAGGCCGGCGAGCAGGGCGTTTTGGTGGCCGCGGTTGTGCGCGAGCTTTACGCCGTCCACATAGGGAATCGCTTCAGCATATTCGGAGATGATCGCCCAGGTTTTATCCTTGCTGCCGTCATCGACATAGAGAATGCGGCTTTCGGGATCGACCTGCTCGGCGCGGATCATGGTGTGCATTTTTTCGGTCAGACGCTTGGTGGTCTCCGGCAGCACGGCTTCCTCGTTGTAGCAAGGAATGACGAGGTACAAGACCGGAATATTACGTTCAGTCGTCATTATCAAAACCTTCTTTCTTTTCTAAAGCGCGGTCGGTTTGACTGCGCGGTTTTATGTGAATAAGCCCGCTGTTTTCAAAATGCGCGCCATGCTTTTTTGCATAGTGGGAGAGCGGGCGCAGCACCATATTGTGGCGGGTGAGCGGCACGGGGACTTCTTTGAAGATCGTGCGCATGAGTACCATATAAAGTGCGAACAGAAGCACGCACACGACGGTGATTGCCATGCCGAGGAACAGGCCGGGCGTGCGGTATTTGAACTCGATCTTGACATTGGTGCCGGCGTTGACGCGGATGGCCATGAAGCCGACGTTCACCTTTTCGATATCGACCTTTTCGCCGTTGACGTAGGCCGACCAGCCGTTTTCATACGGGATGCTGAAGAACACGGGCACGTCGCGGCTTGCTGTGATGGTGGCGTTAAAGCCGGTATTTGTATATTCAAAGGTATCGCAGGTGAGCTTTGCGCGGTTTTCGCAATCTGTTTTGTAGGTTTCCTTGGTGTAGGAGAGTTCGCTTGTATCGAGCGGAGAAAGCATATCGCCCCATTTTGAAACCTGCTTATCGGTGAGGACGATGCCCTTGAGCATCAAAAGCTCGCGGTAGCTTTCGCTTGTGTTTTCGTAGTCTTTTTCGGTGACATAGCTGTCGTAGGTGAAGCCCATGGGAATGTAATGTTCGTTTTCCCAAATGTCAAAGCCGTTTGTGTTGCCGTAGTACATCCAGCCCGGCATGGCGGGGTCGGCGTAGTCTTCGCCGGCGAAATACTCGGTATCGTGATCGTCGTCAAAAAGGTACTTGACGCTTGTCAGTCCGCGCAGGCCGTAGTGAGTGGTATCCGGGCGGGAAGCGACATCGCGCTGCACGCCGATGGAATCGTAGAACTCCATGAGCGAGCCGGGGACGATGCTGTGGAACGCCTGAATGGACTGTACCTCCCAGAACATGGCGGAGTTATCGAGGCTTTCGTAGAAATCCGTACGGACGTTGTCGTCGCGCAGGTCGTCTATGGCGACATCCGCGCCGCCGTTTAAGGCGTAGGGAATGATGTGGTCATAGGTGTAATCCGACTGTGTTTTGCCGAGCGCGATGAAGAAAACAGAATACAGCACGATGGTGATGCTGAGGCAGACGGACGCAGCGCGGTAGAACGGGCGGGAGCCGCGGTTATAAAATGCAAGAACAAAGCCGACGAGTGCAAGTGAGAGGAGCGCAATGGCGGCGTATGTCCAGAAGCGCGTGGGGTATTTTTCGAGGCCGAATGTGACATCGGTAATCTCGCCGTCCGTTTTGGTGAGTGTGGGCATGAGGCCGATGACGAGCGTCATGGCGAGCGTGATGAGCGTTGTCCACTTTAAGGAGCGGCGCCAATCAACACGCGGGTTTTCGAGCGCCATCATGGTGGCGGCGGCCATCATGAGCGTGAGCATATAGAACCAGCGTGCGTAATACGACGCGTTCATGAGCTGGAACAAAGCGTTGAGGCCGGGAATAAACGCCATGAAGAGCAGAACGCAGAGCATCTTTTTCAGCCAGTGGCGGCGCTTCAGCTGCATCCAGCCGATGACGCCGGTCATGCTGAACATGGGCAGCCATGCGCCGAGGGACGCCCATTTGGATTCGGAATCCGGGGTGAAGTTCGGGCGTGCGGGAAGATCCGGCGGGAAGAAGAGACACTGCAAAATGTGAATGTAGCGCTGGTTGCGGTCATAAAGCAGGGCGCTCCAGCCGCTGATGGGATTGGAAACGCGGTAGTTTTGAATGATGCACAGAACGCTTGGCACAAGCAGAATGCACGCGATGCCGAGGCCGAGCACGGCTTCGAGCGCGAGCAGGAGGAAATCTTTGACCGTGATGTGCCAGCTGCCGGAGAGCAGACGCACAAAGAAGTAGATGACCGTGAATGTCACCATGCCGACGAAGAAATAATAATTCACGATGCACGCGGCGGCGACCATGAGCGCAAAAATGCCGCGGCGCTTTGTGTACATGTATTCATCGAGCGCGGCTAAGAGCAAAGGGAACACGATGATGGCTTCGTGAAAATGATTGAAGAAAATGTTGTAGATGGAGTAGCCCGAGAACGCGTATAAGAGAGACGCTAAGAGCGCCGTGTTGGGGTTCTTTGCATAGCGGTGCAGATAAATGTAGCCAGAGAGAGAGGCGCAGCCGAACTTTAAGATGAACAGCGGGCCCATGAGGTATTGCAGCCATTCGCCCGGGAACGGAATGGTGAGCCAGAAGAACGGGCTGCCGAGCAGGTAGAACGAATAGGAACCGATGAAATTGACGCCGAGGTCTGTTAAATGATTCCAGCCGATGTTGCCGGAACGAATGGCATCGTGCGCGATGCGGTAGAACGGCACCTGCTGCACATTGAAATCGCCGTAGAACAGAAAGCGGCCGCCGTCTACGATCATGAACGGCACAAAGATGACAAAGGCCAGAGCGAGGCCGAAAAGGAAGGAGAAGAGGAAATAATTGCCGCGCGGCTTTTGCTGGATGCGACCATCGCGCACATAAGATTTTGAGGTATCCAAGTGAATGTCCTCCTGTATGTGAATTTAGAATGAGGTTTCTTGTAAGCGTGGTTAAAAGTTTTTGATCGACCTTTTTTCAAATGAAGGTCAAACCGAACCTGCGGTTCGGTCGTGGGGTCTCGGGGTGAAGCCCAGAGTCGTCGTCCGCAGACGACGAAAACTTTTTTGCCTCCCAAAAATCAGGACTGGGAGAAACCAATGCTTCGCATTGCTATCAAACAGTCCGGTGGACTGTTTTTGCGCGGGAGACCCAATTAGGGGGTCTCCCGAAAGGCGTGTAACGCCTTTTTAAAAGAGAGATTCCCCGCATCTATATTTAAGCCCAGTATAACACAAATAAAGGGTAGATTAAAGGCAAATTCTAATTTTTAAGGAATTTTTATTGAAATGTGCGGGGCAGTTCGGTATTATAATATAAGTAAAATTAAAAATACAGAAAAATCAGAAGGATATAAAAATGAAAATCGGAAATCTGACTTTGAACGGTGTGGCGGCGCTGGCTCCGATGGCGGGCGCGACCGATCGGCCGTTCCGCGAGCTTTGCTGCTCGTTTGGCGCAGCGTACTGCGTGACGGAAATGGTCTCGACGAGAGCGCTGCAGTATAACTATAAAAAAACGCAGGAGCTTATCACGCTCGGCGAAAAGGAACACCCCGTCGCGATCCAGATGTTCGGCGACGACCCGCTCATCTTTGCATCTGCCGCAAAGCGCGCCGCAGCGGCCGGGCCGGATGTTATTGATATCAATATGGGTTGCCCTGTGCCGAAAATTGCGGGCAATAACTGCGGCAGCGCCCTCATGAAAAAGCCGCCGCTGTGTGGGGACATTGTCCGTGCCGTGAAAAATGCGGTCGACCTGCCCGTGACGGTGAAAATTCGTAAGGGCTGGGACGAAAACAGCGTGAACGCGGTGGAGGTCGCAAAATATTGCGAAGATGCGGGCGTGGACGCCATTTGCGTGCACGGCAGAACGCGCACACAGATGTATGAGCCGCCGGCGGACTGGGATATTATCCGTCAGGTGAAGGAAGCCGTGAAGGTGCCCGTCATCGGCAACGGCGACGTAAAATGCGTGCAGGACGCCGTGCGCATGATGAACGAGACCGGGTGCGACATGGTGATGATCGGGCGTGGGGCGCTCGGCAATCCATGGATATTCAGGGAGATCAACGGCTATTTCAGCAGCGGTCTGCGCATTATGCCGCCGCCGACGCTTGCGGAGCGCATTGTGGTCATTAAAAAGCATATGGATGCGCTGTGCGCCGCAAAGGGAGAGGGGCGCGGCATGCGCGAAGCGAGAAAGCATGTGGCGTGGTACATGCACGGTCTGCGCGGTGCGGCGGAATTCCGGCGCATGGCGGGCGAGCTGGAAACGCTCAGCGACCTCGATAAATTGCTCGAGAAAGTGTATATAGAAAACAAAGACGTGTCTTTTGACCCGTAACGGAAAGGAAGATCAGCGTGAAGCTTTTGGTACTGGACGGCAACAGCATTTTAAACCGCGCGTTTTACGGCATTAAGCTGCTGACAACGAAAAGCGGCGAGTTTACAAACGGTATTGTCGGATTTTTGAATATTCTGGAAAAAGTGAAGGACGAAACGGAGCCGGACGCGGTGGCCATCGCGTTCGATATGAAAGCGCCGACATTCCGCCACAAGGCCTATGCGGGTTATAAGGCGCAGCGCAAGGGCATGCCGCCGGAGCTTGCGGCGCAGATGCCGGTCTTAAAGGAGCTGCTCGGCGACCTCGGCTATAAAATCGTGACATGCGAGGGCTGGGAAGCAGACGATATTCTCGGCACGTTTGCGGAAACGTGCGAAAACACGGACAATACGTGCATGATTGCGACCGGCGACCGGGACAGCCTGCAGCTTGTCTCGCCGAAAACGACGGTGCGCCTTGCAACGACGAAATTCGGTCAGTCTGCCGTGACGCTGTGTGATGAGGCGTATATCAAAGAGACGTACGGCGTGGAACCGAAGCAGCTTATCGACATCAAGGCCATTCAGGGCGATACCTCGGATAATATTCCGGGCGTTGCGGGCATCGGCGAAAAGGGTGCGGGCGAGCTGATCCGCAAGTTCGGCTCTTTGCAGTATATTTACGACAATTTAGATGAGCTGGACATCAAGCCTGGCATGAGAACGAAGCTGATCAATTCCAAAGACAACGCGTTTTTGAGCTACGACCTCGGCACCATCCGCCGCAATGCGCCGATCGATACGGAGCTTGCGCATTATATTCCCGGCGAGGGCGACCCCGCAGCCGCGGCGCAGATCATGACGCGTTTAGAGCTCTTTAAGCTGATGGAACGCCTGCACCTGACTCCCGGCGCGGCGCCGACGGCGAACAGCGCACAGGCCGACGAAGCGGCTTTGCTGCCCGTGAAGAATTATAAAGACGGCGCAGCGGTGCTCGGCCAGTGTGAGGACGAGGGGGCGGCGTACTTTGTGCCGGTGTTTGAAAACGACGAATTAAAGCAGCTTGTGTTTAACGGTAAGTTTGACGCGGGCAAGCCGGCGATTGCGGTCGTGGATGCGGACGACGCGTTTTTGAAGGCGTTCCTCGGCAGCAAGGTGACGAAAAAGTACACGTTTGCGCTGAAAAAGCTGCACCGCACGGCGCTGCATTTGAGGACTTCCCTTGAAAACGCCGTGATGGACACGGAGCTTGCGGCGTATCTTTTGAACCCCTCGGGTTCCGATTACGGTGTGCTGCGTTTGGCGGCGGAATACGGCATTGCCGTGCCCGCATATGAGGACGCGAACGTGCAGGCGGCGGCTGTGCTGCCCGCTGTTTGTGCGGCGCTGCAAAAGGGCATCGACGAAAACGGCCAGCACGAATTATTGGAGAACATTGAAATTCCGCTTGCTTTGGTTTTGGGCGAGATGGAGGAAAGCGGCTTCCTTGTTGACCGCGAGGCCATAAAAACCTACGGCGAGGTGCTTTCTGAGCAGGTGGACGCGCTGCAGAAAGAAATTTATGAAGACGTGGGGTATGAATTCAACATCAACTCCCCGGTGCAGCTGGGCGAAGCGCTGTTCGTAAAGCTCGGACTGCCGCACGGAAAAAAGACGAAAAAGGGATACTCCACAAACGCAGATGTGCTGGAGGGTCTGCGCGGCGTGCATCCGGCAGTTGATAAGGTTTTGCGCTACCGCACGCTGACGAAGCTGCGTTCCACGTACTGCGAGGGCTTGCTGAAAGCCATCACGGCGGACGGGCGCATTCACTCGAGCTTCAACCAGACCGAAACGCGCACGGGGCGTATTTCCTCGACTGAGCCGAATTTGCAGAACATCCCGGTGCGCACGCCGCTTGGGCGTGAATTCCGCCGGTTCTTCATCGCAAAAGAGGGGAATGTGCTTGTGGACGCCGACTATTCGCAGATTGAACTGCGCGTATTGGCGCACGTGGCAAACGACACGCAGATGCAGGAGGACTTCCGCCTTGGGCGCGACATCCACACCATGACGGCGGCGCGTGTATTCGATATGCCCGAAGACCTTGTGACCCCGCAGTTGCGCAGCCGCGCGAAAGCGGTCAACTTCGGCATTGTGTACGGCATCGGCGCGTTCTCGCTTTCAAAGGACATCGGTGTTTCCCGCCGTGAGGCCGAGGACTACATTCACGATTACCTGCGCAATTATAAGGGCGTTGCAGACTATATGGAGCGCGTGGTGGAGGAAGCGAAGAAAAACGGCTATGTGGAGACGCTGTTCGGCCGCAGACGCTATCTGCCGGAGCTTGCAAGCTCCAATTTTAATATGCGTGCGTTCGGTGAACGTGTGGCGCGCAACATGCCGATTCAGGGCACGGCGGCGGACATCATCAAGATTGCGATGGTGCATGTGCGCAACCGTTTGAAAGCCGAAAAACTCGATGCAAAGCTGATTTTGCAGGTGCATGACGAACTCATTGTGGAGTGCCCGGAAGCGGAAAGCGACACGGTGAAGAAAATTCTGGAAGAAGAAATGGCAAACGCGGTGCAGCTGAGCGTGCCGATGCTGGCAGAGGCCGGAAGCGGTAAGAGCTGGTATCAGGCGAAGGGCTAAGGGTTTATGATGATATTTTGCTGTCCCGCATGCGGCAGCGCGTTGGAAAGAGAAGACCACGCGCTGCGCTGCGCAAACGGACATTCTTATGATATTGCGCGCCAGGGGTATGTGCATCTTCTGCCCGTAAAGCAGATGCACGCGAAGATTCCCGGCGACACAAAGCAGATGGTGGACGCGCGCCGCGTGTTTTTGAGCGGCGGCTACTACGATGCGTTCCGTGATAAACTGGCGGAGCTGACGGATAAATATCTGCCCGAGAACGGCGTTGTTTTGGACGCAGGCTGCGGCGAGGGCTTTTACACTTCGGCTTTATATGAAAAAGCCAAAGCGAAAAACGGTTCGGTTTCCGGCGTGGACATCTCGAAATTCGCGGTGAAAGCGGCTGCGGGCAAATATAAGGGCATCGATTTCGCGGTGGCGAGTTTATTTCACTTGCCGTGTGCGGAAAACAGTGCAGATGTGCTGACGGACGTTTTTGCGCCTATTGTGCCGGAGGAGTTTTTTAGGGTGCTAAAGCCGGGCGGCGTAATGATCCTTGCGGTGCCGGGTGCGCGGCATCTGTACGGCATGAAAGAGGTTTTATACAAAGAGCCGTATGAGAACGAAGAGCACGACACGGCCTACGACGGGTTTGAATACCTCGGCCGTGCGTGTGTGCAAAAGTTTATCACGGTGAACGGGCAGGAGAACATTGAAGCGCTGTTCTCCATGACGCCGTACTACTGGAAGACGGACGTAGAGGGCGGAGAGCGTCTGCGCGCGCTCGATGTGCTCGAGACCGAGATTAAATTTGACTTTCTGGTTTACAGGAAGAAGTAGGCGGGTGCGCCTTTCAGCAGCTTTGTGCGGCACAATGTTGTTTATTATTGTTGTTTTGTTGTCATTCATTGAAAATTAAAGAATACTTAGTAGAATTCTCTCCCGAACTGTGCTATGATAGGTAGCGGTCGTTCGGGAGCGTTTTCATTTTGGAAGACGAAATACGACCGATTATAGAAGTATTCGAGGTTTATAATCAAAGATGAAAATTTTGTTTGTCTGCACCGGCAACACGTGCAGAAGCCCAATGGCGGAGGGCATTTTCCGCCGCGAAATGGAGCAGCGCGGCTTTGAGAACATCATGTGCCAAAGCGCCGGTCTTTCCGCGCTCGATGGGCAGCACCCCAGCGAAAATGCGGTGCTGGCCTGCAAGGAGATCGGCGTGGACATCAGCGGTCACATTGCGCGCCGCTTTACGCCGGAAGAAATCGATGTGTGGGATGTTTATTTCACGATGTCGAAAACCCACGCGTACATTTTGATGCAGGCGGGTGTGCCGGCGGAGAAAATTTACGTGCCGCATTACATTGACGATCCCTACGGCGGGGACCTAAATACCTACCGCAAGTGCCGCGACAAGATCTGCGAGGAATTGCAGACGTTTGAGCAGCATCTCGGTTTTTAAGGAGCGTTTATGCAGATTGTTTCGATGACGGCGGAGCACGTTTCGCGCCTTGCGGAGCTTGAAAAGCTTTGCTTTTCGGAACCGTGGAGCGAAAAAAGCCTGACGGAGGAGATTGATAATCCTGCTGCGTGCTTTTTGGTGGCGATGCAGCAAGATGAAGTGCTCGGCTACGGCGGCATGCACACGGTGCTCGGCGAAAGCTATGTGGACAACATTGCGGTGTTCCCGGAGTTTCGCGGCCATGGTGTGGGCAGAACGCTCATGGCGACGCTGATCGAAAAAGCGCGGGAAAACGGCGGCGTTTTCATCACGCTGGAGGTGCGGACATCAAACCTGCCGGCCATTGCGATGTACCGTTCGCTCGGCTTTACGGAAGCGGGCGTGCGCCGCAATTTTTATACAGAACCAAGAGAGGATGCGCTGATTTTTACGCTCTCCTTCTGAATTTTTAGCTATACGGGGGTAAAAAGTATGCTTTTCGGAAAAATCAAGGCGCTTGTCGAATACGGCGTGCGCACGGGGCTCATCGAAGCGGAAGACACGATTTACACGCGCAACCGTTTATTGGAGGCGCTTTGTGAAGAGGATTACGCGGATGAGGAAGCGGAGCAGAGCGAAAACCTGGCACTTTTGCTGGACGGCCTTTGCGACGAAGCCGTAAAGCGCGGCATCATCGAGGACGGTGCGACGTCCCGCGATTTATTTGACACGAAACTGATGGGCCTTTTGACACCGCGCCCGTCCGATGTGAACCGCACATTTCGCGCACTTTACAAGGAATCCCCGGAAAAGGCGACGGACTGGTTCTATAAGCTTTGCGGCGACTGCAATTATATCCGCCGCGACCGTGTGGCGCGCGATTTAAAGTGGGTGTATAACGACCCGCGTTTCGGTGCGATTGATATTACCATCAACCTTTCAAAGCCGGAAAAAGATCCGAAGGCCATTGCTGCGGCAAAGAAAATGAAGGCTTCCGGTTATCCTGCCTGTATGCTGTGCAAGGAGAATATCGGTTATGCGGGCCGCATGAACCACCCGGCAAGACAGAACCACCGCGCAATCCCGATCACGGTGAACCATGCGGATTGGTTTTTGCAGTATTCTCCGTATGTGTACTACAATGAGCACTGCATTGTGTTCTGCGGCGAGCATGTGCCGATGCAGATTGACAAGAGCACGTTCCGCAAGCTGTTTGATTTTGTGGAGCAGTTTCCGCACTATTTCCTCGGCTCTAATGCCGATTTGCCCATCGTTGGCGGTTCCATTTTGACACACGACCACTACCAGGGCGGCCACTATACGTTCGCGATGGCGCGCGCGAACATGGAGGAGCATTGCACGCTGCACGGCTTTGAAGATGTGGAAGCGGGCATTTTGAACTGGCCGGTATCTGTTTTGCGTTTGCGCCATAAAAACCCGGATCGCCTGATTGACGCGGCCGACCACGTATTGAAAGCGTGGAGAAGCTACACGGACGAGGACGCGTTCATTTTTGCGGAGACGGACGGCGAGCCGCACAACACCATCACGCCGATTGCGCGCTGTGTGGACGGCGTATACGAGCTCGACCTTGCGCTGCGCAACAATATTACGACGGAAAAGTATCCGCTCGGCGTATACCACCCGCACGACGAATATCATCACATCAAGAAAGAGAACATCGGCCTCATTGAAGTTATGGGTCTCGCGGTTTTGCCGTCCAGACTGAAAGACGAGCTGAAGACCCTGAAAGATGTGATGCTGAAAAACGGCGATGTTTCGAGCGTGGAGAGCATCGCAAAGCACGCGGAGTGGGCAGCGCAGGTGAAGCGCGACCACCCGGAAATGAACGAAGCGAATGCCGAGCACATCTTGCAGCAGGAAGTTGGAAAGGTGTTTGTAAAGGTGCTGGAGAACGCAGGCGTCTACAAATGCACGGCAGAGGGCAGAAAAGCGTTCAGAACGTTTGTAGAAAACATACGCTGAATCGAAAATAATACGATAAAATAAGGAATCCACCGTATGTGTGAAAGCGATACGGTGGGTTCCTTTTAATTCGTGATGAAACCGCTTCAAATTTCTTTGCCGCAGTATGGCAGATTGCGTTTACGTGTTCTTTACCGTGTCTTTCAGCGGTTCACTTTTCGTGCCGTCTTCGTTGACCTTCTGCATGTTCGGGTAGACGAGTGCGAGGTAGTTGTCATCCAAGTGCTTATCGAGGAATATTTGGAACGAGCTTGTGGCGGGGATGCCCTCGGCGCGCTCGTTGGCGCGGGTCAGCGCGGCGCAGGAGATGAGCCCGTCAAACAGCATGAACGCAACGAGCAAAATGGTGAGGATAGCGCCCGGGCGCTTCGGGATTTTTTCGATCATACGCGACATGGCGGGGTAAATTTCTTTGATCCAGATAAGGCCGAGCGTGCCCCAGATGAGCGCGAACATCAAGTTTGTGCGGCCGTCAATGTTGAACGGCGTGCCGCTGTAATCCCACGAAACGGTGCCGAACAGCATCTCCTGTCCCCAACTGCACAGATATTCGAATGCCGCACCGATGATGCCGCTGGCAACAAAAATGACGATGTCGTCCTGCTTGTAGAGCTTATACAGGCACAGCGTGATGATGGCTGCGCCGCCGCCGTAAATGGGCTGGAATGGGCCGTACACAAGGCCGACGCGCAACTCAATCTGGTGCGCGATGAAGAACGCCCAGCATTCTTCAAGCACAAAACCGGCAAGGCAGCCGATGAAGAAGATCCAGAAGAGTTTTGTGAAGTTCATGCCGAACGCAAACGGGCGGTCTTCCGGGTTTTCGAATGTAGCTTCATATTCATAGCGATTGCGCTTCCAGCGTTCGGCGGAGCGCTTTTTGCGCTCTTCCGTCGTGATGCGGTACGCTTTTAATTCCTTTTCGTACTGCTCGTTCGTCATATCCGGCGAGGCGCTCATGAAGCGGCGCTTTAAGAAGTTCGATTTATTGAGGAGTGCCGTGTAGTTTTCGTCGGCGGTCTTCTGTGCTTCCTGAAGCTTCTTTTGCAGGTCGAGGTCATCGATGGCTTCTGCTGCGCCGATGGCGCCGCCGGTGACGGCATTGCCGAGGGCGTTTCTCGCCTCGCGCACGCGGTCTCCGAGTTCGGATAAGCGTTTAAACTGGTGATTCAAGCGCTGCACGGTGATGGACGTGATGATGATGTCGAGCAGCATGATGCCGAGGACGGCATAGAGGATGACCCAGCCGACGGTGCGGTTGACGTAGTGCAGAAGTGACGTGAGTACCGGCACGATGAACACCACAATGAACGAGAAGCACACGCCGCGCACGGTGGCGACGGGCACGGAAACGTAACCTTTGATATTCCACTTGAATTTGGAGTAATCACGCAGGCGGATGTGCGTTGTTTTGCGCAGCAGCCACGCGAACGTGAATTCCACAAGGAAGCTTGAAATCAGGCAGAAAAACAGCGTGGCAACAAACGACGTCTGCCAATGCAGCGCCGTCAATGCCGCCCACGGCAGCGCAATCATCAGGCCGTACTGCGGGCAGTACGGGCCGTTCAGCATGCCGGGGTTTTTGAATTTTCGGTATACCATGCCGATGTACCCCACCTCTGCGACCCAGCCGCAGAAGGAAGCAAGCACAAAGTACCATAGAAAAAGCCAGATCTTATATGCCATGCGTGCATCTCCTTAAACCATCGAGCGTCCTATGTATATCTCGGAAAAGTATAAAACAGTATAGCATATTTCACGGTTTTCAACAATACTTCTGCAAGAAAAAACTGTCGGAAACCGCAGCAATATCGGAAATTTTGAGGGGAAAACAAACGGCTCCTACCACGAAAACCTGCCCATACTGCCTGATGGATGACGTGAAGATCGGCGCGACGAAATGCCCGCACTGCGCATCCGTGCTTCCGCCGGAAGACGAAGAGGAAAAGAAGGACGCATAATATCTCGCTTATACATACGCGGCTCCACGGTGCTTTCATGCGTCGGGAGCCGTTTTTCTTTTTATTGTCCGAAGGACTATAGCATTCGCCGACAGGCGAATATAATGAAGGCGCACTTTCGGAGAGAAAGTACGCCTTGAAAATATGTATTCTTATGTCTTACTTAAAGCAAAATTACCAGCCGAGACCCTTGAGGTAATCGCGGCTCATCTTCACGGCTTCGAGAGCGGGGGTGTCATAAGACTGATCCTGCTCGACAACGACCCACTTGGAGCCGGCTTCCAGTGCTGCATCGAGCACCGGCGGAATGTCCTGCATGCCGTGGCCGACCGGACGGAACTCGAACTTGCCGGTTTCTTCCTTCTTCTCGGTCTCAATGCCGATGAGCTCGTACATGTTGGCCGGCTTACCTTCCTTGTAGAAGTCCTTGAGGTGGACGACCGGTGCGCGGCCGGCGTACTTCTTGATGTAATCGACCGGCTCTTCGCCGGCGACCTTGACCCAGCAGATATCAAGCTCGGTCTGGAGCAGGTCAGCGGGAATCTCGGTATAGATATAATCGAGTGCATACTGACCGTTCGGCATCTTTACAAACTCGAAATCGTGGTTGTGGTAAAGCAGCGTGATGCCGACTTTCTTGCAGGCTTCGCCGATCTTCTTGAAGGTCTCAATGTTCTTGAGGAACTTCTCGGTGCCCGGACGATCTTCTTCCATCAGATACGGGATGGCAATGTACTGCATGCCGATCTCCTTGTACTGTGCGACCGTGCCTTCGATGTCGGCTTCGAGCTCCTGGAACGGAACGTGTGCGGAAAGCGGAACGAGGCCCACTTCTTCCAAAATCGCCTTGACTTCCGCCGGCTTCATGCCATAAAGGCCTGCAAGCTCAACGCCGTCATAGCCCATGTCCTTGATTTTCTGCATGGTGCCCTTAAAATCGCGCTCAGCGTCATCGCGGACAGAATAAACCTGTACCGCTACGGGTAAAGTTTTCATGGTGAACTCCTCCTAAGTTAATGGATTGCTTTTCTTTATCATACAGTCTTTTTTGTGAAAAATCAATCCGTGATTATGAAAAATTCCTAAATATTCGCAATTTCAGAGCCGAAACAATTCAAAACGGCGTTATCTTGCAGTTCATCTTGCAGTTCACGTCTAAAAGTAGTATAATCATGCGTATCGATAAACGGAAAATTCAAATTTAAGGAATGAAGAAAATGAAACGAAATTTACGCTTTTATTTTGCGCTGATGTTCGCCCGCGGTACGGCGCTGGTTTTAAAGCTCATCGGGCGAAAGGGCACGTCCATGCCGGGTTCTTGGGCTATTATTCTGTGCCCGGATTTTATCGGGCGCATGCCGAAACCGAAGAAGATCATCGGCATTACGGGCACGAACGGCAAAACGACTGTCTCGAACATGATCGAGGATGTTTTGGAGGATAACGGCATCGAGTTCATGTGCAACCGCTCCGGCACGAATGTCGCGACCGGCGTGGCATCTACGCTCATTGCGAACAGTCACTTTTTCGGCAAGCCGAAGTGTGACCTTGCGGTGTTTGAGCTCGATGAGCGCTCTGCGCCGAACATTTACCCCTACATGCAGCCGGACATTGTGCTGTGCACGAACATTTTCCGTGATTCTTATAAGCGCAACGCGCACGCGGAGTTTATCCTCGATATTCTGAATAAGGAAATTCCAAAAGGCACAAAGCTCGTTTTGAACGGCGATGACCCGCTTTGCAGTTCCATTAAGCCCGAAAACGACCGCGTGTATTTCGGAATCGACCACCTTGACACGGACAAAAAGGAATGCGACAATATCGTAAATGATGTGCCTGCCTGCCCAAAATGCCACGGCCCGCTTGTGCACGACATTGTGCGCTACCATCATATCGGTCGTGTGCACTGCGAAGCCTGCGGCTACCGCTCGCCGGACATCGACTACCTTGCAACGGACATCGATACGAAAGACATGAAAATGAACGTGGCGGTGGGCGGCAAAAAATCGGAATACCCGCTTTTGAACAGTACGAACATCAATATTTATAACGCCCTTGCCGCCATTGCGACGCTGCGTGAATTCGGCCTTTCCGAAGAAAAAATCCGCAATTCCATGGAGAAAATGGGCATCAGCGAGACGCGTTACTCTGAAAAAGAAGTGAACGGCAGAAAGTACATTCTGCACCTTGCAAAAGGGCAGAACCCCATTGCGTGCTCCCGTGCGTTTGAAAATATCCGTAACGCGCCGGGCAAAAAGTCCGTTGTGATGTTTCTCGACGACTACTTCGATGCGCGCCACACCGTGGAGAACACCGCGTGGTTCTACGACACCGATTTTGAGTTTTTAAATGACCCGAGCATCGTGCAGGTCGTCATTGCCGGTGCGCGCCACCACGATACGTATGTGCGCACGCTCCTGGCCGGTGTGCCGGCGGAGAAGATCGTGCACATGCGCGATGAAAGCGATACGCCTGCGGCGGTCTCGAAAGAAGCGGACACAGTCTTTATTCTGTACGACGTATACACCATTCGTTTGGCAAATGACATTCGCGATAAGATGATCGAACGTGAGAAGGAGGGCGAGACGAAATGAAAATAGAAGTCCTTTTCCCGGAATTCTGCAACCTGTTCGGCGACGCGTACAACATGGTCTACCTTGAAAAAACGCTGCCGGAAGCGGAGTTTATCCGCACGAAATTCAGCGACGATGTGCGCTTTACCGAAGAAAAAATGAACCTTGTGTATATGGGTCCCATGACGGAGCGTATGCAGGAGCAGGTCATCCGCAAGTTGATGCCGCTGAAGGAGAAAATCCAAAAAGCCATTGACGACGGCACGGTGTTCCTTTTCACGGGCAATGCGCTCGAAATCTTCGGCGATTACATTGAAAACGAGGACGGCAGCCGCGTAGAATGCCTTGGGCTTTATCGTTTGTACGCAAAGCGCAACATGATGCACCGCCACAACAGCGACTTTGAGGGCGAATTTGACGGCAATGTCATCATGGGCTTTAAGACGCAGTTCACAATGGCCTACACGCCGGATGAATCGCACGGCTTGTTCGTGAAAAACAAAGGTGTGGGGCTCAATATAAAGGCGAAATACGAGGGTATCCGCGTAAACAACTTCTTCGGCACATACCTTGTGGGGCCGATTTTGGTTTTGAATCCGCCGTTTACAAAGTACATTTTGAACCTGATGGGCGCGGGCGATGTGAAGCTTGCGTTTGAAGCGGAAAACATGGCGGCCTACGAGCAGCGCAAGAAGGATTTTGCCGAGAAGAATAAATTTTTTATTTTTTCGGCAGACTAAAAGCCGTGGAAAAGCTTTTGGAGAAAGAATATTTTATATTCAGGAGGAATTAGAATGCTTGAACTTAAAAATATTTCCTATGTTGTAGAAGGCGACAAGGGAATTATTAAGGATTTGTCAC
>OLVX01001597.1_pt1 | contig 18675 bp, 39 predicted proteins | sample 1673271 | NCBI WGS metagenome assembly OLVX01 (sample SAMEA3178939, study PRJEB25190) | human gut metagenome | biome: human gut; feature: human-associated habitat; material: faeces | place: Austria | collected 2013
TTCTGATGAAAGCGCTCTTGGATTTAAATATTCTGTATTCGATCGGTATGCAAGAACAGGTGAAATTGATGATGCTGCAGTAAAAGCTATTATCGATGCAAGGGTTGAAAAATACAGATTCAAGAGAAGACCAATTCCATATTTTGAAAGTGGTCTGAAATCATATTTAGACTGATTTGCATTCTAAAATAACCACAACAATTCACCATCATGAGCGTTCTACAATCAATTCTAACCTATTAAGAATATAAATTGTAGAACGCTTTTTATAAACGGATCATAGGAGAATAATCTTACATAGAAACATATAACTATTTACATAAAGAGAGGACAAAAACCAATGCCGATTAAAGATGTATTAGATGATATCGACTGCATGATCAACACACTTTGCCTTGCAAAACGGGAACTAGGCTATGCAGTAGTATATGAAAGTGAAAGAAACATTCTAAACGAAGATCAGTGGATCGGATTTATCAAAGATCATCAGCAGCCAAGCGGAACAATTATCAGAGAGGGATTAAAGCAGGTTAGTCGTATTTCTCGAAAACTGGCCAATGAAGTTGTGTACGGTAAAGAAAATGCTAATAAAATTTGTAGAGGAGATATGGATGAATAAGATCATTGAGGAAGATTTCGAATGTCTTGATAAGCATATAACAAAAGCATTGACATTCGATAAAGACAATGTATATAAAATTTCGGACTTTATCGAACTACTACAGAAAGCGATGGAGAAATATGGTGATAAAGAAATTGCTACACATGATATGAATTTTGACGTTATTTCAGGGATTACATGGCCCTATATTTATTTTGATGAGACTGCAGGTGTCGATAATAATGGTATGATTTGTATTTTTGAATAGGAGAAAAGGAAATATGAAAACTCAAATTAGAATGGGTGTGTTTGAGACAAATTCATCAAGTATGCATTCGCTTTGCGTGATGAAAAATGAAGGTAAATATACTCTACAAGAGATTACTCATGATATGTGGTTATGGGATGATTCAAAAACAGGAGAGAAAAATTGTATTTGGATGCCATATGAGGGAGATATATATTTTGGAAGATCTCCATTTAGGGCATTGGCAAGTTTTTCTGATAAATGGCTATATGCTTGTGCTTCGTTGGTTGAAGAATATAATGATGATACATATAAAGAATTATTACGAATTGTTAAGAAATATGTGCCGACATTAAAGAAAATTGAACTTCCAAAAAAATGTAAATATATTCCGAATAAAGATAACGAAGAATATAATGCAGACAATTATTACCAGGAAGGAATGACGGAAGAAGAGTTAAACAAGTTTCTTTCTGACAAAGAAGAACAATATGGAATTGAAATAATTAATTATTGGACTGATTCAGAAAATGAATGCTGGAGCTTCGATATTCCAGATACTGGTTCTGTGGATGAAGATATCCTTAGTGGATTTTTAAAAAAAGAGAATATCACATTAGAAGAGTTTATTTCTAACAAAAAATATGTAGTAATTCAGGATGGAGATGAAACATGCTATTTTTCTGGAATGAAAGAAGCAGGTTTAATCAATATGGATGCAATTGATCATGAATATCCAGAAGGGGAATGGTGGGAAAGATGAAAACACAAATTAAAAAAGGAACATTTGAAACAAATAGTAGCTCGGTTCACTCGCTCGTAATGTGTAATAAAAGCGATTATGATAAATGGGAGCAAGGAAAAGTATTTCTATTTAGAGGAAGTGGCTATGCTTATCCAGATGGCAACAAACCTCAAGTAAATCATTTTTATACAAAAGAAGAAGCAATCACCTTTGAAAAATCTAGCAAGTATCATCCAAATTTTACATACGACACAGAAGAAGATCTTTTGGATTTTCTTCATGAAAATGAATGGTATGATTATGATTATTTTTGGAATGAATGGTGTGAAGACTGGGAGACGTTTGAAGAATCGTTCACAACAGAGAATGGGGACACTGTTATCGCGTTCGGTTATGACGGTTATGATGGCTGATAAAATTTAGGAGGAATTGTGAGAATGGAATTATTAGGAGCATATAGAAATGGAAATTATCGTACTCTTATAATGGATGACGGAACAAAAATCAGAAGGACAAATGATGATGAGTTTGTTCCGGATTTTGCAGAAAATATGGATATCAAAATAACAAATTGTTGCGATCGAAATTGTCTTATGTGTCATGAAGGTAGTATGCCTGATGGGAAACATGGAGATATTATGAACGAAAAGTTTATTGATACCTTACATCCATATCAGGAGGTAGCAATCGGTGGCGGTGATATCACTACACATCCTGATTTAATTCCATTCCTACAAAAACTTAAAGAACGAAAAGTAATTGCGAATATTACTGTAAATCAGATTCATTTTGAACAAAAACAGGATCTGATAAAAAGATTAGTTAATGAAAAACTAATCTACGGTCTTGGTATATCTCTTGTAAATCCAACAGAAAAATTCATCTCCATGATAAAGCAGTATCCAAATGTAGTAATCCATGTTATTAATGGAATTTTAAAACCATCAGATATTGAAGCATTACAGAATAATAATCTGAAGATGCTGATCCTGGGCTATAAGCAGCTTCGTAGAGGGACTGATTGGTATACAGAAGATCATGAAAATATTGTAGTAAGACAGATGTGGTTGAAAGAGAATATCTGTAACATTTACGACAAATTTAAAGTTGTGTCTTTTGACAATCTAGCCATCGAACAGCTTAATATGCGACGTTTCTTTACGGACAAAGAATGGGAAGAATTTTACATGGGCGATGATGGAAATTTTACTTACTATATTGACATGGTAGAAAGAAAATTTGCAAAAAGTTCAACAGCGCCAATGGATAAAAGATATGACCTGATAGATTCTACAGATGAGATGTTTAGGCGAATTGTGACAGAGAATAAATAAATGAAATCGAAAGTTTGTGGAGGTTAGCAAGAAGATGGAAATTAAAGATCAGTATTTTGTATTACAAAATAAAGATGGAGAATTCTTGCATACAAGAAATGACTCTGTAGGAACGCCGTATTTCATGGATGAATTTAGAACATGTCATAAATTTAAAGATTCAAAGTCATTAAATCAATTTCTAAACAGCATCTATGTAAAATCAATGTTTCCGCAAGAGTTTGAAAATATTGTGGCTCGAAAAGTTGTTATAGCATTTGTTTAAGGCAAGGAGGGTTTTATGACTGACATATATAATAGTTTGCCTGGATATTTAAGGGACAAAAATATTGATATAGATCAATTCATGAAAATAGTTGGTGTTAATGAAGAAGCAATTGAGAGGTATATGAGAGGGGAAAAAATGTCACTGAATGACAAAACTAGAATAAATTGTGGCATTGAAGTTCTAAGTAAATACAAATTGTCATCCCCTCATTGGGTGCCAGATATCTTGAACGATGACAATTATATCCATTATTATTATACGCATAGAGTTGAATTTAACAAAGAAGTTCAGGAATTTATGGAAAAATTTGGTCGCTTATATTCTAAAGAATTGAGTTTGCCTTTAAACGAGAATAATTGGGGTAATAATTATTATAAAAAACATAAGTTCGATAAAAATTGCGAATGTGATACATGTAAATATTTTTGCAGATGTATGAAAACGGTAGAAAATCCTGCAAGATATCCAAACGGAAGTTGTGAACAAAAGCGTATCTTTGATCGTAAGGAAAGGGGATATAAACTTTGAATGTATATCTAGTAAGTATTAAGCGAAAAAGTTGGTGTCAGAATTACGCTATGGTTGTTGTAGCAGAAGATAAAATTCTTGAAAAATATGGTATTTTCCCGTTTTTGTGGAGAAAAAGAAAGGTTTGGTTGTGATAATAGCCATAGTTCTAAAGGTGTCTGGGATTGGGAGACTACTTGGTATGGAAAACATGATAAAAATAACAATAAATTTTCGTGGTTGAGATTTTGGGAGAAAAATACAATTTGGAAGTATATAAAATTTACGTGTTATACATGCAGTGCAAAATGGGAATCGCCTACTTATCCAATTGATATTGGAGAATATGAGTGATGTCATGAGGAAAACATATGAAAAGTTTAATTAATTATATTAGATCATGCTTTTGTAAACATGATTGGGAATTATTGTTTAATACAGCTGTTTATAGTACAGATTCTTGGGGAGTTAAAGAAAAAATCCCTAAATATTATGTAAAAGTATACCGTTGTAAAAAGTGTGGCACTGAGAAAGAATACAAATCAAATTAAAGGAGAACAAGATTATGGCAGTATTAACAAATTCTGAAGAAGATGAACTGATTGTAAGTTGCAGCTGTGATTGTAATGAAGGAGCTTATATTAAATTAGATCATGATGCTGAAACTGATGATTATGCTTTTATGGCACTTACCAATGGTAATTTTTACAAAGAACAAGGTCATACCTTTTCGACAAAGCTGAGAAAAATTTGGGCTGTTATCCGTAATAAAGATTTTTATTATGCAGATATCTGTATGAGTAAAGAGGATTTTCGAAGATTCAAAGAATGGGTCAACAAAGTAGCATAAAAAAGGAGAACGATCATGCGTACAATAAATAATGGCTTTGAAATTGGAGAAGAATGTTGGACAACGTATAAAAAGAAAACGCAGTACATATGTCCTGTATGTGAAGGTAAAGGACATTTTACCTATAATGGATATGAAATTCAATGCTACTGGTAATATAGTTAATCAAAAACTGTCAGTTCTTGATGTATGTAAAGCTGTTGTCGATAGAATTGACGTAGCATTTTACAGTGATGGTTCGGATAAGATCAAATATAGAGTTCATGCACTGGGAGAAAATAGATACGATCTTCCAGTTCGTAATCGTTCAGAAAAGAATCTTTTCAAAACACGAAAAGAAGCCGAAGCATATTGTTTTAAAGAAAACACAAAAGAAATAAATATGCCAACTTAATATGAAAGAGGGGTTAATGTATATGACAGTAGAAGAATTACAGCTGGAAGCATTTCGACAGATCAGGAGAAAAGTATCTGATATTACGGATGAATCATCAAATGATGAGATTGCTGGTTATGTCAAAGGTATTGTAAATCTGGAAAGAGAACTGTATAAAAGGATTGAAGAAGACAATAAACCAATGAATAGTGAGGATATAGTAAGATAAATGATGAATGTGTATTTGGTGAAAATTAAACAAACTGAATGGTGTCAAGATTATGCCATGGTAGTTATAGCAGAAGACGAAAAACATGCAGAAAGAAAAGCAAGGTGGAGTTCTGATGATTTTCGAAAAGCTACGGACGTTGTGGTGCAAAAAATAAATTTAGATCAGGAACAGGTCGTATTGATTGCAAATACAGGAGCATAAGGAAGAGGTAAGGCATGAGAAATTTAGATGAAAATGATTTAAAGGTATTATTTGAATCGCTTGGACAAATCTTACATAATCAGGATAAAATTAATAAACATTTTGGTATTAATAAACATGATTGTGATTGGGGATATGAAGATACAAAAACAGAAGATTTGAGTCAAGAGTGTTTTGTTATTACTCAGGATTATAAGGATTATATATGGGGGATTGTTGACAGCGGGAAGCTGGGCCGCAGCATTTTTTATACGGATCCGGAGATGACAATATTTTAACGAGTAACTCGATGAAATGTTGTTTTCATCGACAGAGAATAATATAAAAAGAACAAAATTTTAGGAGGGAAGAAATATGATGAACAATTTTTTAAATGGAATGTTTGGTAAGGTAGGAAACGGAATGTGCAGATTATCTATGAATGGTGATATTGCTGTTAAGACAAGCACTGGATACAAAACCTATAACGTAAAGACAGGAAAACTTACAAATTGTAACAACTTTGTATTCGACATCGGAGAAGAGTTTTTCTTTGTTATTCCAACTAACAAAGTTGAAAAAGGGGATATCATTCTTGTTAATGGTAAACCAAAGTGTGTCATCGAAGCGGATAAAAATAAAATTACAGTCGTTAATTATGAAGATTCTGCGGTAGATATGATTCTTCCAGAACGTCATGTATTTATGGGTAATACATATTTTTATGGAAAAATTGTTTCCATGTTTGGAAACGATATGTTTAAGAGTAAAAAAGGAACAAATAACATTTTTAAATATATGATGCTTTCTCAGATGATGAATGGTAACGATGGGACAAATGGTTCTATGGCATTTGGTAATATGAGCGCAATGCTTCCTTTTATGATGATGGGTGGCGGAAACGGCATGTCTGAAATGTTTGATGGAATGTTTGATTTTGATATGAGTGACGAAGATGATACAGATGAAGCAGAGGAGGAAGAATAATTATGGGATGCGGAAGTTGGAAGTCAGATGATTTTGTAAGTTATTCAGTAACGAAAGGTCTTGATGTATCAGACGATGGTAAAATTAGAGGTTTATATTCTAACCAGGATATGTTTAAGGCAGTAACGCTTGATCATGCTTTAGATCCTAAGAATGTAATTAGAGAGTGCTGTGATTCTGAAGAACACCCGAATACTTTACCTGTTATCTTGGCGCTAGACGTTACGGGTAGTATGGGCGACGCAGCAGTTGAAGTATCTAAAACGTTAAATGAAGTAATGACAAATCTGTATGAGAAAATTGCAGATGTTGAGTTTATGATTATGGGTATTGGAGATTTAGCTTATGATAGATATCCGATCCAGGCATCTCAATTTGAGTCTGACATTAGAATTGCAGAGCAGCTTGATAAACTGTATTTTGAATTTGGCGGTGGCGGAAATAGATTTGAATCCTATACTGCTGCATGGTATTTTGGATCACGTCATACCAAGCTTGATTGTCTGAAACGTGGTAGAAAAGGAATTATCATTACCATGGGAGATGAAATGCTTAATCCATATCTTCCTTTAGAAGGCCTTAGATGCAGTATGAAAAGTATTACAGGGGATAGTTTACAGGCAGATGTAGAGACAAGAGATTTGCATAAAGAAACATCGGAAAAATTCAATCTCTATCATCTTAATATTGAACATGGCGGATATAATTATCGGCAGGAGTCAATTGAAAATTCGTTCAAAGAATATATGGATGATAAACATTTTAGAAATGTAAATATGAATAATATCGCAGATGCTATTGTTGATATTATTGTTGGTGAAGTAGAAAATAATGAGACAAATACGAATGTAATGACTTCTACTTCTGGAGAAATCGTTTGGTAGAATAGGAGACAAAATGATGAAAGACATTAAGATTGTGATTGGTGGATCGTTTGGCGACGAGGGAAAAGGGTTGATAACAAATTATTTTTCTCAAAAGAAAAATAGTATTGTTATATGTTCTAATGGTGGAGCGCAACGAGGACATACGGTTACGTCACCAGATGGCATTCGACATGTCTTTCATCATTTTGGATCTGGCACGTTTAATGGGGCAGCTACATATCTGCCAGAAGATTTTATTTTAAATCCTATTATTTTCAAACAGGAATATGATGAGTTGACCAATCTAGGATATCGACCAGAAGTTTATATCAACAAAAACTGTATGATTACGACACCTTGGGATATGATGGCGAATCAGATCATTGAAGAAAGCCGTGGAAAGGACAAGCATGGTAGCTGTGGGCTTGGAATTTTTGAGACGATAAAAAGATATAAAGCTGGTGTAATAAATGTTAATTTTTCTATCAGAGACTATTATATAAAGCAGTTTGAAAAAGAGAAGATATCATTGTCTTATAAGTGGGAAAAGTTATTTCTTGACGATGGAATTTTTCATCATTTTTTGAACGACTTGGATTTTATGAGCATTCATAGTGTTGAAATGGAAACAAATGATTTTTTAAATGTTTTCGATAATATTATCTTTGAAGCAGCACAAGGGCTTCTTTTGGATCAGAATAATACAGATTATTTTCCACATCTTACACCATCAAATACTGGTATCAAAAATCCAAAGAAAATTATTGAAAATACTAACTGGGCTGATGATATCAATATTGAAACCTGTTATGTATCCCGTACATATTTAACAAGACATGGAGCAGGAAAATTTCCTAGCGAATGCGACAAATATTTAATCAATCCGTACATGTTTGATAAAACAAATATTCCAAATCCGCATCAGGATACATTAAGATATGGAATGTTAGACTTAAAAGAATTATACGATAGATGTGAAAAAGATGTTGGAACATTCGGAGATAAGAAATCAATTGCTATCACACACGGTAATGAATATTCGGTTGATATGAAATTGTTAGAAGAATTATTTGACGAATGGAATATTTATTATTCTGACGGTGAAACAAGAAATGATATTTATGAATTATAATTGGAGAAAATATATGAGAGTAGCATTAACAGGACATAGAGCTGAAAGACTTGGACTCCCAGAAAACGAAGCGGATGATGCTTGGGAAAAGATTGAAGAATGGATTGTAAAACAACTCTTTAAAATGTATGAAGTTTGTTATTTGGAGAGAGAGAATTTAGATACCTATTGTGGTATGGCTTCAGGAAGCGATTTTGCATTTGGAACAGTAGCTATGTTAGTGAAGGTGTACGAAATCATTCCGTTGCGATTGCATTGTGTTCTACCATGTAAAGATTATAATTCGTCACATGCATTATATGATGACATGAAAAAATATGCAGACGAATGGATTGAATTATCTGATGAATTTTACAAAGGCTGCGACAATGCAAGAGATCAATATATGGTCGACTACTGTGATGTATTGTTGGCAATTTGGGATGGTAAAAAATCTGGTGGTGTATGGTCTACGATTCGCAAAGCGCAAAAGGCTGGTAAACAGATTGTGTATTGTCCTAAAGAAGTATTAGAGGGTTAATTATATGTTAAAAACGGTCGCAAATAAAGAAGAATTAGAAAATTTGATAATTAAAGATATAGATAAAATTGTATTATACACAACTATAAAAGACGTTAAAACAGGTGAAGAAAGTGAAATACAAATTGATATTACAAATTGTCATGATGCAGCAATTACTATAGATAAATGGGAAGAATTGAATATCAAAAAAATGAGGAATGAAATGAAAAAGAAAATATCTATTGAATGTTTAAATTATAATATGGAATTTAAAAAAGATGATAATAAGAATAATTTTCTTACATATATGTGGGAAAATAAGTAAATGGGTATAAAGATGTCAGTAGGATTTAATTGGTTCAAATCGTACAAAATACATATCCATAAAGGAACCACGATGTTTGACTATGATGATTCAGACATCGAATATATTGGCGGAGGCAGCACATCACATTCTGGATATAATATTGGCTTGGTACAAGATTTGATCGAAAAATATAGTGGAAAGAGAATACCTATTATACAAGGAGAATGGTTTGATTCAGAAGATCAAGATTTACATCTGATTGATCCAGCAGAGATGACTGAGATTTGCCAGAGAATTTTAGACGGAAGCGAGGTAGATAAGGTTAATATGAGATCTCGCATTGAATGGTTTAAAAAGCTATCTGATCAAGGATACTATTTATCTTATGACTATGCGTATTAAATTGAGGAACTCGTTTAGAGGAGATGGGTGAATTATGATGAACAATATGATGAACAATATGATGGAGTATAAGAGTTATCATACAAAGATTGAATTTGATGCGAAATCGATGACTCTAAGAGGAAAAATAGAGGGAATTAATGATTATGTTGACTTTGAAGTTCGGGACATTTCTAGCATTGAAGTTGAGTTTCATTCTGCGGTAGATGATTATCTGGAGTTTTGTAAAGAAGCTGGAAAAGATCCAGAGAAAGAATATAAATAATTATATTTATAATCATATTGAGGAGGTGATGATGTGAATCCAATTTTGATCCTTGGAGCAGTATTAGTTACAGTAATTTTATGGTTTTTGTTGACTTTTCTGTTCCAGCCATTGGGAAAACTCCTGCTTCATATTATAGACGACACATTAGAAGCAATGGAAGAGGAAGACAAATACAAAGAAAAGGAGAAGAAAGAAAAATGAAAAATGGTAAATTAGGTGGAATTGTTTTAGGAGTAGTATTGGCTGCAGGACTAATTGTAGGCATCAAATGTATGGAGAGAGTGCCAGCAGGATATGTAGGAGTTGTGTATAACTTCTCAGGCGGAATTTCTGATCAGGTGCTGACACAGGGATGGCATTTTGTATCTCCTACGAAAAAAGTAACTACATATTCGGTTGGTATTGAGCAGTCATACCTTACATCCGAAGATAAGGGTGATTCTCCAAAAGATGAAAGTTTTTCTACACCAACATCTGACGGAAAATCTCTTACTGTAGATCTTGAGTTCTCTTACAAATTTGATCCAGATAGAATTACTAAAACTTTTACAATGTTTAAAGGTCAGTCTGGTGAGACAGTGAAGAATACATTTATCAAGCCTAAAAATGAGAGCTTGGACACAGGAAGTTACAGCAAAATTCCCTGTTACTGATGTATTTGGGGACAAACGTCAGGAATTAAATGAAGCTCTTGATGTATATCTGAAACAAAAATTTGAGCCATATGGTATTGTTATTGACACTGTTAATTTTACCAATATTGTAACGGATTCGGAGACGTCTGCAGCGATCCAGAGAAAAGTAACTGCACAGCAGGAACTTGAGCTGGCAAATATCGAAGCAAAGACAGCTAAGGTACAGGCCGATAAAGATAAAGAAGTGGCTCTTATTGCTGCAGAACAGGAAAAAGAAAAGGCTACAATCGAAGCAGAGCAGAAGAAGATCCAGGCTGAAGGTGAAGCGGAAGCTACAAGAATCAAAGCAGAGGCGGAAGCTGAAGCGAATAAAAAGATTGCAGAATCTCTTACTCCAGAGCTTATCGAAAAGCAGAAGATTGAAAAGTGGAGCGGCGATGTTCCGCAGGTACAGGGAAGTAATACTCCTATCGTAAGTATTGGAGAATAATATTTTGTCATCCGTGGTGTCATAGCTACGGGTGACATTTATAAAAAAATAAAGGAGAAAATACATATGAAGAAAAAATTAGTAGCAGGAATTCTAATGGCAGCACTTGCGGTATCATGTCTTACGGGATGCGAAGGGTTGAATAGCGAAGTAAACGATCTAAATGGATCTATTACGGGTAATACATATAATGCTTCATTTTATACGAATGAAGGTGAAAAGTTCATGGATATGAGTGGACAGAAAATTGACCTGGATTCCAATATTGTAAAAGAAGAAACGTATTCAGATGGCAGTGGGGGTTATACGAAAAAATTGTCCAGCGTAGTTACGGTTACAATTGATGGCATGGAAGTGGAGAATTGCGGTACTACAATGATCTTTGCGGAAAAAGGACTAAATCCTGATGTGGATTTTCAAAGTCCAGAGGTAATTAATAGTAAAACTGATGGTAGTCTTGGAGAGAATGTTATTATTGCAAGCGTTGTCAATAGATTTAAGAATTATTTTGGAAAGGCTCGTGTAGTCGTCATCCAATCTCAGCTTGGTGATCCGATTTGTGCTTATTCTGGCGATAGCGTGTATTATGAGGTATGCGAAGATCTGCCGAAAACGACAAAATTAATGATTGACGGAAAGGCGCTGTATATTCACAGAGCTAATTTCCAGATTATTGACAAAGAATTATTGAATTGAGGGAGAACATAATATGGATAAATCAGTATTAGTCATGGATACGCCAGAGAAATGCATACATTGTCTATTATTAAATGGTGCAGATGAATGCATAGTACAAGATGATGATGCAAATTTCAATGCTGGTGATTCGTGGGATGAGTTAATGAAAGGGTGTCCATTGAAGAAGCTGCCAGAAGAAGAAAATGGAGATGAAGATCTATGTAGCTTCGATCGTGGGTGGACAGCAGGTTTTAATACATGTCTTCAAATGATTAGAGGAGAAAATTCTAGAAGGAGTGAAAACATATGAAAAATCGTGACTTTATTAAATATGATGAGCCATATCCCACTATCGGAGAATTAATTAAGGATAAGGATTATGATTATGTATCCTATAGAATCGATTACCCAGGCTGTGATGAAGAACATGGGACTTTCGCAGGTTGTTTTGCTGCTGTGGATGGTAGAATCATTCCGCTGGATGGAGATTGGTATGATCTTGATGAAGAAGTTATTGAATCTCAGGAATGGAATGACCCAGAAGAGGGAATTGAACACGGGTTTCTTGTAGTAGTTAGGAGATGTAATCAGAGGATGAGCGAGGTGTCATAAATGTTAAACAAAGAGAAGTATAGGGATGAAATTTTTAAGATTGCGTTAAAACACGGTATAGTTGCTAAAATTGGTAAAAAATTATGTACTTGCGATGATGTATATGACTGCGAACAATGTGACTTTGATAATATGGGCGAAGATGAGTGTGATTGTGCATTTGAAAATTGGGCAAATTCTGAGTATATAGAGTTGGAAATTGACTGGACAAAAGTTCCTGCAGATACACCGGTGTTGGTAGGAAATGACAAAAATGATCTATGGATTCGAAGATATTTTTGTAAATATTGTAATTTAGCTAACGATTATAAATTCGAAGTTTTTTCTGAAGGTAGAACATCTTGGTCTTCTAAAGGAGACAGTTATTGTTATCCATATTGTAAACTTGCGAGAGAAGAAGACGTTGAAAAATACAGAAAGGTATAAAGCATGATTAATATTGAAGACAAAGAATTGAAACCGTGTCCATTCTGTGGATATGACAAGTTAAAATTAGATCAAAAGACGAGAGACTCAAATATCACATATTCTGTCAGATGCAATAAATGTCATGCTAGAGGCGGATCTAGTGGAGCGAGCATTTACAGTTACGAAGGGCAGAATAAAGCTAAAAACGAAGCGATTCGGAAATGGAATGAGAGAATGTAGATATGGAGGAGTAATATGGTACGAGATGATTTAGGGAATAGAATGAAAGAATATGAAAGCAGAAATAGATATTATCTTCAGCGTAGAACGCCAGTAATTTGCCGTCTAGACATGAGAGCTGGACATTCATTCACGAAAGGATTTAAAAGACCATTTGATGACGTTTTTATCAAATCTATGCAGGAAACAGCAAAGTATCTCTGCGAAAATGTACAGGGTTGTAAAATGAGTTACCAGCAGAGTGACGAAATTACGCTGTTATTAGTTGATTATGATAAATTAGATACGGATTGTTTCTTCAACTATCGAGTTGATAAACTTTGCAGTATTCTGGCATCTATTGCTACAATGGTATTTAATAAATGTTTTGAAAAAAATTCTACGAAACTATTTGGTCTAATGAAGATGAATTAAATAGCCGATATATGGATGCGATCAAAAAAGGAGCAATGTTCGACTGCAGATGTTTTAACATTCCAAAAGAAGAAGTAACCAATTGTTTCTACTGGAGGCAACTAGATGCTTCGCGGAATTCAATTCAAATGGTAGGACAGGCTAATTTTTCGCATAGAGAATTACAGGAGAAGTCCAGTAATGATATTCAGGATATGTTAATGTTGAAAAAAGGTATCAATTGGAATGATTTCCCTACATACCAGAAGAGAGGAAGTTGTTGTATAAGAAATAAGATAGTTGTTGAGTCCAATGGTATTATGGAAACAACACAATTAAGAGACGCTTCTAAATCTGAAAATGAGTGGATTGTTGATAAAAATATTCCAATCTTCAAAGGCGATGGCAGAGAATATATTGAAAAATTAGTTTATGTCGGAGAAGAATCATGAATCAGTTGGAAGAGGCATTGAGAGAACAAATTGATTATTGTGTAAAGATGGAACATTTTCATAGCGCTGTTTTCTGTTTTGATCAGGAGAAAAAGACAATTGTAGAAGAATTATTAAATAAAATCATAGAAGATTTACCAGAAGAATCGCATTTGCTTCTTTCCCGTCGTGATAACACATCTGTTTTATTCTTTTCAAATTCAAGTATCCTAAGAGTTTTCAATTTATCCGATCTAAAAACTAATCGAGGATACAAATGCAATGGATGTATCATCGACAAAGAAATGCCACAGGAATTAAAAGAAGTGCTGGTATACGCACGAATAATGCCGAGAACATTTGCTATGGATGGAGAATATAATTACGAAACATGGGATGCTGTCAAAGAAAGGATAAAAGAAGTATGAATGATAATGATTCTTTTGATATCAAACAAGCATGTTATGCAGCGTATCCAATTAAGAGGTGAGTATGGAATTTGAGAGACATTATCATAAGAGTGAGAAATATTATATTGAATATCTAAATGTGTATGGAGCAGTTTATTTTGATTGCAATGAGTGTTTCTGTGGTAGACCATGGATTCTTCTGACTGCAAGTAAAGGTGATGATTGGCATAAACCATATACAATTACCGTGACTATTTGCGATCAAGATGATTATGATATTGGACAAATTTACTATTGCAGAGAAGAAAACTTTATACAGGTTCTAAGAGAATTAATTAACTGGATGAATGATTTAGAACACGGAATGTGTTTTTACGATGAATTCATTGTAGATGTAGAAAACTTCTTTCCAGATTGTGGTTGTAGAAAAGAGTGGAGGTAATTATGGAACATATAGTTCAGTTTGGGATCAGTATTGATGATGATCAAATTAAGAAAACGATAGAGAACAATGTTAGATCTCAAGTTGTAGCAGAAATTAAAAAAGATTGTATGAAACAATTAATTGGAAATGACAATGTAAGTGCTTATCAATATTCTCAGAAAATTAAAGACATGGTAAATGATAACATCAAGTCATTTTTAGAAGAAAATAAGGAAACTATTATTAAAGAAGCAGTGAATCAGTTAGCAGAAAAATTATCAAGAACGAAAGCTGCGAAGGAAGCTTTAAGTAAGACGCTTGGAGATATATTTTAACAATGAAAACCAATATACATAAAGTAAATTACGATGGAACTCCAAACACGAATGGGAATTGGTGGGTATGGAGAGAAACATGTGATAGATGTCAAAAATTGATATATGATGAGACAACGCAGCATTCGGATTTTGAGGAAGCAGATGTGGATTTTTGTGCTGAATGTATCAGATATTTTATGAAAAAACATATTTCTTATAAAGAAGCTGAAATGAAATACACAAAGAAGAATTTGAATTTCAATTCAGATGAAAAATTTTAACTAAGAATTTGCACTTTCATAGGAGAAAATATGATCAAAGAATATTGTGATATTTGCGGTAAAAAAGCGAAAACCACGAAGTACGTACTACCTTTTCAGTACAAAGAAAAAGCGAATGATAAATCTGGCGGCAATACAATCTTGTGTTTTGATGTGGTAAAACCAACGGAAGTAGATTTATGCACAAATTGTGCTTGGGATATAAATTCGTTAATATGTTATGATATTACACAGGTCTTAGATAGAAATAAATAATTCATGAGTGTTCGCTCAAATAATTTCACAGAATAGGAAAATTAAATATGGAAATTACAGCAAAGAGTTATTTTAGTGGAGCTGGTGGTATGGATCTTGGGATTGAAGAAGCCGGTATCAACATTTTAGAGTCATTTGAAATTGACAAGAAATGTTGTGATGCTTTGCAGAAGGTAATTAACAAGATGGATTATTGTCGATAATACAAATATAGGAAATAAATTATGATTAAAATTATTGAAAAAGGAACAAAGCGCAAAATACGTTGTAAAGATTGTGGATGTTTATTTTCTTTTGACAATGAAGATGTAAATATTCGTACTAAAATTGGTATATACGGAATAGAAGTTTATGAAATTATTGTTTGTCCACAGTGCGAAAATGAAAATGAAATTGTGTTATAGATAACAATAATTAATATATGAAAGTTTTGTTTCATTTGGAGGATAAAAAATAAATAATGACTACAAAAGAAAAAGAACTTAAAGAGGAATACGAAAAATTCATACAAACAAAAGAAGGTAAGGAATGGATAAATCGTTGGCAAAAGATAATTAGACTTTGGAGATATTTATATGATTTCTATCCTGAAATGATTTCTTAGGAGGTGAAAATTATTGAAGAAAACAAAAATTATTAGTGCATTTCCTGCTTGTGGCAAGACATATGCCTTTAAAAAATTAAATGAAAAAGGATATAAGATTCTTGATAGCGATAGCAGTCAGTTCAGTTGGTGTTATGATTATGATCCAACCAATTCAGATAAAATTGAAAAGTATCGCAATCCTGAATTTCCAAAAAATTATATTAAGCACATTAAAGAGAATATTGGAAAAGTTGATTATATTTTCGTAAGCAGCCGCAAAGAAGTAAGAGATGCTTTAATTGAAAATGGAATCTATTTTACACTGGTTTATCCAGATAGAAGCATGAAAGCAGAGTGGATTGGCAGATGTTTCTTGCGTGGAAGTGGAGAAAAATTCTGTTGGCTCATTGCAGACAATTGGGATAAATGGATTAATGAAATGGAAGAAGTTGAATGCAACAGGTGGGTTCTTGGAGATAAAGAATCAATTGAGAGATATTATTATCTTAGTGAATTAGTAGAGAACAAATTAATTTAACATGAGGTGAAAATTAATGGGATTATGTTTTAGGTGGTTTAAGGATTATAAAATATTGGATACAGGAGAATCGTATTTAGCATTTGGATTTTGTTATTGTGATGAGTTCTCGGTTGATTTTATTGATTCAGATAAAACATCTCATAGTTATTATAATGTAAGTCTTGTATGCGATTTATTTGAAAAGACTACAGGTGTTTTATTTCCAAGACTGCCAAACGAAGAATGGATTGATTCAAAGGAATATAAACTTGATTTAATTAAACCATCAGACATGTCAAAATATTGTGAAATAATTTTAAATGGGACAGAAGTAGATGATATTGATATGAGAAGCAGATTTGAATGGTTTAAAAATTTGTCGGACGATGGATATTATATTGCTTATGATTATGATTAATTACTGAATGGGGTGAAATTATGTATAAGAATTGCTGTAGAAAGTGTGGAAGTATATCTTTGCATACAGAAGTAAAAGGTAATAACACAGGGTTATATTGTGATGATTGTGGAGCATGGCAACGTTGGCTTGGAAAAGATGAATTGAGAGCATTTGAGCATTCACAGAAATCGCAATTACCAAAAACAAGTTGCGACATTCCGATGCCGAAAGTCGTAGAATATTGCCCACCAAAAACAATTGCAAGAATCAAACTGTGTGGAGTGATAGTTTTTAATGTTACAGATATGACACCATGGAAGAAACCGACCGAAGAACAGATTAAGAATCTGCATGATATGTTATGTGTCGATGTTGAGATTTTAGAAGATGGAGAATAAGTATTATGCGTGGAAAGATGGTGAAGAATAAATGGAAGTATTAGCAAACACAGAGTATCAAGATGTTTATAGAATTGTAGATGGTGTGCTGCTAATTGTAAATAAATTTAAAAGAATAATCTATGATGAAGATAAATATTTCAGAGTATCTTTTAGCAAAGCCAAGCTCAAATCATATAATAAAGGTTGTCAAAAATGATTAAAGGTTCTTAAAGAAGATTACTATGATGCATATTCTAATATAACAGTTCCAAAGGGTACGGTTCTGTACCAAGATTATCCAATAAAATTATCAAATGTATATAAATATGAAGTAAAAACGACTGGTACTTCTTTTAGTGGTAATTATTCAACAGTAAAAAGTATCATTAATGATATTCATGAAGTCATGGATGGTAACGCATTCAAAGATGTTACATGTTATATCAATACAAAGGATGGGGGTGAAAAATAATGTCTGATTTGTATGTATATCTAATTTGTTCAAGAAATAAAGACAACAAAGACATTCCTAACTTCAAGAAACGTACAAAAACTATCTTAGAATATAAAAAAAATGAAGATAGAGTAATCAAAGACTTTCATAAATTTGCAGCAGATGGAGTTCCAGGCGAACAGACAAGATTGTATCGGTCTGTAAATTCTAGGAATGAAGAGAAGATAAGAGAAGAACTTATCATTAGGTTGCTTAGAGACAAACCAAGTGTGACAAAGCTGAATTGTACATTAGCTTCTGTTGCGAAGCAAGTAGAGAATCGGGATGAGAACAAGTGGTTGTTTGATTTCGATGTAGACGATAGAACTCTAATGGAGAAATTTGTTGTTGATATTTATAATACTTCATATATTCCGTGGAAATATATTGAAACTTACAAAACTCCGCATGGTTATGCAATTGTAGTTTCACATGGTTTTGACACAAGAAAACTTATGGAGAAGTGGAAAGATTATGACATTAGTATACATAAAGATAGCTTGTTGTTCTTGAATATGATTACAAAGGAGTGAAGCGAGTTGACGTTTGAAAAAAAGAATACATGATTATTGTCTACGATCAGATGTAGTATATGAAAGAATCCTTTCATTATCTTGTGAAAAAGATTTATATATTTTATATCCTGCAAAATTAGCGAATGAACAGATCCTCAAAGACAACATTCCAAAGATGCTAAAGGTTATAAAGGAATATATCAGTGAGTTGGAATTATGTGCATATTGTATGCGTAAAGTTGATAATCTTTATTTTGATTTTCAAAAAATAGTTATAATAAATGAAGCACATAAACATCAAGAAAAAGCAGATAAACTGGCTGAAATTATGAACGAAGGCATTAGTCCTTATGCTTGGTATTATTATAATACCATGAATGGATATGTTGTGTGTTTGGATAAG
>OLVX01001615.1_pt1 | contig 18511 bp, 5 predicted proteins | sample 1673271 | NCBI WGS metagenome assembly OLVX01 (sample SAMEA3178939, study PRJEB25190) | human gut metagenome | biome: human gut; feature: human-associated habitat; material: faeces | place: Austria | collected 2013
CAAAGAAACAGACATAGGATACCAAATACCAGAAGCATTCTGGTTTGATAAAAACAGCAATGGAACAGAAGATGCAGGAGAGCAACTAACAGGATACTGGACAATGAAATATACAGCCGGAGAATAAAAAATGAACAAAGGGGACAGAACAATTTTCAACGTCCCACTTGTTCAAAAAAATGAACAAAGGGGACAGAACAAATTCTTAACGTCCCACTTGTTCATTTTTTTCGTACCTCATAGACAAAAACTATTGCAAAAATAGATAAAAACTGGTATAACATAGATAGCAAAAGATAAGGAGAAAATTTATGAAAGATTTTTGGAAAGAAACGTCGGAACAAAAAACTAAAAAAATCAATAAGAAAAAAATAATAATATCAGTAATTATATTAATACTGATTATAGCCCTAGTAACAATAAGCTTGGTATATGTAAAAAATAAAAATGCAAGAAATTGGATAGATAAAAATATACTTAGAAAAGAAATAACACAAAACAATTTACCAACAATAGAACTAGAAGAAAGTGATAATAGCCAAGTATATGCATTTAACAAATATATAGGGGTATTAAGTAATAATAATTTTGATATTTATGATGTAACAGGAAAAAAAGAAAATAGTCTTAATATAGAAATAACAAAGCCAATATTTAATTTTAACAGTAGACATCTAATAGTTGCAGAAGAAAAGGGGCAAAAGTTATATCTTATATCAGACAAAGATATTGCATGGGAAAAAAGTATAGAAGGAAATATAGCACAAGTAACAGTTAATAAAAACGGATATGTAGCAGTAACAATAGTTGATACAAGTTATAAAACAGTAGTTGAATTATATAATAACCTAGGGGAATTACAATTTAAGACATTTTTATCAACGACAAGAGTAGTAGCTACTTCAATTTCAGAAGATAATAAATACTTAGCTTTAGCAGAAATTGATACATCAGGAACAATAATACAATCAAATATAAAAATCTTTTCAATTGAAGAAGCAAAAGTAAAAGCAGAGAATTCAAATAAAAAAACTTACACTGGTGGAAATAATGATTTAATAACTAATATTAAATATCAAGAAAAAGGAAAGTTAATTTGTTTATATACAGATAAAATAACAGTGATTAAATCAGATGATACTGTAGAAACAATATCAGAAAATAATGATAAAAAAATTGCATTTGCAAGTATAGAATTAGCAAATGCAAGTGCAACAGTTGAAGAAAAATCATCAGGATTATTTACAGCTGATTCTATAGTAAATATAATAAACACAGAAAACAAGAGTAAATTTACATATACAACAGAATCAGTAACAAAAGAAATATATACAAATAATAATATAATCGCACTCAATTTAGGATCAGAAGTAGAATTTATAAATACAAATGGATGGTTAAATAAAAAATATGTTGCAGAGCAAGAAATTACAAACATAGTATTAGCAAATTCAATAGCTGGAATAGTTTACAGAGATAGAATAGAGATTGTAAATTTATAAAAGGAGGATGTGTTATAAAATAACACAAATAAAGATATGGGAATTTTAATAGATATTATATTTATAGCAATAATATTATTATCAGCATTTTTAGGATATAAAAAAGGATTAGTAAACATGGCATCAAAATTATTTGCAGGAATTTTAGCAATTATAATTACATTAATTTTATATCAACCAGTTTCAAATGCAATTATAAAAAATACACCACTTCAAACTAAAATAGAAAATATAATTATTGAAAAGACACAAACAGAAAATCAAGAAGAAAATAGTAATGTAATAAATGAATTATCACAAAATATGATAAAAGAACAAGCAAAAAATATTTCAATAAATGTAGTGCATGCAATTACAATGATAGGTATCTTTTTATTAGTAAAAATTATATTATCTATAGTATTTGCTTTGATAAATGGAATTGCTAATTTACCAATTCTTAAACAATTTAATGAAGTTGGTGGAATTGCTTATGGATTAGTTAGAGGAGCTATTATCTCAGTAATATGCATTGCATTGTTAGGAGTATATGCAAAAATAAATCCACAAAATAAAATAAATACAGAAATAGAGAATACATATTTAACAAAAATAGTATATAAAAATATTATAAAATTTTAGACAAAAAAGTGCAAATTTATTGCACTTTTTTTTTATTTTTGTTATACTAAAAACATAAAATTTAGGAGTGATTATTTTGAAAGAAAACAATAGAGTTAATAAAAGAAACAACAGAAAAAACAAAGAAAAGAAAAAGATGAAATTATGGAAAAAAATATTAATATTTATATTAATAATAATACTAATAGCAGTAGGATGGTTTGTTTATAAAACACAAAAAAATGGTGGTGGACTAAGTGGAATGTTAGCTACCGCAGTAGGACATGATGAAAATACTAAGAAAAATTTAAAAGAAATAAGAGTATTATTATTAGGAGTAAGTACAGATTTAGATTCAAAATTAACAGATACAATTATGGTAGCATCATATAATCCAAATACACAAAAAGCGAATTTATTATCAATACCAAGAGATACATTTATAGGAAAAAATGTATCTAAAGCAACAGGAGCACAAAAAATAAATGCGTTATACAACATATATAGAGACCCTCAAAAAACATTAGATGCTGTAAATGAAATAACAGGTTTAGATATCAAATATTATGCATTAGTAGAGACAGAAGCATTGATAGAATTAGTAGATGCAATTGGTGGTGTAGAATTTAATGTACCAAAGAACATGAATTATGATGATAAAACACAAGATTTACACATACACTTAACAGCTGGAACACAAATGATAGATGGAGAAAAAGCAGAACAACTATTAAGATATAGACATGACAATGATGGCTCATCATATTCATATGAATATGGAGATAATGATTTAGGAAGAATGAGAACACAAAGAGACTTTATTGCAGCAACACTAAAACAAACATTAAAACCAAGTAATATATTTAAAATTGGACAAATTTTAGAAATAGCTAATAAAAATCTTCAAACTAACATTGAATTATCACTTGCAAAAGATTATATTCCATATGCAGTAGAATTTAATACAGATAATTTACAAACAGCAGTACTACCAGGAACAACACCAAATCTAAAAGAAACAAATAATGTAAGTATATTTGTTCATAATAAAACAGAAGCTAAAACATTAATACAATCAATGTTTTATAGTGATGAAGAATCAAATACAGAAGACGGAAACACAACTTCTACAAATTCAAGCACAAATAGCACAACAAGTAGTATATCATCAGAAAAACAAAATAGTGATATAAAGATAGAACTATTAAATGGAAGTGGGGATACAACAAAATTAGAAGAAGCAAAAGAGAAACTAGAAAGTGCAGGGTTTGATGTAACAAAGACAGGAAAAACAACAACAATTTCTAAAACTATTATTACAAATAAAAAAAGTATCTCAAATGAAAAATTAAATGAGATAAAAAATAATTTAGGAGTAGGAAGTGTATCAACAAATAAATCAAGTTCAAGTCAAGTTGATGTAACAATTGTAATTGGAAAAGACTTCTAAAATAAATTAAAATCACGAATATTATAATAAAATATGGCATGTAAAAGTTAAACTTTAAAACATGCCATATAATTTACATTTTATAAGAATTCTTCTTAAATTTCTTTCTATATTTTTTATTCTTACTATCATCAAACAATAATAAATAAAGAAAATATAAAATCAAAATAACAAGAACAGTTTGAATAGCTAATTTAAAAAAACTTGAAATATCAACATTATGTGCAGCTTTTAAATCTGCAGAGTATTCAATACCATCAATATTATAAACAATTTTGCCAAGAATTTGACCTTGATAAATAGGAGCAGATATATTATCTTCTAATTTTATCTCAGGTTCATAAGATTCATCACTAACATTTTGAGGAATTACAGCTGTAATATCATTACTAAGTAATAAATCTAAATTTTTTGTTTCTTTTGTACCACCTGTGACATCGATAGACGTAGCAATTGCATCTTTTTCACGTAATTTTTTAATCATATAATTTGAATATCCATAATCAAATATTTTTTTTGTTTCTATAAACTTTCCACTTAAATTATTAGGATAAATTCCAACAGATAAGACAACACAAATTAATTCAAAATCATCTTTATTAGAAACAGAAACTAAGCAATTTTTAGCGGCAGTAGTATAACCAGTTTTTCCTGCTATAGCATAAGGATAATAATAATTACTTGCAACTTCACGATGGTCATAAGTTAATAAATCATTTGTTGTTGTAAAAACACGTTCACTTGATTTATTAGTTGATGGAAGTATACAAGACTTTAAGCCTGCTAAACTACGGAAGGTTGAGTTTTTCATACAATATTGCATAATTATTGCTAAATCAGATGCAGTAGTATAATGGTTTTCGTCATGTTGACCACTTGGATTACAAAAATGGGTATTTTTTAGTCCGAGTTCTGCAATTTTATTATTCATAACAGTTGCAAAACTATCAATAGAACCAGATATGTGATAAGCTAGAACATTTGCAGCATCATTAGCAGAATGAACCATCATTACTTGTAATAATTGATATACAGTTAATTGTTCACCAACTTGAAGTGGAACAACGGTATATCCAGAAGGTATTGAAGATATTGCCTCATATGGAACTGTTACAACATCATTTAAATTACAATTTTCTATAGCTAAAATAGCTGTTAAAATCTTTGTAGTACTTGCTGGATACATTCGTTCATTTTCATTTTTTCCATATAGAATTTTACCAGAAGAACTATCAATCAAAATTGCAGCTCCAGCTGTTATATCCGACATATCTGAACTCGCAAGGCAGATTGAAAAGTTTAATATAAAAATCAGTATTAAAAATATCACTGATAAAAGTTTAATCGTTTTTTTCATAATTAATTTTAATCCTTTCATGAAATATAAAATATGATATTAAATAATATACATTATTTTTGAATAAAATTCAATCAAAATTAAAAATAAATTATTACTGATTATTACCTTTTATCAATACTTGATGGATACTGTGAAAGCCTACTCCTTAAGGGATTAAATGGTTTTGAAGTTATAAACTGTTCATTGCGTTCAAAAAAAAAATCTAATATTAAAAATTGAGACTCTTTCACTCAGGTCTAAAATGTATATATGTATATGGTTTTATAATTTTTGAATGTGATTAGAGCAATATTAGAAGTTTTTAAATAAATTAATGGAAAGAGTTCACGTCGAACGAAGTGAGGACTAAGTGGAAGGGAGCCATTAATTTATTTTAAAAATTCTTATGTTGTGTATTGAACCGAAAAAATTATAAAACCATATACATATATACATTTTTCCGTGAACATTCCTCAGTTTTTAATATAATATTTTCTATTTTTTACTCCAATCAAGCATTTATAACTTCAAAACCATTTAATCCCTTAAGGAGTAGGCTCTCACAGTATCCATCAAGTATTGCTAGAAGCCACAAATTAGTAACATAGGAGGTAATTCGATGAAAATAAGAAATAAAAAAATAATTGCAATAATTACAATATTAGTAATTACAATTATATACGGAATTTGGAAAGAAAATAGAGGAAAAATAAAAATAGAAAATATTAATGAACAAGCAGAAATTACAGACATAGAAGATAATGAAAAAACAAAAAATTTACATAATACGACCGTGGAAAATAATGAGAATATCAAAAATAAAGAAACAAATAAAACAAATAAAACAGATAAAACAGATAAAACAGATAAAAACAAAATAGTTATTTACATAATAGGAGAAGTTAAACAAGAAGGAGTATACGAATTAGATGAAAATAGCAGAATTTCAGATGCAATAGAAAAAGCAGGAGGAACAAAAGAAAATGCAGATTTAAGTCAAATAAATTTAGCATATAAAATAGAAGACGGAATGAGAATATATATACCAAAAAAAGGTGAATTAGTTCAAGATAAAGAAAAAATAGAAGATAAAACTCAAGAAGTTGTAACAGGTAAGAGTACTGATATAACAAATACTACATCAGTAAATACAAATTTATCAACAAATAAGAAAATTAAAACAGATATTGAAAAAATAAATTTAAATAAAGCAACACAAACAGAATTAGAAACTTTACCAGGGATTGGACCATCAACAGCAGAGAAGATAATAGAATATAGAAAAGAAAATGGAAACTTTAAAAATATTGAAGATATTATGAATGTCAATGGAATCGGAGAAAGTAAATACAACAAAATAAAAGATTTAATAAGTGTCTAGAATAGAATTATAAATCATTATTTTCATATAGATAGCAAATTTTAATAATTTAAAAATACAAAACAAAAAATAAAAAAACAGTATTCCGTAAAGAAAATAAGACATATTTTAATTAATTGTTACAAGAAATTAATATAAATGTATAATTACAAAAATAAAACCTTCAAAATGTATTTCCGTAGATACATAAGCAATAAAAGAGTAGTAATAGAAAGAAGGTCTACTTGAATTGAAAAAATAAATTTTATAGAATAAAAGAAGTAAAAAAGCAAATGAAAAGGAGAATATTTATGGAAGGTTTATCACTTAAAAACAAAAAAACAAAATTAATTATCGCAATATTAGTTCTTATTGCTACAATATGCGGTTTAGTAGGGAAAATCTATTCTGATACTGACAAACATTATGTAGTTGATGTTGTAAAAGAAACAGCAAAGAGTAGTGATGATAATTTACAAATTAAAGAAACTATTGTAAAAGAAGCTGGAGAAGAATATTTTGATTCTAAAAAATTAAACTATAAGGTTGAAATTACTAACAAAAAAGAATCAAATGTAGAAACACAAGTTGCTATGGTTGTGGATTCTTCATATAGTATGGAAACGAACGATGTTAATAATGTTGTAAAGAGTAAAGCTATAGAAGTTGCTAATGGAATATTACAAAATGTTCCTAATACAAGAATATCAATTTCTAATAATAGTAGTACAAAATTAGGAATGACAACAAATAAAGCTAATATAGCAAGCGCCATAAATAACTTAACAACAGGAGACGGAAATGATAGCAATATTGGATTAGAAAAAGCAAATGCAACATTTACAAGTGCAACAAATTCTAAAAATAATGTACATAAAGTTATATTAGTAATTACTGATTCAACAGATGATGTAGCAGATAAAATGAAAAGTTTAACAGAAGCTGACGAAAATTTAGCTATTATAACAATATTAGTAGACATGACAAGTTCATCATATATAAATGATGGAGTACCAGTTAGTGGACAAGTATATCTATTACAAAGTGAAGTTGCAAAAGATGATATAACAGAAAATGTAGAAATATTAGACATGCAAAAAATATATGATCAATTAAATAATGCAATGAACAATGTAACTGTAAATAATATATTCTCTGATGAAATAAATAAATATTTTGACATAACAGATTATGCAACAACAAAAGGAAATGTAACAGAAAATTCTCAAAAAACAGGATATGATTGGACAATAGATCAAATAAAGGTAGGAGAAACAGTAACATTATCTTTCTCATTAACATTAAAAACAGATATGGACATAGATGCTGGAGTTATATTTAATGAAATAAGTACAAACAAAACACAAGACATTACATATGTAGCATTTAATGATACAAAAACACAAAACTTAAAAGGAACAGACTCAAGAGAAGGAACAGATACAACATTAATTAAAATATGCCAAGGATATACATTAAAAATAAAAGCAGTTAATGAATCTAATACAAGTTTACAAGTTGAAGGAATTAAGTTTAAAGTAGATGCTACAAATGAAAAAGGCGAAACGGTTTGTAGCTTAACAAAAACAACAGCTTCAGATGGATATATAACAATCACAGCAAAAGAAGCTAGAGCGTTAAGAAGCGACGGAACAATCACTTATGTAGTAACACCAATAGTAGATCTAGTTGGATATTCAAATACAGAAACAATGACATTTGATGTAATAAATGATAAAACAACAAGATTATTAAAATTTAATGATTATGGTGCAGGAATAACACCAGATATAGACCCAATAAAAAGAACGGTTGGTGTAGAATTCCCAATTACATCAGAAAAAGTAGATTTAGAACTTAAAGTACAAGAAACAAATAATGATAAAGTAATAATTTCTGGAGCAGAATTTGAATTAATACAACCAAAATTGAATAGCAAATATGAAATGAACATGTTAACAGGAACAACAGATGAAAATGGAACATTACATTTTTACCCAACAGTAATGACAAAAGATGGAACATATAATTATATTTTAAGACAAGTTTCAGCACCAGATGGTTATGATGTAACAGCAATAACTTTAATAGAAATAACCTTCAAAGATGGAAAGATTACAAAAATAGATAAACAATTCAATTCAAATGTAACAACAGAAATTTTAACAGATAAAGAAAATCATGCATTAATTACAATTGGAAATGAATGCGTAGCAAAAGATCCATTTGACTTACAAATTAATTTAACAGATTCAAAAGATGGAACGAAATTAGAAGGAGTAACATATTTAGTAACAACAACAAATTCTAATAGTCAAGTAAGAAAAGAATATGTAACTACAGACAAAAATGGACAAATAAATACAAAAGTTTATGGAACAGGAAGCTTAATAGTTGAAATAACAGAGCAATCTCCAAAAGTTGGATATATAGCAGATACAATAACAAAACAATTAACAATTCAAAGAACAGATGGACAAGTAAGAGTATTATATATGAATCCAACATTAGATTGGGATCAAAATTCGGAAAAAACAAACTTTGTAATTAATTTAACAAGTACAAAGAAAGCAGAACAAAATGTTGTAAGAGTATCATTAGTAGAATCTGATGAACAAGATGTTGGAATAGGAAGTGGAATATCTTATACTTTAGTAGATACAGAAACAAATAAAAAATATGGACCAGCAGTATCAGATAAAAATGGAGAATTATCATTTATAATAGATACAAAAGCGCAAGGAGATCACAAATATACATTGATAGTAGATGATGACACAATTCCAGAAGAATATGATGAAACACAAATAGATAAAAATATTGATTTTAATTTAACATTTGACGATACAGGTTATATAACTGACGAAAACATTATAAGTGATAAAACTGTAGTAAAACACCACTATGCTAAAGTAACAAATGATACAAATACAGAATATACAGCATTTATATCAATTGGATATCAACTAGATGCAAACAACTCTGTAGAATTTAGAGTAAAATTGTCAGATAAAGATGACTTGGTAACACCAATACAAGGAGCTAAATATAATATAGATATAGAATGGGACATTAATGGAGTAACAAGAACAAAAACAATTAGAGAAAGACAAACAAATGCAGCTGGACAATTAACAACAAGATTAGTTAAAGGTACAGAAGTAAGAATGCAAGTAAAACAAGTTGGAGCAGGAATTGGATATACAGTAGATAATACAACACAAGAAATTTACTTGAAATTCAAGAATAATGGAGAAATTACAATTACACAAACACCATACGACAGAGGAGTAACAAATACAGATGAACCAAATCAAGGTGCATATGTAGACTCAGGAGCAGTAGTTTATCAACATTTAAATAGAAAGAGAAGCACAGAAGATACATATGTTAACTTAACAGTAAATAAAATTGACACAAATGGTGCATATGTAAATGGAGTTATATTAAATGTTAAATCTTCTACATTAGTTGATGAAAAAGGAGCAGGATTAGATGTAATTATCGAAACGGGAAAACAAGGCTCAGACGGAAGTGCAATATTTGACTATCAACAATATATAGTAAATGCAATTAATAATCATATTATAAGAGCACCAGGAATTGGAGAGGCAGCAGAAGAAATAGTATATGATTTAGAAATAACTGAAATGAAAGCAGATAAAAATAGTAGTACAGGATATACAGCAAAGCAAGGAACAACAGTAAAATTAAGATTAATATTTAGACAAACTGATGGAAGAATTAGATTAACAAACGTAGAAACAATTTATGGAAATAGATTAGTAAAGAATAAAGAATTTTCAAGCTCTTCAGATAATAGTGAAGGATTACAAGTAGAAGATTCATTAGGTGTATATTTATCTAATATCACATTAGATTTATATACAAATTATGATGACATTGGAAACTTATCACTAGATTTAAAGAAACAAGATAAAGATGGAAATGAATTATCAGGAGCAGAATATGACATTAGAATTGTAAATCAAGATTCAACGGTAGTAAAAAAACATGTAACAGTAAGTAATGGACAAGATAGTTCAGACATTGAATTAGTAGGAACAACAGTAAATGTAGGAAGCTATATATATATAACAGAAACAAAAGCTCCAATTGGATATGGCATAAATGAAAATGCAGAGACATTAGAAGTAAAAGAAATAACAGAAGATGGAGAAATTATATTAGAACAAATTGACCAAGCTTACAGTGAAAACAGACTAATATTAAATCAATTAGCATCAACAACAACATCATCAGGAGCTATAAAATCTAATTATGAAGTAAAATTGATAGATTATCAATTAGATACATTTGAATTTGAAATTTCAGCTGTAGACAGCTCAACATTACAAGGAATAGAAGGTTATGGATTTAATATTAAAACATCTTTAGGAGCTCAAAGTAAAATAACAACAGATAAAACTGGAATAGGAATGACAAAAGTTGGAGGAAATATAGAAGATAATACTATAACATATACAATTACAACAAATAAAGTAGCAGATTATTACAAACCATTAAAATCATTAATAAATGTAAATGTTGTATTTGATATAACAGGAAATATAGATATTGACAAAACAAAAGCAGCACAAACAGATTCAACATATGGAAAAATATGGACAATAGAAAATATAGATACAGAAGGAAAAATAAAAATAAAAGTATTAATAGATCATCAAGATCCATTAGTAGTAAGAGTTGAAACAATTGACAAAATAACAAATGCAAAAGTTACAGATGTTGAATATAAAGTATCAGAATCAGTTGTATTACCAGGAACAGGATCTGACAGAATAGAAGTTGGATACGTAAAAGAAGCTGGAATGCAAGACTATAAATTAGAACAAACTTCAATTAAAAATTCTTATGCAAAAGCAAAAGATGAAACATTTAAAGTAACATACAAAGATGAAAACATAACAGACGTAGAAATAACAAGCGATAACGCAAATATAACAAAAACAGGAGATAAAGAAGTAACTATCAAGTTATATGTAGAACCAAAAGTACCATTTGAAATAACAAACTTATATTACTTTAATCATAATACTGCATTACAAGGTTCAAACTTTGAAGTGACAGAAATAGAAAGTAATGATGTAGGAACAGGAACAACAAATGCAAACGGAATTACAGGAATTTATTCAGGAATATTAGGAACTGATAAAGATGTAATGTACCAAGTAAGACAAACATTAGGAGCAACAGGATATGCAACAGTAGAAGACTTCTTTATAAAAGTAAGTTATAATAGTGATAGAGAAATAACAGCTGCAAAATTAGTTGACAAAAATGGTAATGAAGTTACAAATAACAGATTCGTAACTGTAGGATTTGCAAAAACATCAACATTCTCTACATATAATTCAAATAATAAAGGAATTGTAACAATACAAGTACTAAATTATCCTGAATTTAAAATGAACATTGAAAACGTAGATAGAAGAGATGGAACAACACCAATTGCAGGAACAGAATATAGTGTTTCTTCAAAATATACTTCAAGTGATAATACAGAAATTGACTTTACAAATACAAATGGAGTTATAACAAACAATAATGGATTAGGAGTTGCACATTTAGATAAGACAAAAGACGATACTATAGTAACATATACAATAAAAGAAGATAAACCAGCAACAGGATATCAATCTTTAGGAACAGAAATCAAAGTAAAAGTAACATTTGATTCAAATGGATATGTAAGTAATGTTTTAGTAGAAGATAATGACAATTTAAGTAAAATAGAAAGTGCAAGTAAAATAAATCCTGTGGTAAATCCAGAAGATAACTTTGTTGTAAATGTACAATTAAAAAATAATCCTATATTAAAATTCAATTTAACAGCAGAAGATAGTGTAAATCATAATACAAAAATAAAAGATTTAGGATTTACAATTGTAAGCAAATATAATGATACAGTATATTCAAATTCATCAGCAACAAATAAAGTAAATCAAACAGAAATACCAGAAGCATCTTACACTGATGTAAACGGATATACAGCATCATACCTAGATAGAACATTAGATAATCAAGATATGTATTATACAATTACAGAAGTACAAAAATCACCTGGATATGATTGGATAGATCAAGATATTATTATAAAAGTAACTTATGAAGCAAATGGAAAAATATCTTCTATTACACCAGTACAATCAGGAGATTATATAAACATAGTATCATATGATGCAGATAAATTTGAAATCAATATAGAAATATATAATGAAGAAATTAAAGCATTTGGAATTCATCTAACAACAGTAGATACATATGACTCAAATAAAAAACTAGACCAAATGAAAGTAAACGCATTTTTAACAGAAGAAGGAAATAATAGTTATTCACCTGATAGCAAATATCAATTAGTAGACAATAATGCATTACTAACAGGAGCAGATAGAAATAATGATGGAAAACCAGATTTGACATATGGAGAAGATTACAAAACAATAGGAAAATATAATGAAGGGGCAGGAACAAGAACTTTAAGATTAGTAGTAAGAAATGACGTTAGTAAAGATGATGGTAAATATTCATATTACTTAGACAGTACAGATGGAACAAAATCAGGTAATAATGTAGGATATTACAAAGGTTCAAAATATTACAGTGATGCAAAATATCAAAATGTACAATATGAATATCTAATAAATGTAACATTTGACGATGAAGGAAAAATAACTGATGCAAAACTTTTAAAAGGATTGCATAATAATGTAGGATGGCTTGTAGATAATAGATATATTCAAACAGAAGATGATGGTGTAAGTATACAACATACAGGCTATACATTAAATCTTACAATGAAGTTCTTCCCAATGTTAGACTTAAAATTAAGTGCAATGGATAATTACACATACCAATCAGAAGTAGATAATAACGGAGAACCAATTGCATTGGAAGGAGCAAAATATACAATTTCAACACTAAGACATTATACAGGAACACCAAGACAAAGAGATGAACTTGTAGATGCAGGATATATAGGATATGGAACATCTTATGGTAATGGTTCATTAGCTCAAGCAGATTTCTATGAAGATACAGATGAATTATTTGTACCAATAGAAAAAGATTACACAAGATTATTCTATGTATTTGAAGAAGCAGAACCAACTAATTATCAAAAATATACAGATAGACATCTAATACATTATGATGAAAGATTAGTTGCAATTATACAAGTAACATTTGATCAATATGGAGAAATTGATTATGATAACTCTATTGTTAGAAAGGTAGAAAATACAACAATTCATCCATATATGAATGAAGCAGGAACAACATATTTATCAAGTAATAATTTACAAGAATATAATTATTACTATAACAAAACAGATGCAAACAGAAATATAAATTTCTATATAGGATATGCATTAACAACAAAAATTAATGTAACAGCAGTAGATGATATATCAAATAGTCCAATAACTAATATTAAAATGTATCCATTTATTAACGATACTTATGTATCAAATCTATCATATGAATATAATACAATAGAATATAGATATACAAATGATGAAGGAAAATCTTTATGGCAATATTGGGGAGCAGCAAATAATAATAATATTAATACTTACATTATAGGATCATCAAGAAGTGGTTCAGATTACAATGGATATTTATTCCCAAGTGATTTAGCTTCATCAAATCTTGGAGGAAGTGGAAATGAACAAGATTACTATGCAAAATTAGATATTACATATGATAGTAATGGTAAAATCTCAAATGTACAGTCATTAGGAACTGATTTATGGGGAGACAATAATGTTGCAAATATAACATGGGATTCAAAAACTGGTAACATATATATTGATATGTTATATAGTAGAAAATTCCAAATGACATTAAATAAAATAGATTACTATGATAATACAATAAATCAATTAGATGCAGCATTTAATGTTACATCAAATAAAGGATTAAATACAAATATTAATGCAAGATCTATGACACCAATGGGAAAAGTTTATAAAAATGAAACAGTAAAATATACATTATCTGAAACACAAGTACCAGAAGGATATTATCCAATTTCTAATACAATAGATTATTATGTAACATTTGATAAAAATGGAAATATTAATAGCAAAAATGTAAAATCATCTAGTGATTACTTTGAAGTATTAAGTACAACAGATAAAACAGAAAGAAATAATAAAACAACACCTGATTTAACAATTAATGTAAAAAATAAACCAGCATTAATATTAGATTTAAGAGTAATTGATCAATTCTATAAGGAAGATGGATTAAAAGATGCATACTTAAAAGTAACAAGTAGCAAAGGAGACTTAGCATCAGGAAATCCACAAACAGATAGCAGAGGTTATGCAAATGTTATAGCTGGACCTGTTTATCCAAAAGAAACAGTAAGTTACTATATAGAACAAACAAACACAATAGATGGATATTATCCAAATACAACAAAAATTGAATTACAAGTAAAGTATAATGACATTGGAAAAATTGAAGATTATAAAATTATAAAAGGAAATGAAATAATTAATAATTTTGATGGATCAGCATATATGAACTCAAGAAAAATAAGCATGCAAATTATGAACATGCCAAAAGATTTAAAAATTGGTTTATATAAATATGATAAGATAACAAATTTACCAATGGCAGGAGTTAAATTTACTATAACAGAAGAAAATATTAACACAAAAGTTAGCAAAACAGAAGAAATTATAACAGAAACAAATGGAGCTGTTATAAAGGCAATAGATACATTTGAAACATCATTAAGTGGAAAAACAATTAAATATACAATACATGAAGATGAAACACCAGCATCATATAGAACAATGGAAGACATAGTATTCTTAATTAAATACAATTTAGATGGAAGCATTAATTCATGTAATCAAATTGTAAATAATAATGGAGTATTAAGTGATAAAGTTACCTTAGATATGGCAACAGATGGAAAAATTAGAAAATTAAATGACGAAAGAGTACACTTTAAAGTAACTGTTCCAAATGATAATGCATTTGATTTAATAATAAAAAATGAAGATACAAATTATAGCAAATTAGGAATAGAAGGTTCAAAATTCAGTGTAAGTATTAATGGAGTAACATATTCACCAGAATTAACAGATGAAAATGGTGAAACAACAATTTCAGATATTACAGAATCTGGAGAATTGACAATTAATGTTGCACAGGATGAAGCTGGAGAAGGATACAGAGATGATGTAGACAATAAGGTTTCTATAAAATTACAAAAAGGACAAGCAGTTTATAGTTTAGACTTAGATCCTAAAACTGATGGATTTAAAGATAGCAAAAATGCTGCAACAACAAAAGCAATTGTAGAAGTTGATGAAACATACGGAAAAGTTACCGTAACTTTCAAAAATGAAACAAAAACTGAGTTAACAATTAATAAACAAGATGTAAATACAAAAGTTGGATTGAAAGATACAGAATTTACTGTAACTGCACAACAAGTAAATAACACAGGAAATTTAGTTGGAAATGCAATAACATTAACAACAAATAACAACAAAATTACAGATAAAAATGGACAATTGTACTTTGATTTAGGTATAGCTCCACAATCACAAATTTGGAAATATACATTTACTGAAGTAACGCCACCAAGTGGATATAATGCAATAATACCAGTAACAATGACAGTAACATATGATCAATATGGTAGAATTATAAAACAAGAATCTAGTAAAGAAAGTAGACTAAACACAGTTATGGCAGATGAAAACGAAAATTGTCGTAGTATGTATGCAATTATATATAATGGTGATGTATCACCAGCATATACTGTAAAAGTTGTAACAGAAGATGCAGAAACAGGAAAGAGAATTAATGGTTCTGAAATTTATATGAATATAACAGATTCAAGTACAGGAGATTTAATAAAAGTAGAACCAAAAACATCTGCATCTGCACAAAATGGTACAACATCAGTTACTGGAAACCTAGGAATTGATGGGGAAATGTATACAGATGAACAATTAAATGCAGAAGATAGTAGTGCACCAATTATAGTTGAAAAAGGATTGACATATATTGATAATATTGATTTTGAAGGAACATTTGAGATTGAATTAAGTGAAACAAAGGCTGCAAACGGATATGTATTTGGAAGTCAACATACAGATACATATAATAATATTAAAATTCAAGCAACATACGTACCACAATTAGATGATGACCCAACTGTAAACTTTACAGTAGTTGATAATGATGGATTTAATATTATTGTAGATAATGTTAATAGAACAATCACAATTAAAATATTAAATGAATCAAGAGTAACATTTGATATTACAACAATGCAATATGGAACAGACAAAGCTGATAAAGATGGAAATATAAATATTAAATATATTTCAGGAGTAAGCTATGATATTACAGCAGAAATTCAAACAGCAACAGAAAATATAGAAACAGATGTTAATACAACCACACCATTATCAGATAAAGATGGAAAAACAACAGGAAATGTAGGAAAATCATTTGCAGGAAAAACAGTAATTTATACTTTACATCAACATGTACCTAGTGCATTTAAAGCAGTAGACGATATAAAAATAGAAGTTAAATATGATTCTAAAGGATATATCAAATACTATGAGATATTAACTTCAGAGAATAATGTAAGTATAGATACAGAAAAAACAAAAGGAAGAAATATTGTTTTAACAGTACAAAATAGAAAAGAACTTTCTGGATACAAAGTAAATGTTGAAAAACATGCTATGGACACAGATGAAGATGAAGGAGCTTATGGAACAACATTGCCAGGTGCTAAATTTAAAATAACAGTACATCAAGAAAATAGTGGAGTTGAATATACAACATGGACAGATACAACAAATGAAGATGGATTTATTGATGGATTAACATTTAATGGTTTTGGATATATAACAATTACACTAGAAGAATTAGTAGCACCAGATGGATATAATGTACAAGAAATATCACATATAAGATTGTTAAGAGATGCAGATACTGGAGAAATAGAACAAGTAGATGGAAATATAAACTTTGAACATAATGAAGACTTTACAGAAGTTACATTGAAACCTGTAGATGGTCAAGCAAGTAATAAATACACATTAATAATTAATAAACTTTCAGCAACAACAGGAAAATATATAACAGAAGACCAAGCTCAATTTAAAGCAATATTACAAAAAGAAGATGAAGATGGAAAAATTGTATATCAAGACACAATAGAAGATATTTATACAAACTCAAAAGGAAAAGCAATTGTAGACAAATTAGATTTACCAGATGAAACTGGAGATTATAAATTAATTATTACAGAAGAAAAAGCACCAGAGGGATACCAAAAATTAGAAAACCCAATTGAATTAAATGTTAAATTTGAAAAAGACTCAAAAGGACAAATTATAATTGTCAGTGCAACAGAAGAATATGATTATGTATCTTTATCAAAAGTAAATAAACAATTGATAGGTGTTAACATCGAAAATAAAGTTGATGAAAAAATTGAAGATGATGAATATTCATTAGACATCACTAAAGTTGATGCAGAAACAGGAGAGCCAATTGAAGCAATGGCAATATTCAAAGTAACATTACCAGATGAAAACCATACATCAGTTTATACAGAAACATCAGAGACATTATTAGGACCTGGAAAACTAGATTATTGCTATATTGAACAAGATAAAGATTATAAAATAAGATTAACACACATGAAGAAACCAACTACAGCAGGAACATATACTTACATATTTAAAGAAATTTCTGCACCAGAGGGATATACAAAAATAGATGAAGATTTAATATTAACAATTGAATTTGCAGAAGACCCAGATACAGGAAAATTATACATAAAAGATGCAAAATCAAGTAATGAAAATTATTTAAGAAGAAATACAGAGACCCCAATTACAACAGATACAAAATTAAGTATAGATATCTTAAATAGTTTACAAGGAAAAAATGAATATACAGTACATTATGATGCAAACGACAATGGAGAAGGAACAGTAGTTCCAAATGACCAAACAAAAATCGAAAATGTTAATCTAACATTAGATAGCAACATACCAACAAGAAAGGGATATACATTTAAAGGTTGGACAACATTGCCAGATAGCCAAATAGCTCAATACAACCCAGGAGATAATTATTCATTAGACCAAGACATCACATTATATGCAATTTGGGAAAAATCAGAATATACAATACATTATGATGCAAATGATAATGGAGAAGGAACAGCAGTTCCAAATGAT
>OLVX01001622.1_pt1 | contig 18451 bp, 9 predicted proteins | sample 1673271 | NCBI WGS metagenome assembly OLVX01 (sample SAMEA3178939, study PRJEB25190) | human gut metagenome | biome: human gut; feature: human-associated habitat; material: faeces | place: Austria | collected 2013
AAACTTTCTGTTCCTGCTTTTTTGCGATTTCCATCCTCAAATGATTCTCATGATTCTGGTAAAGAACCAGACCTGCCGTTTCCTTCTCGTTTTCCGGCACAAAGAAAACTCCTGTTTCCGCTTCAAAGCGATAGCTTTTCTGCCGTAATCCAAGATAGGAGCAATAGGCTGCTTCTGCAATACTTTCTTTTCGGGGATACAACCGCAGCATTCCCTCTTTTTCTTTCAGCGAATAAATGGTTTCATCACACCCGCCAATTCCAATCAGTCTCTGATCCAACTCTTTATCCCAGAAATGAATCTGATCACATTTTGTAACTTCCTGTGCAAAGCGATATTCTTCCATTGGGATTTCCACCTGTTCTTCCAGATGTCCCACTCCAGGCGCAATGACCGGCCATCCATTTTCCCATATCACTTTAGCAAGAAATGTCTCTCTGCCCATACTGCTGTGTTTTCTGCACGGCCGTGAAGCAAGCATTACTACATACCAGTTTCCATGTCCATCATCTACAAGATCTCCATGGCCTGCATAAATCACCGGATAATCCATTCCCAGATTGCGATGTGTAAAAATGGGGTTCCTCGGGCATCCTTCAAACCACTGAAACAGTTTTCTGCTTCTGGCAACTGAGATACTGTGTTCCGGACCTGTACCGCCCTCTGCATGCATCAGGTAATAATATTCTCCGATTTTGTAAATATGCGGCCCTTCCGGCCAGATGCAGTCTTTTACCGCACCTTTCCAGATTGCCATGCTTTCTCCTGTCAGTTTCATGGTGTTCAGATCAAGTTCCTGTACCCAGATTTCCCAGTCCCCATTATATCGCACACCTTCCGGGTTTGGTCTTGTTCCGCAGTAATAGCACTTTCCATCTTCATCAAAAAACAGGCTTGGATCAATTCCTGCTGCTTCTTCACCAAGGTAATATGGATCTGACCACGGGCCTTCCGGATTTTTCGCTGTAACGATAAAATTTCCACCGTAGCTTACATTTGTTGTTATCATATAAAATAATCCTTCATGATAACGAATCGTCGGTGCAAAAATACCTCTTGAGATTTCACTTCCCTCTACTGGAAGCTGCTCCTTCCGGTTCAGAATATTTCCGATCTGTTCCCAGTGTGCCAGATCTCTGCTGTGAAAAATCGGAACTCCCGGGGCATAAACAAAACTTGAATTTACAATATAGTAATCATCCCCCGCCCTGCAAATCGACGGATCCGGATAAAAACCGGATAAAATTGGATTATTTGCCGTTACCATAACTTTCTCCTTTACTGTACATACCCGAATCCAAGAATCGTAAACTGTTTATTCCTGTCTTCTTCTGGTATTGTAATTCTCACGATATGTTTCTTACTCTCTTCCTCCTGGAAAAGAATGACCGCATTGCAATGCAGCCAGTTATTGATATGCGGATCCGCTGTCATACAGTATCCTCCATCTACGGAAATCTCTGCTTTTCCCGTATAAATTTCACCGGAATCTTTAAAAACAAGAAGCAGACTTCTGCAGGTTATCGTCATTTCGAAATAGTTTTTATCGGAATTGGTGCCATCATACATCCAGTTATACGGGAACTGCGGCACAGGTGTAAGTTCTGCATCCATTTCGACACTCTGCAGTTCCCTGTCCACGGCTGTAAATCCACCTTCATCAATTTCGGCTCCTCTGTATCCATCTTTTCGATCCAGCAGACGAACTGTTTCAAAACTCTTTCCGATTGCGGGTGGCTCGCTCATGCATTCTTTCAGTCGTTCTTCCGCCTTCATCTGTCTTTCCAGTGTTTCAACCCCACATTGATTCCTGAGATCGCATTGTTCAAACAAATACTGCAGACAGTCCGCCATAATCGTGTGCCCCATATTGTTTGGATGAAACATATCATAAAAAAACTGATTTTTTGTCAGAACCCTTCCCTCGTTCGGTTTCTTTGTAAACTGCTCCACCACGGTATCCTTGATACTGACCATCGGCAGATCATACAGTCTGCCGACCGGACTTAAGCGATCCTGCAGATTCCAGTCATTGGCAAATACGGAAAAAAGCAGAACGACCGCCGGATTCCAATCCAGCTTTAAGATCTTGCGCACAAGGCTTTCGTAGCAATCGCCCTTCGTCTCGTCGCCCTCATCGTTGACCGCAAATTCTACGACTACGATATCCGGCTTCTCGCCGTCTCTTAACACATCTCTGTCAAAGCGGAGCATTCCAAGCTCCGACGGGGTTCCTCCAACTCCCGCTTTCACAAATTTAACGTTATCTCTCATCGCAAATCTGCTTTTGAAAAGCTGATAGGACTTATAGGCATAACACTCGGTATTGATCGGTGTTGCTCCCGCCCCTTGCGTGATCGAACCTCCGATATAGGCAAGCGTTACTTCTTTTCCGGCTCTCGCCTTCTCGATCGCTTTGCGGATACGGTAGGTGTTACCCAGATTCATGAGAGAACGCTCGATCATCGTGCAGTACAGTTCCGATTTCGTATCCACCGCTTCTTCTTCCACCTCTTCCGGAGCCGTATATCCGTCGTTCAGATAAAACCGAACGCTGGCTTTTCCTATCTTTTCCGGTACGCTCATGATGAACTTGATCTGTCCCGGAATATAATCATCCTCTGTCCAGGTATAATCCGACAGATAAATGCGCCGTTCCATTCCGTCTCCGGTCAGGCTGCATCGCAGATTGGTTCCACCTCCGTAGAGATCTTTTTTCCCGTACATCTGGAAGATGAACTCCATCTCCTCCTTTGGATTGTCGGTCTCAACAGACACCCCGATGCTGTGTACAAGCTTGCCGAATCCCTCCACCGTCTCCAATAACCGAAGCATGTTCTCATCCGTAATATTTCCGACGATCTGTGCGCTGTTGATCAGTCTTCCGTCACTTTCATAGATAAAGTGGATCGCACTTCCGTCTTCCTGTTTTGCTCCGAAGATTTCTTTATCCTTCATAATGTAAAAATATGGTCTTTTCTTCTCCGGATCCTTTGGTGCTGCCGGTCCATTCATAATCATTACCTCCTTGCCTTCTTGACCTTCTTTTCTTTATACAGATCATACATTGTCTCGGTTTCCCGGATTCCAAATGAAGTCAGGAAAACAATATTATAATCGCATTGTTTTGCCGTCTCGGTCAGCGATCTGCTGAGCACCTGCTGGAATTCCAGTTCTGCACGGTTCAAAAAGACCCCGATCGTTTTTCTTTTGTTATAGAACATCCAGATGCCCCCTTTTATTACTGCTTTATTTCTTTTGGGATTATGCTTTTCTTGTGATTTGATTATAAAAAAAGCCCCCGCTTGCGTCACGAGGGCTTTTTATGGAATAATTACCGACAAACTATAGTAATTGTATTCCTGTCAATATTTTCTATCGAACGGCTATCTTCATGGATACTGTTTTTGTTTTTCCATTCTTTAAAGTCACGATTGCCTTGATCTTTACCGTTCCTTTCCTGTTTGCTTTGATCTTACCGTTCTTGTTTACGGTAGCAATCGACTTCTTGGAAGTTTTGTAGGTTACCTTCTTTACATTGTTCTGATTCAGCTTGCTGTCAAGCTTAAACTCCGTTGTTTTTCCTTTTTTAACCGTTGCCTTTGTTTTCTTCGGAGCGATGGTCTTAAGGATTTCTTTTTCAATTCTGGCTGCTTCCTTTGTCGTCAGAAGTACATAATCGCCCTTCTTTCCAAAACTTGCATTCAGCTTTCCGTCCTTAGCCTTATAGGTCTTGCTGTTGATCAGTTCATATTCACCCGTCTTACGGTTGACAACAAATGCCTTCAGTGATTTATTATTTTTCACATTCTTTGCGGAAACGGAAACCGTGTATTTCACATCACCATTCGCATTCTTAACCTGCACGATGATCGTAAGATCTTCGGTTCCTGCCGCCTCGGTAAGCTGCTTTACCACATCTGCGGTAAGTGTTCCCTTTGATCCCGATACCGTTGCTTTTGCGCTGGTCACATTTCCCTGCGCATCCTTTGTTATAGTTACCGATGCCTCAGCCTTCTTATCGCCGGAAACTGTAATTTCCACTTTGGATGTCTCAATGGTCGTATCCTGTTTTCCGTCCGGTTTCACATCCGGCTTCGTATCCTGTTTTCCGTCCGGTTTCACATCCGGCTTCGTATCCGAAGTTCCCGAATTTACAGACGAGCCACCGCCATTGCTGCCGGTCTTTCCGGTTAATTCGACCGTACCATATACGTTTGAGCCTGACCAGCCCATTCCGGTCTCATCATACCAGCTTAACGTACCGATACGCTTGCCGTCTTTTGCATCGTTGATCTGGAATTCCAGACCAATCTTGGTTCCGTTTGCCGGCTTGATATCCGTCCACTTGAAAGCAGCCTCAACGACGTATCCGCCATCGATTGTTTTTGTTGCAGACTTGACATTCTCTGCCAGACATTTTTTACCATTGAAGGACTGCTCATTGTTATAATTGATACGATACTGCTTATCGTCCTCCCCATAGGAAGCGGTCTTGCCGTTGTCCTCGTCGATGAACACTTCAAGAGAATCCTGCTCATGCGTCTGAGCGCCTGTTTTATCCAATGCCGCGTCTTTTACGGTTGCATATACATAGAGATTGTCATCATCCCAGAGAACCTTTGCATTGGCAGAAGCCTCGGAGCCTTTGTTGATCGTAAGCGGGATGTTTACCGCATTGCCCCATGCAGCATCTGCATCTGCGTCAACCGAAATTGTTCCGTACGGGATCTTCTCGATGCCCGGCTTCATGGTTGCCACTGCATAATACTTGCTGCTTGACTCCTGCTTTCCGGTCAGATCATTAAAGCTTCCTGTCTTCCCGTCATTGTTTACAACAACATCGAGACTGATCTGCTGTGCAACTTTCAAATTCTTCATCGAAACCTTGACGGTTGCCTGATATCCGCCTGCGATCGCAGCAGCAGCTGTTCTTGCAACCGTCACCTTATGCGGTGTGATATCCGATGCCGAATTGTCCGGATCTACATATACCGTAACGGCATCTGCGTCATTTACGGTTGTATCCTTTACTTTTACCTGTACGGTAAGACCGTCTGCATCCCAAACCGGGATAAATTCTGCCTGTACCGCACCCTGATCGATCGTATAGGTTTCTCCTGCAATATTGCCATCCTTCGCCTCTGTAATAGTAACCTTCTGAATCGCCGGCTGAAGTTGCGATGCATCCACATAAGCCCAATAAGCAGGCTTTGCTTTATAGTTTCCGTCAAAAAGCAGTGGGCACTGTGCAGAGCCGCTTGCTCCGCCACCGAGATCCGACTGGGAATGCAGCCATGAATTCGGCTCAATGACACCCCAGACGGTAATGCCGGATACGTTTGTTCCTTCCTTCTTTAACGCCTTGATCGCCTCATACAGATTCTTATGGCAGTATGCCATCTTGGTGTATTCGCTTTCCTTTGTAGCCGCTGTACCGTCGTAGGTACTGCTTGCCTTAAAATCCAGCTCAGTCAGCTGCACTTTGCCGGCTGCCGCTGCATACTTCTTCGCTACACTCTTAAACTGTGCAGCCGAGAAACCGTCCACATTGTAATGTGCCTGCATACCAAAAGCATCCAGTCTGGTTCCGTCTGCAGACTTCACATCGTTGATCAGTTTTACGATACCCTCACACTTGGTGTTGTCTGTCTCTCCGAAGTCATTGTAGTAAAGTTCTACATCATTTGGCGCATATTTGTTTGCATACTTGAAAGCATTGATGATGAATTCGTTGCTCTTGTATACTCTCCACCACATGGAATTGCTTCCATGACGGGTATCCGATGTACTTGTATCACTTGCATCAGAAATAACCTTATCATCACGGTATGTATTGCCATTGACCGCCTCATTTACAACATCCCAGCCATAAAAGAGTCCGTCATACTTTCCGTTTGCAGCCTTTCCAAAATAATGATCAAACACACTGAAAATAAACCACTCCAGTCTGCGGTTCATAGTTTCCTTATCTGCGTATGGCTTTGCAACATCATAGTCCTCGTGGAAGAACCATTCCGGAGTCTGTGAATGCCATACCAGCACATGACCGCGGACGCGAATCTTATCGTTCGGATTAGCATTATTCCACTCAAGAATTTTGTCCAGCATTTCATCCGCGCGTGAGAAATCTAAATTCTCTTGCTTATCATTAACAACCGGCACCTTCAGTTCCTTCCCTTGGAACGTAATTGTTGTAGAATCAACAGACTGTCCGATCTGATAGTTAAACAGTGCATCCGGCTTTAACTCGTTTCCGAATGTCACCGCATTGAAATGCTTCTTGACAAGTGCCATCAACGTATCATCTGAAATCTCACTTGACATGATGGCAGTACCTGCGATCGAACCAGTTCCAAGACTTCCTGTAACGGATGCTTTCCAATCCGGAATGTTCTCTTCGATCTCCGGTTTTGGTTTTGTGATCTTTTTCATGGATACATTTGCCACATAGTATTTTCCCATGATACAGGAACCTGGTTCCTGCCAATCTCCCTGTTCCAAAATACGAATCACAACCTTCTTCGCACCTGATGGAATCTTGTATGTTCCTTCGAATTTCGTCCATTTTCCAACTTCAAGGACCTGCACGGATGTACCGGAAATCAGTCCTGTTGTATCATACACCTCCTTATCATTTCCATTCACATAATACGGCTGAAATTGAACAGTTTTCTGAGAATCTTTCAATTTTTTATTTTCAGAATCCTTATAATCATCCGACAATTTTGCCCAAAAAGAAAACTCATATTCTTCGCCTTCGCTTACGTTTTCCGTGATGTCCTGTGCAAAACATTCATATGATTTTGACGGATCCTGGGATCTTGTAATAGCACCACATGTTGTAACACCAATATCAGCTCCATTTTCAACAGGTTCCGCTGTAATCGTAGCATCTCCTTTTGAAGCACTCCAGGATGAGAAATCCTGATTTGAAAAATCTCCATTATCAATGATGTTCTCGCCATGAGTAATCTGGCTTCCGCTTCCTTCTTTTAACGTTACAACCACACTGGTCAAACAAAATGACGCATCATTCTGGGTTGTCATAATTACGACTTTATCAAACGTTCCTTCCGTCTTTTCCGGAACGATCGTATATTGTTTCTGTCCATTCTGACCATAGCATGCTTCCACATCATCATACCAGCCCGATGCATTTGTCATTCCAAGCTTCAAAGCAATAACGCCTTCCTGACTTTTAACATTGAAGGTAACAGACTCTACATTTGCAAGATCAAAGGACTCAGACAAATTCCATACTGCCTGTGGATACTTGTGCTCTGCATCATCATGTTTCAGCACAACATTCCAACCTTCTTCCCCTGATTCACAGGAAGTTCCATCAGCGCCACCTGCAAAAGCCTTTGTCAGCTGGTTCGCGGCGAACGTCTTGGTTGTTGTCTGTGTCTCATCCGCATATACCGTATCAATCCCCCAATCCGACGGCAGCATACCGCCTACACTCGTGAGCATCATTGCCGCGGATAGTGCAATACACGCCCCCATTTTCCACATTTTTCCCACTCCTATTTTCCTCCTTAAATAGATTTTCGTGTACCTTAATAGTAGCAAAATCAAAGCCGACAAAAACAGGGAAAAACTATAGAAGAACAGCCGACAAATTGCAGTAAAATAATTCAGGTTTGCCGGCTTGGATTTTGAACAAGGCGTGTAATTTGTTGTGATGTTTTAGTGATTTTTGTCCCGCATGCTGGGACACTTCCAATCCTTATTCTGCTTGTTTTAACGTTGTACATAAAACAAATCACGCGCGGCGAAATTTTACATTTACTGGTAAAATAACACCGCGCGTCAATTTACTTAAAGGCTATCTGCGCAAAATTAAAAAAGCCGAGATACCAGATATGAAAATCATGCATGCCTTTTAATTCCTGCCACATGAAATTATCAGATTCCTTTAATTTATCGCATAAATCAGGAAGATTCTTTGCAGCTGCTGCCGCGCTGTCATATGCGATCTCATCCTCCGTTCCGCAGATATTGTAAAAATAATCAACGGTATATGGAGTATCCTCTAATATTTTTGCCGTCTTCTCCGCCAGATTGCTGGTCGGTGCTGCGGAAAATGCACCAAAATAACTGAACAGATCCATACATTCTCCGATTCCGATGTTAATCGTCTGCATCCCTCCCATCGAAAGTCCCGCCATCGCTCTGTGCATTCTTGAAGCACTTGGATCGCCTTCCACCGCATAGGTCGAATAGTGCGCTTCCATATACGGGATCAGATCCGAACGCAATTCTTTGCCAAACACATAAAACGAGTTATAATCCGAACCTTCTCTTGCACAGTTTTCGGTGGAGCGTCCGTTTGGTGTCACCACGATGAACGGCTCGATTTCTTTGTAATAGATCAGATTGTCCATCATTCTTTTTACCAGCGAATCCTCATCAACCATTCCCCACTCGGCTTCATCTCCGCCGATTCCGTGCATCAGGTAGAGCACGTTGTACTTTTTATCCCGGCTGTAACCATACGGAAGATAAACATTTGCTTCCTTTGTGATTTCTTTTCCAGCTAAAAAATAATCTTTTGACGGGTAGCGAATATGCTCGATCACTCCGGTCTCATCGGCTCTCTTCTGCTGATATTTTTCCGGAATGCTTTGTGCATTCACATGTACCTTGCCGTTTTCCTGTGCGATCGCCTTTTGGATCATTTCCTCACTGTGTCCCATTTTCTCCTCCTTTCCCAATACCTCATTTTCGAATCATCATTTCTAATAGATCCGGTAATTTCCCGATAAAGCAAGCATCGCAAACATATACAAAAAATTGTCGTAATACCGTCTCTCACCGGTTCTAAGAGGTGTGTTCCAGAATTTGTCAACACATTGTTTCGCATAAGTTCCGTCCGCAGCCAGTGCACTTTCGGCATTGACCGCAATGATGGCTACCGGATGCAGTGCTTTCTCCTCCAGTCTGGTTCCGTCGGTCAAAAAGACGCCGTCCCAGTGATCCTTCTGATCCTCGCAGTAGAATTTCTGGAATTTCTCTGCAATCTGCACCTGCCACGGGTCCTTGTCAAACCACAGATGATCCATCGCGATATTTGCGATCGTGCGATAGGCATCACTGTAATACCAGTCGTGGCGGCCGAAGATCTCCTGATGCGCGCTGTGCGGGGTTCCGTCATAATCCGCATACTCTGCCGACAATCCGGTATCCGGATGACAGGCTTTATGCAGGTAGGCCCGGCTTGCTTCGGCAGCGCCTTTCCAGAACTTACGATCCTCCTCATCGGCATATTCCGCAAAAAGCTCGTAAAAATGCGGCAGATGATACGATGGATCACTAAAATCCAGTCCCGGGACAAATTTGATCAGTTTGTTGGAAGGCTCCCACATCGGATCGCCCGGATGTCCCGGTTCTCCCTTATGCACACACTCATGCAGGATCGCTTTTGCCTCCCTGCTGTAATTAAAAATGCCCTCTCCGTCTCCCCATCTTCTTGATGCAAAGAACAATGCCATAGCAAAATACTCTTCCCCGTCCGGTGCCGGTCCGTCCGCATTTCTTGTGCCGTCCAAAGCGCAGGACCATGCAAAATAATTCTTTCCCGGTCCTTCATCCATATACATATAAGTTCTTGTCCACTTCCACAGACGGTCAAATTCCTCTTTCTTATCCAGCTGTACACAGACCATCATGCCATACGACATGCCCTCGGTCCGCGCATCATGATTGCCGGTATCTTCCATAAATCCCATATCCTCCCCGGCTTCATGGTAAAAGCGCTCCTCTTCGCTGCCATGAAAAATCGTCTCAAATGTCTCCTGTACTCTTTTTTCGATTTCTTCTTCCGAATAACCATACTCCGCAAATACATTGCGGTACTGTTTTGTTTCATAAGCTCCTGCCATATTTTTCTCCTTCCTCTTTCGGTCAGCCCTTGCCAAATTTCCTTTCCGCAAATGGACTGACATGCTCCTCACTGTATTGATATATGATCAGCTCCTGCACCGATACGTTTCTGTCGGTCCAAGATAGGCTTCTGCCAGTTTGTTTCCATGGGGATAGATCACGATCTTCTCAAGCACAAAGCCCGGCGTGACCGGATAGACCCTGATCGTATTGATTCCCTGTTCCAGTTGCACCGGTACACTCCGGCACCGGATCTGATCCAGCACACCGCGCGCCCACACAGGCTGATGATCTCCGATCTTAAAATCATCCGTAACGGCATCCAAAATCTGCATTTGAACACCGTTCACGGACACTGCATACTGCAATCGGTTCTCTGTTGTCACAGGATTTGACGGCTGCATATAAAATTCCGCTTCATAATCCCCCGCCTGCTTTGTCACGATGCTGTATTCGATATACGGTGCCCCATTCTCTGCATCTGCGTAGGAATCCGTCGGAAATGCTTTCATCGCAGATAAAGTCTTTCCGTAGCCGGCAAGACATTTCCATTGCATCGGTTGTCCTTCCCGATCAAAACCGTCCTTGCATCTGCTGTAATGTTCCGCCTCGATTGCGATCCATCCCTGTGTATCCACAAACGTATTGTTTCCATATTCATACGTTGACCGGTCGACCGGCACGCTGATCTTGCAGATACCCGCCGGCAATTCCAGCCGGATCATTCCCTGCGTCCTTCCATCGGTGAGTGCCATCGCAAGCGCACTCTCGTCCACTGTGACATCAATGGTGAGTCTCTTGTGCTCTTCACCGTCAAGCGTTCCATCCATTGCGGACAGTACGATCCATTCGGCCTTTTCGATCACCCGAAACGATGCTGGAAGTTCGCTTCTGCTGTACAGGCTGATCGAAGCACATCTGCATTCCGGATTCAGAAAATCCGAAATCGTCATTCTCTGATTCAGCCACGGACTGCCTTCCACATGCTGCACAGTACCGTCCACCGTCGCTATAATCGTCGGCTTTTGCAGCGGTAACACCTGCATCAGAAGCGGGTTCTTACACTCATCCTCATTCCAATTCGTAAACCCGATATGCTGTGACAGTCCCATTCCGTACCAGCGCGCATCATCCGACCGATGATACTGCTCTATGATCTTTTGGTCTGCATCCAGACATGCCTTTGCCTCTTTCGCATAATCATTGGCACTGAGTGCACCGATTTCTGCCAGATAATGATTCATTCCTGACAACAGCTGAAGCTTCAGCACATTCATCGTTCCCATCGCCGGATACCAGACGAGCGCAACATAAGCGGGAAGTATTTCGGGCGCATCACGCTCCAGCTCATCGTACAAATCCTGTGCGGTCTGCATCACCCGCCCGACCTCCGCAAGCACCCGTGAGCCTTCACGATAATTTGCTGCATGATAGGTTTCCGGTCTTAACGCCTCCGGTCTGCATTTGTGTATCATCCTTGTATAATCTGTCAGGATATCCGCAATCTGCGCCTGCTGCACTTCCGACAGCCTGCCAAATTGCCGCTTTACCCACAGTCTGGTATAGGCATCCGTCGTATTTGGTGCAGTCGTTCCCCAACGCTCAAAATCATACGCCAGGTCCATAAAAAACGATAACGGAAATTCCTGCGTTGCAATGTCTCCCACATTGACGATCCAGAGTTTTTGTACTCCGAAATCATATGCCTGCGTCATCTGTTCCCAGATTTTCGGAAGATAGGAACTGTTGATCCACTCATAGGAGGTCGGCCACCCATGATAATCGAAATGATAATACATACCGTATCCGCCCAGATGCTTACGCATCTCCTCCGTCGGAAGCGTTCTTAAGTTTCCGTAATTGTCATCGCAAAGCATCAGGATCACATCATAAAGCTCCTTGGATCCGATCAACCCCTGCGTCGTCTCATCCCCGTAGAAGAAAGCCTCCACCTCCTTGTACAAAGCGATCATTCTCGGAACTTTGGACAGATCTTCATTGACATTCTCCCGGATCAGCTTTCGCTGCGTTCTGAGCACGTCCCTGAGCAGTTCAATATTATCCGCAAGCGTTGCCCCTTTTCCCATGATCGCGGTGTCCGCTTCTCCACGCATACCAACCGTGATCACATTCTCAAATTTACCGCTCCGCTTCAGACCATCTTCCCAGAATCTTATGATTCCTTCCCGGTTCGTCTTGAAATTCCACGCATCTCCGTAAATACTGTCTTTTCCGCGCAGATATTTGTATTCCTCACCCTGCCGCAGACACGGCTCATGATGCGACATTCCCATGATCACGCCGTACTCATCCGCAAGTTCTGCGTTCAGAAGTCCCGGACCGTCATCCTCAAACCGTGCACTCCACATCGCCGGCCAGAGATAATTTCCTTTCAGGCGAAGAAGCAGTTCAAAGATCGGCTCGTATGCCTTCGCATTCGGTCCCCCGAAATGGTACTCACTCCAGGTACCGAAAGCAGGCCACTCATCATTGATAAAGAATCCCCTGTATTCCACCGATGGTTCCTTTGCGATACATGCCATATCCGTGCTCAGCCGGATTTCATCCCGATGCACCGGCACCACATGACACCAGTTCACAAACGGGGATACACCAAAGACCTCCGACAAATGAAACAGTCCGTATATTGTTCCCCGCTTATCGCTTCCGACAATGACAAGCAGTCTCTCCCGCAAGGTTTCATCCGGAAAAACCCAGCCATAACATTCCCGCTTGCCTTTCAACGCTTCCGTCGGGATATTTTTCTGTGCATCCAGCCACCGACTATGTCCCATCGTTGCGACAATGATCGTCAGTTCACGGGCTGCACTGCTTCTTACCTCTTCAAGATCGATCGTTTCGACAACACGGATTTCCGGCAGCGTGCCGGTCACAAGTTCCATGTCATGTGCAACTTTTCCTGCGATCTTCAAAACCCCGGAATACGCACTCTGTTCTATGATAAATTTCATGTTGCGCTCCCTTTTCCCCCTTTTCCACTATTTTTATTCTTATCCGTATAAATCGTGATTACCGGCTGTCCTTCCACAACCGTAAGGGTTCCATGCATAGATGCCGTTTCCATCCATTTCAGTGCAATACTGTCCGTATAGATGACCGGTCTGGTAATCGTTTCACCGTCATACATGATTCCGTTATTTTCGATAAATATCCGGCATCCGCGCCCCGTATGATCTATTCCCTGCACTAGATAACGAGCCGATAATTTTGATGGCTGATCCTTATAATAAATCTGCGTATCCACACCGCCCGGAAGGATCTCTCCTCTGAAATAATCTCCATCGCACCTTCCGTCAAACGAAATCATCTGTACGGTAGCGCATTCAGATTCCACCTTCTCGCAGCCATTCACATGAATATACAATTTCAGCACTTCCATTTACTTCTCCCCATCTGCCTGTCCTTTCATTGCTCAGCGTAAATAAAAATCCCCATCCGTGTACGATCAAAAATATCGCACTATGAATGAGGATTTTATTTCTATCACTTATATCACATAATTGTCGTATTATTGAAGAATCTGATCCACATGCCTCTGCAGGATATCGAAATAGTCCTGTGGATTGCATTCCTGATATGCAGCCATATATGCATCCCATGTCGATGCAAAGTCATCGCTCATGATCACCTGCGGTAACCAGCTTCTCTTGACCGCGTCTATTTCATCACGAATCATGCCGCCTTTGGATTTTGATGACAAAGACTGTGTATACGAATACATCGGATACCATGCGCCGGGCGCTTCATTTGTTCCCAGCAGCTCGACATAATTTTGTACACCATACGCTTCAAAACACTCCCGTATGTCGGGCTTTAGGCTTTTCATAAACTCCACCGGCTGATACTCCATCGAAAATGCATTGATTCCGTCGTCAAGCAGACCTTCTACTCGTGGAAAATACGAATAGGGACAAAAATGAGATTCATTCAGCACGCTGTCTCCGTGACGTTTTCCCTGTTCACTATTCATATAGAACATACCGTTTTCGTCCACCGAATAGTCCAGGTCTTTTTCTCCCCAGAATCGAAGCTTCGTAATATCGGAATCCAGCAGATCATTTACAAACTGAAGTGCCCCCTGCACATCTTCACAGGATGTGGTAATCGAAAGTCCGCTCGATGTATCCATCTCTGCATTCCGGCTTGTATGCCACTGGTTTGACGTACCTTTGTCCATTGTAATCGGAAGCGGAACATAATCGCACCCCAGATCACTCAGTCCGTTTGTCTCATAAGGCTCTGCCAGATTGTAATAGAACTGCCACCATTGGTCAACCATTCCGAGAACAGCACCGGTTCCTAATTTATCCAGATATTCTTCGTATGTACTGGTAAACGACTGCGGATCAAAAATACCCTTGCGGTACTCTTCGTTCAGCTTCTGAAAATACCGTCTGGCAGTCTCCGTCGTATTATAATCAATGACCTGATCATTCCCGGGATCAACCATACAACTTCCGTCATTGGGATATCCATCCAGAAACTGCGGCACATTCTCCAGACAGAAGAATCTCCAGTCATCGCACAACATGGTAAACGGAACATTTTTTGTTCCGCCCGGCATGACCGGATTCGCCTGCACATAAGCTTCGATCAGATCAAAATATTCATCCACCGTTGTAATCTTCGGATATCCGGCCCATTTTAAAACGCGCGTCTGTATCCAGAATGCCTCGCCCGTATGCGTCACTTCAACATTCTCTCCCTGAGACACACAAAACGGTGGAATCCAGTAAATATGTCCGTCTTCCTGCCGGAAGTGCTCCCATTGCTCATCGGAAAGATAATTTCTGAGATTCGGATAATCATCCCAGTATTCATCAATCGGGATCAAAGCATCTGCCTCCAGTAATGCTTTCTCTCCAAGAATAAAATCCGGATATTCTCCCGAAGCAATGTACGAATTGAGCACCTCTTCCTTGGATTGTCCAACCAGCCAGTTCTCCTCGCAGTCTGCTCCGATCTTGTCAGCAATGATTTCCTTTATATCGTTCTGCATTCCCAGTGGTCTGCCCGTAACACTGAAAAAAGCGGTAAAATGTTTAATTTCCGGTTTCTGCCTATATTGAACGTTGTAACTGTATCCCCCAAGTACAATAAGCAATCCAATCACAACTAAAGTTGATACGATTTTCTTTTTCATATAACTCTACCTTCTCCTCAAAAGCTTTCTTTTATTATAGCTTTTTTTCTGTCAAAGGACAAGCAATCGCATCCGCAAGCACGGTTAAAGTGATATATTCTCTCCTCTTAATCCATTAAATGCACCCTTGATGGCAGCCTCCTCATGTGCGATCAGCCACTTGTTTTTCGCGGTCATAAGTTTGTCCTCACCATCTGCTGCAAGGGTAAAATCAATCGGTGTGTTTGTACCCTTCGGCAAGATCACAACACACTTAAATCCACCGTCTGCTGCGTTGCACGGTGCATAATGAAGTGTCGTCTCATACATTTCAACGACCGTTCCTGCCGGAACCTTAAAAGCCTCGATTTTTGCTGTATCATAAGTAAATTCATCCGTTACATCCGGCAGCCATCCCAATAAAAGGATCATATCCGTTACCGCAATGTTGATTTCGGAATTTCTATGATATTCTACCGCGTTTAACTTGTGATTGTTTCCGTTGCAGTAACCAATCTGGATTGGAAGTCCGCCAAAGACACGCTCGCTGAATGTCTTTGCTTCCGGAACCGCTTCAAGCTCCTCGACTGATGGCACATAAATAACATCCTCCGGAAGCGGTGTGTGCTCCATCCCCTTTATCAGTTTTGTGCATTCGATGTTATTCCAAACCTTACCGTATTTACGGAATTTTTCATCATTAACAGAAAAAATCTCCATGATTACCTCCTCATACTCATTTTTTCTGAGTATAACAGTTTGGTAGCCATGGAGACATGCCTTTCTTTGTCTTTACAATGTCACTTTTTTGTCTTTTTCCAGCAATGCCCGATGATGGGCATATGATTCCCTCTGCTTTTTCTTAACAAGCTGCTTTCGGTATTCACTCGTCAGCATTCCATACCGCTTGCGAAACAGATTGGTAAACGCTTTACTGTTGGCAAATCCATGATCAAATGCAATATCCACGATCTGCTTATCCGTATTTTCCAAATCCTTTACCGCATGTTCCAGCCGGATATTTTGCAGATAATCCTTATAATTGATGCCCGCATAGCGTACAAACATTTTTGACAGATAAGACGGCGAATATCCGAATATTCCCGCCAGTTTTCCAAGCGAAATATCTTCCATATAATGATCCTTGAGATAGGATGTAATCATACCGGCCCCCCGGAACAGACCGAGCCGGTTCAGCTGCTGATTGCTTTTGAGCAATTCATCCTGCACATCCAGCTTCCTGTATTTCTTTACCAGAATATGTAATAGTTGATAAAACATACTTAAAATTTCAAAATCATAGCCATCTGTCTGCATCCGATACACCTTATACATCCGAAAGATCAGACATGCCACCTGCTCATCATACGCACGCTCACTGTGCGAAAACCAGATAAACTGCTCGCCCGTAAAGTACGACGCGAACTGATTCAGCGGAATCTGCAGCACAATTGTGTGATTCGGCCTGTTCGCATGGATCGCATGCACCTCGTTGCTGTTGACAATGATGAACTCGCCTTCTCCGAGATGATAATGCGTTGTGTCAAGAATAAAATCAAGTTCTCCTTCCTGCACTGCAAAAATCTCAATCGACCGGTGCCAGTGTTTCTCCCTGATATATTTTCCGCTGTGTCCCTCGAATAAAAAAAGTTTAAACGGAAAGCCTTTGTCCGGCACAATAACCTCATGTTGATACTGCTGCTCTGTCATATGCTCCCACATAACTATCACATATTTCTTGACTAGACATTAAATCTGAAAAGAATCACATCGCCGTCTTTAACCACATAATCCTTTCCTTCCATGCCAACGATTCCTTTTTCTCTGGCTGCCGCAAGGCTTCCGTTATCCAGCAGATCCTGATAGTTGACAACCTCTGCCTTGATAAATCCACGTTCAAAATCCGTATGGATCTTTCCGGCTGCCTGTGGTGCTTTGGTTCCTTTTTTGATAGTCCATGCACGGCACTCATCTTCGCCGGCCGTCAGGAAACTGATCAGCCCCAGCAGACTGTAACTTGCCGCTACCAGCTTATCCAGACCACTGGATGAAACGCCGAGGTCATCGAGATATTCCTTTTTTTCTTCATCGGAAAGTTCGGAAAGTTCCTGCTCGATCTGTGCACAGATAACAAACACTTCTGCACCTTCTTCTTTTGCCAGTTCACGCACTTTTGCCACATGCGGATTGGAGGCTCCATCATCGGCGAGATCATCCTCTGCTACGTTTGCTGCATAGATGGTAGGCTTTGCCGTGAGGAGGTTGTATCCCTTAAACCAGATCTGTGCGTCATCATCATCCGGCACCTCAAAAGTTCTCGCCATCTTTCCATCTTCCAGATGTGCCTTGACTGCCTCAACAAGTTCTAACTCCTTGGCAAGTGTCTTATCCATTCTTGCCTGCTTGGCAATCTTTGCAATTCTTCTGTCGAGAATCTCAATATCCGAAAAGATCAGTTCCAGATTGATGGTCTCAATATCACGCGCCGGATCAATGGAACCATCGACGTGGATAATATTGGTATCCTCGAAACAGCGCACTACATGTACAATCGCATCGACCTCCCTGATATTGGCAAGGAACTGGTTTCCGAGTCCCTCTCCCTTGCTGGCACCCTTTACAAGTCCTGCAATATCAACAAATTCGATTGTGGCAGGTGTCACCTTTTTTGTATGATAAAGTTCACCGAGCTTTACGATTCTCTCATCCGGAACCGAAACGATTCCTACGTTTGGATCGATGGTCGCAAACGGATAGTTCGCAGACAGTGCACCTGCTTTGGTCAGTGAATTGAATAAGGTACTTTTTCCCACGTTTGGGAGTCCGACAATGCCGAGTTTCATGATATATATTTCTCCTTTGAAAAGTATTGTAAGCTAATAAAAACAATATATAGTGTACCACATTAATGCTTAATTGTACAATTATTTCTCCCTAGCTGCCAGAATGCCACGGCGCTTGCCGCCGCTACATTGAGTGAATCCACGCCATGCGACATCGGAATACAGACCGTATAATCGCAGTCCGCAATCGTATGTCCTGCCAGACCATCCCCTTCCGTGCCAAGCACGACAGCCAGCTTTTCTTCCGCAGCCAGTGCCGGATCATCAATTCCAACCGAATCCCCGGAAAGTGCCATGGCTGCCACACGAAATCCCATTCGGTGCAAATGGTCAATATCCGCTCCTGCCGCCTGGCCGGGTGGATTTTTCACCCCGTTTTCCGTCTGCAGGTATGTCCACGGAATCTGAAATACGGTTCCCATGCTCACCCGGATGGCGCGCCGGTACAGCGGATCACTGCATCCCTGCGTCAGAAGCACCGCATCCATATGAAGCGCAGCCGCCGAACGGAAAATAGCACCGACATTGGTTGGATTTACCACGTCTTCGAGTACTGCAATGCGTCTGGCTTTGGCAC
>OLVX01001626.1_pt1 | contig 18396 bp, 10 predicted proteins | sample 1673271 | NCBI WGS metagenome assembly OLVX01 (sample SAMEA3178939, study PRJEB25190) | human gut metagenome | biome: human gut; feature: human-associated habitat; material: faeces | place: Austria | collected 2013
TCGACGAGTGGCTCGGTCGCGTGGAGGACTTCTTCGGCGAGATCCCCCCGCTTGTGTGCGAGCTGAAGATTGATGGCTCCTCTGTTGCCTTCACCTTCGAGAACGGGCGGCTTTTGAAGGCGGCGACGCGCGGCGATGGTACGACGGGCGAGGATATCACGGTGAACGTGCGAACCGTGCGAGACGTTCCTCTGCGCCTGCGCGACGAGGCGCTTTCCGCCATTCGCGACACCGAGGAGCCTATCGAGTTGCGCGGCGAGTGCTACATGCCGAAGGCCAGCTTCGAGGCGCTGAACGCATCGGCCGAGGCCAACGGCAAGCAGCCGTTCGCCAACCCGCGCAACGCCGCCGCCGGCAGCCTGCGCCAAAAGGACCCCAAGGTCACAGCGCGCCGCGATCTCGCTACCTTCATCTACGCCATCGCCGATACCGATCCGCTGCACGTTCACAGCCAGCGCGAATTTCTCGACTGGCTGCGCAACGCCGGCTTTAGCGTCAACCCCAACGTGGCTCGTTGCGCCACGCCGGCCGAGGTTCACGAGTTCTGTGCCCAGGCCCTCGAGCACCGCGGCGACCTCGATTACGACATCGACGGCGTGGTCGTAAAGGTCGACAGCTTCCAGCAGCAGCTCGACCTGGGCTTTACCGCCCGCGCGCCGCGCTGGGCCATTGCCTTTAAGTTTCCGCCCGAGGAAAAGCAGACCGTCCTGCGCGAGATTCGCATTCAGGTGGGCCGCACCGGTGTGCTCACGCCGGTCGCCGAGTTCGACCCGGTGACAGTTGCCGGCTCCACCATCGCGCGCGCCACGCTGCACAACATCGACGAGATCCGCCGCAAAAACGTGCGCGAGGGCGACACCATCATCGTGCACAAGGCGGGTGACGTGATCCCCGAGGTCGTGGGCCCGGTGCTCGACAAGCGTCCGGCCGATTCGGTCGACTGGCGTATGCCCGAGGTTTGCCCCGTGTGCGGCAGCCCCGTGGTCCACGAGGATGGCGAGGTGGCCTACCGCTGCGTGTCCATCGACTGCCCCGCGCAGCTCAAGGAGCGCCTGCTCCACTGGGTGAGCCGCGGCTGCATGGACGTCGACGGCCTGGGCGACGAGATCGTCGACAAGATGATCGCCGCCGGCCTGATTCACGATGTCGCGGACTTCTACCAGCTCACGGTTGATGACATCGCCGGACTGGACACGGGGCGCGTGGTAAAAGGAGGGCATCGTAAGGGCGACCCCATGCTCGATAAGCATGGAAAGCCGATGCTCAACGAGGACGGTACCCCAAGGCTTTACAAAGCCGATCGAATCGTTAAAAATGCGGGCGAGCCCATACCGGTGGGTGTGAAGACGGCTGAAAAGATAGTCGATGAGCTCAATAAATCTCGGCAGTTGCCGCTCTCAAGGATTCTGTTTGCTTTGGGGATTCGCTTGGTGGGGAAGAGCGTCGCCGAGCTTATAGCCCGGCGTTACCTTTCAATTGATGCGCTTGTTATAGCTGACGAGGAAGATATAGCCCAGATTGAAGGGGTTGGACCGGAAATCGCAAATAGCATAAAGGAGTTCTTCTCTGTTCCGGAAAATCTCGATATGCTTCAGCGACTTCGTGAATGCGGTTTCTCTCTCGAGGAAGACCTTATGGGCGCAATGCAGGCAAAGTCTGAAAAAGCTGGTATTTCCGCCAATCTCGCTTCAGAGCAACCACTAACAGGATTGACTTTTGTTCTGACCGGTACACTCGAGAAACGTTCTCGTTCCGAGGCTGGGGATGTGTTGAAACTTCTGGGGGCTAAGGTGACGGGGTCGGTTTCGAAGAAAACCTCCTATGTAGTTGCGGGGGCGAATGCGGGCTCAAAGCTCACTAAGGCCCAAGCACTTGGTGTGCCCGTACTGGACGAAGACCAACTTGAGGAAATTATCGAAACGGGCGAAGTGCCTGTGGAGTAGGGAGACTGTCATGGCGGCAGACGTACTGTTTTTGGATGTTGAAACTCCAAATGGACACAATGATCGAATTAGCTCAATTGGACTAATTCGATGTGACTGCAATGGTGCCGTCCTTGCAGAGGATTCCTATTTGGTTGATCCTGAGGAGCCGTTTTCGGAAATAAACATGAGGCTAACGGGCATTTCCCATGCTGATGTTGCCGATGCTCCTACATTTCCGGAAATATGGTCACGCTCATTGAAAAGCTTGTTTGACGGAGCCGCTCTGGTTGCTCACAACGCTTCATTTGATTTGGCGGTTCTGTGGAAGCTATTCGACGCCTATGAACTTGACAGGCCCGAGTGGAATTACGCCTGCACTAAAGAGCTTGCCAAGCAGTGGCATCCAGAATACCCAGACTATAAGCTTCCAACGGTTTGCCGATGCCTAGATCTTGAGATGGGGAACCATCATCGAGCCTTGGACGATGCGGATGCTTGCAGGCGTATTTTCCACTCGTTGGTTATGGAAGACGAGGGGCGTGTCCCCACGTTTGCACCGTATAGTCTTGGTGCTAGTTGCAAACGACGTTCAAATGAAGGGGCTTCCCGTGCTTCGGCACAGAGAGTGAAGTCGGAAAAGACTGCCGATTACTGCGACTTTCTAAGTTTGTGCGAATTGATAGTCGCCAATGGCCGAGTTGATGCCTTGGAGGCAATGTCGGTACTGCAGTATGTCGAAGAACATGATAAGTTGCAAGGCGACCCTTTGCTCGACAAAGTTTGCTCGCTTCTAACTGCCGCTTTGGCGGATGGTGATATAGATGAGCGCGAATCCAATCAATTGGTTGGTTTATTGCAGGGGGTAATCAATCCCTGCTCCGATGGCGTAGCGCATCGACAGGTTCAAATTGAAGGAAAGAAATTCTGCCTCTCTGGTACTTTCTATCATGGTTCAAAAGAGTGTATCAAGCAGTTTATTTTGCAGAATGGCGGCCAGGTACTGAGTGGCGTGTCAAAGAAATGCGACTACGTGGTTGTTGGCGATGAAGGCAGCGATGCTTGGACTACAAAGAACTACGGAAGTAAGGTAAAGAAAGCCTTGGAACTCCAGTCCAAGGGCGATGACATTCAGATTGTCAGTGAAGATGCTTTAGGACTTTAGCGGGGTCGTTTTGGTGTAACATAATTGTGTACACAATTATGTTAGGAGTGTGCCATGCCCGTTTGCGTTCCAATTAAAGATATGCGGGACACCGCAAAGTTTTCTGAGCTCGTTGAAACTACTACGGGTCCAGTGACTGTTACAAAAAACGGCTATAGCAAATTTGTTGTACTTCGATCTGAAGACTATGACCTCATGGTTCAGGAACAGGCTAAGGCTCGCCTGATGGCTCGTATAGCTGTGGCCGAGCGGGAGCGTGCTGCCGGCACGGCGCGTGATGCCTTTGAGGCCCTCGATGACCTTGAGGCAAAATATGGTCTATAACGTCAAGATTCTGCCTACAGCTGAACAAGAGGTTGACGATATCGTTGATTATCTATTAGGGCATGGTATTTTTACCGCCCGGCATTTTCTTGATAAATACCGTAGTCAGCTCCAGCTTCTTCAAAGTGGTGTAGTTGACTACGGCTTATCGAAGTTACCCGAGCTTGCAGCGCTTGGCTACCATGCTTGCCTCGTCAATTCTTATGTAATGCTTTATTACTACGATAACGAGGACGTTGTGGTTGCCCATGTTTTTCACCAAAGCCAAGATTATGCCGCATTGGTGATATCTAGAAATCGATTCGAGTTGCTGGATAATGATTAGTAAGAACCGCCCGGAAGCACGATGCCTTCCGGGCGGTTCTTACTTTGCCGGGACAACCGGCACCGTGATCTGCGTCACGTAGGTTGCGGGATCGTCGCTAATGATGTCGTCGATCAGGGCGATCTCGCGCGAGGGACCGGCGGGTGTCAGGTTGTGTTCGTGCATATAGCCGAGCAGCTGCTTATAGCGCGGGCCCGCTTGCCCGTGCGTGCCGCGGAAGCTTATGGTCAGGCAGCGCGCGGCGGGTCGCGTCTCGACGTCGCCCAAGTACTCATCGGTGTCATCGAGCAGCAGAAAGACCTCGTCGTAGCCATCAAAGTCGCCGGCGGCGAGGCGCTCGGCGCTAATCCCAACGCCCAAGTTGCCCAGAAAGACAAAGGTCTCGTGCTGGCCCTTCTGCAGTTGACGAATCTGCCACTCCAGCGCATAGGCGTCGGTAGGGTTGACGCGTTGGCGCAACACGGCGCAGCGAAGCTCGGGCGCATCGATTATGCAAATGGTATCGAGCTCGGTGTTCAAGGCGTCATGCAGCAGGGCAAGCCGGTTATCGATCTTGCGCGACACACGTTCGAGCTCGTGGCGCTTGTGCTCGATGAGCTCCTGCTGCTGAGCCAGCTGTCGCTGCATGAGGTCCACATCGCGCGTGGTCACAAACTCGCGGATTTGTGCGAGCGGCAAGTCGAGAACACGCAGGTGGCTGATGGTGTTGAGGGTGGAGAGCTGCCGAGATCCGTAGTAGCGGTATCCACTCGCCGAATCGATGTGCGCCGGGTCCAGCAAGCACATCTGCTCGTAATGGCGCAACGTGCCCACACTCAGGTTGAACAAGCGCGCCACCTCGCCAATGCGGAGCAGGCCCTCGGTATGTTCAGTTGGCGAGTCGGTCATGGGACCGCTCCTTTCGGTAAAAAGCAGGGGAGAGGTGCCAGGCCTGCGTCGCCCCGCTACGCCATCAGTTTGTCAAAAGCTCCGCGGCGGTTGAGCACGGTAAATGCCATCATGCAAATAACCGCCGATAGAATTGATCCGCACGGCGAGGCGATGCCCATGGGAAACAACGTTTCGGAATAGGCGTTCGACAGCAGCCACGCGCCCGGCACGCGAATGAGCGCCACGGCCAGCACGTTGTGCGCAAAGCCGATGTAGCTCTTGCCATACGCGGCGAAAAAGCCGCTAAAGCAAATGTGGATGCCGGCAAAAATCGCGTCGAAAATATAACTGTGCATATAGCCGGTGCCGGCGGCGATCACCGCGGCGTCCTTGGCAAAAAAGCCGATAAACGCCGGCGCCACTAGCCACATCAGCACCGTGATCAGGCAGCCGTACACCACCGAGATCGTCATGGCGTCTTTGAGTACCTGACGTGCACGATCTCCCTTGCCCGCGCCGGCGTTTTGCGCCGTAAGTGCGCTGACGGTGGCGCCCATGGAACTCGGCACAATGAACAAAAAGCTGATCATCTTTTCGACCAGGCCCACGGCGGCAGCGTCGACCAGGCCGCGGTGGTTGGCGATGACGGTGATGAACATAAACGCCACCTGGATGCAGCCGTCCTGCACGGCCACGGGCACACCGATCTTAAGAATGCTGCCGAGCACCTCGGGCTGGGGGCGCAGGTCGCTGCGCTTAACGTGGATGTTCGTACGGCGGCTCTTAAGCCACACGAGCGCGAGCGCAACGCTGGCCGTCTGCGCGGTTACCGTGCCGAGCGCCGCGCCCACGGGGCCGAGCCCCATGTGGCCGATAAACAGAAAGTCGAGCGCGATGTTGATGATGCACGCCACACCGATCACGTACATGGGCGAGCGCGAATCGCCCAGGCCGCGAAAGATGGCCGAGAGGATGTTGTATGCGGCGATAAAGGGAATGCCGATAAAGCAGATACGCAGGTATGCGGCGGTTCCTTCGACTGCCTCGGTCGGCGTGCCAATGAGTGCCACGATTTGCGGGCACAGTGCAAGCAGGACAGCGGCCAGTACCACCGAGACGCCCATAAACAGCGTGATAGTGTTGCCGATGGCGGTCTCGGCGCGGTCGAAGCGGCGCGAGCCCACGGCGTGGCCGACGATGACCGTCGTTCCCATGGCCAGGCCCACGAGCGTCACGGTAATGATATAGAGCGTCTGCGCGCCATTGCCCACGGCGGTGATGCCGGCGGCGCCACTAAACTGCCCCATCATATACAGGTCGGCCATGCCGTAGAGCATCTGCAAAAAGTACGAGAGCATATAAGGCAGGGCAAAGACCGCGATGGTCTTGAGGACATTGCCGCGTGTGAGGTCGTGTTCCATGGGCGGGGCACTTTCTGGCTGGGTTTGTTTACGTACCAGTGTAGTGAAAACCTTACAACGATTGTAGAGTCAAGGTTTGTGATGACGACGGGGCGAAAAATAGCCACGCTCCAAGCACGATGCTTTGGCCCTCTGTGCCCCTCACTTCGCCTCAAACCATCACAACATTCAACGTTTTTTGCCAAAATCGGGAAAAGCATCGAATGTTGTGATGGTTTTTCTGCCACTCGACTGGGTGGAATCGCTTTCTTGTGCACGAAGGTGCGCGGACCCGTGGGCGGGGGAATAAGGTTGGTTATCCGACTCCATTGGAGGGCTCATGGACCTGCCGATCGTCCTGTCCCATAAGACTGCCTGGCTGTACCATAACGTGGCGCGCCCGTCCGAGCCGCTCTCGCGAGCAAGCAGCCTATACGATGAGGACTCGCTTGCTAACGAGGCGGAGCCGACTGCGGACCTGCCCAAATTGGGGCTAGATGCCAAGGGGCTGAGGGCTTCAACGGCGGTTGGGATCGTTACCGACTATCTGGTTTCGCTTGGTATTCCACGAGAAGAGCTCGATCATATCGACACACTCGTCAACTTCGATTTTGAGCGCTCGACGCCGGCTGGATTTAGATGCCACGTGTTTGGGGCGCCAGTACCTCCGGGCCATCTTATCGAGGTGGCAGAGGGCCTTCTGGTGGTTGATGAGGTCATGTGTTTTGTCCAAGCGGGTTCGTGGATGAGCGAGCCCGAGCAGCTGGAATATGGCTACGAAATCTGCGCCCGATACCATTTGAATCATCTGTCGACAGGCGATTATATCGAGATGGGGCAGAGGTACACCGTTGCCGACTTGATTGCCTATTGCAATGAGAACCGATCTCGTCAGGGGGCTGTACGCGCGGCCGCCGTGCTCAAGCGCGTGCACGATGGCGCGCGGTCGCCCATGGAGACAGCCACCGCAATCATGGTCGTAGCAAAACGTTCCCAGGGAGGGATGGGATACGCCAAGGTTGAGCTCAACCATCGGGTCGATGTTCCCAACGAGTTCAAGTATCTCGCAAAGGCCGGGTATTTCGAGATTGACGTATATGCGCCTGCGAGCGGTACGGGGATTGAATACAACGGCTCGGACCATCTTGATAAACAGCGCAGCGCGTCGGATGCGGAGCGTATGACCGTGCTGAGCGCGCTGGGCTTTAGGATGATCGTCCTCACCGGGACTCAGTTTGCCCGCCAGCTGCAATTGCATCGGGCGATGAACGCCATCGCACTCGCTATGGGCCTTAAGTGCGACCGGAGCGAGGCATTCCAGAAACGTCAGAACGACCTGCGAGAATTCGTGATTCGACACTGGGACGGCGGCCTTTAGGGGCGCTCTGGCCCTTCTGCGGGGTGCTGCGGGCAGGCAAACCATCACAACATTCGACGTTTTTCGCTAAAAACGGGAAAAGCATCGAATGTTGTGATGGTCTGTGCTGAGGACGGGCTTGGAAAGTCCGTCTTGCTCGAAGCGACTTGTCCTGTCGTACGGGTGTCGGCGTGATTCTCTCGTGGGGTATTATGTTTTCCGAAGAATAAAACGCCGCGTGAGGGGAGGGCTGCATGGACGGGCACGTGCAACATGACGGTTTTGGCCGCGATATCAACTACCTGCGCATTGCCGTTACCGACAAGTGCAATTTCCGCTGCATTTACTGCATGCCGGCCGATGGCGTGGCGCCCCGCGCGCACGACGAGCTGCTCAGTGCCGAGGAAATCGCCCGCTTTGTGCGCTTGGTAGCAGGGAAGGGCATTCGCCGCGTGCGTCTGACGGGTGGCGAGCCGTTGGTCAGCCGCCGTATCATCCCACTCATCCGCGATATTCGCGCGATTCCGCAGATCGAGGACATCTCGCTTACCACCAACGGTGCCCTGCTGCCCAAGCTGGCGCCACAGCTCAAAGACGCGGGACTTAACCGCGTCAACATCTCGCTCGACACACTCGACCCTACGCTGTTTGGAAAGATCACGCGTCTGGGTCGACTCGAGCAGACCATGGCTGGCATCGATGCGGCGCTGGCTTGGGGCTTTGAGCCCGTTAAGGTCAACTGCGTTATTGTGCGCCGGCTCAACCAAGACGTGGCGGCCCTCGCGCGCTTGACCGTCGACCGCCCTATCCACCTGCGCTTTATCGAATACATGCCCATTGGCGACGAGCGCACGAGCTCGCATTGCGCTGTGGACCCGCATGCGCCCGCGCTCAATCCCGAGCTGTGGGACGCGAGCGATACCGTGCCGAGCGACGAGCTGCGGGCGCGCATCAATGCCGGGGTCGCCGCGGCGGGTCTGGGCGAGCTCGAGCCGCTCGACATCAACGACGCTCCTGCCGGCGCGGGCCCTGCGCGCTACTGGCACTTTCCGGGCGCGGCGGGAACGGTTGGCTTTATCAGCGCCATGTCCAATCATTTTTGTGCGAATTGCAACCGTCTACGCCTGACGGCAGACGGCAACGTGCGTCCGTGCCTGTTCAGCGATGCCGAGTATTCGGTGCGTGGGGCGCTGCGCCGTGGTGATGATATGCAGGTACTTTCGATTTGGCGCGATGCCGTGGCCCACAAACCGCAGGAACACGCGATAATTGAGGGCACGCAACGATTTATGTCCCAAATCGGAGGATGATCATATGGCCAAGAGCAGGTACGCCGATGCCACCAAGGCCGCTCGCAGGGCCGCGATGTCTGCCCACAAAGTCACGGCTGCGGCGAATGCTGGCAACGCCGACGCATCCGTGCAGCCGTCTGCCAGTGCTGCCGCCGAGCCCGCCCGCGACGCCCGTCGCGACGAGCTGACGCACGTGGACGCCAAGGGCGAGGTACGCATGGTCGACGTGTCCGACAAGGCCGAGACCCATCGCATTGCCATCGCCGAGGGCACCATCCTCATGCATCCTGAGACGCAGGCCATGGTGCTGCAGGACCGCGCCAAAAAGGGCGATGTGCTTGCCTGTGCGCGCGTGGCGGGCATTATGGCCATCAAGCGCACGAGTGACATCATCCCCATGTGCCATCCGTTGCTCATTACCAAGAGTAAGTGCGACATTGCGCCCATCGCTCCGGCGGGGACGCCGGCCGAGGACGTGCCCGAGGGTTGGGCGCCGGCGCGTTCGGACGGACAGGTTGGCTTTCACGTACTGGTTACGGCCGGCGTGACGGGCAAGACGGGTATCGAGATGGAGGCCCTGACCGGCGCGAGTGCCGCGTGCCTAACGATCTACGACATGTGCAAAGCCGTCGATCGCGGCATGGAGATCGTCGACGTGCGCTTGCTGCACAAGGAAGGCGGCCGCTCGGGCATATGGGACCGCGCAGAGCGACAGGCCGCTGCTGAGGCTACCGCTGCCGACGGCGACGCTCCCGCGAGCGCACCCGTCGCCGTCGCGCCTGCTGCTCCCATCCCGGCCGTCCCCGCGATCGCGTTTATCGGCTACCAAAACTCGGGCAAGACCACGCTTGTCGAGAAGGTTATCGCCGAGCTCACCCGCCGCGGCCTGCGCGTGGGCTCGCTCAAGCATCATGGGCATCACGGCTTTGATATCGATGTGCCCGCTAAGGACACCTGGCGCCATCACCAGGCCGGCTCCAAGCACGTGGGCCTCATTTGCGCCACGCGCTGGGCGGAATACGCCGACACGCGCGAGGAGGACGAGATGCCCGCGCGCGAGCTGCTGTTGCGCTACAACGATGTCGACGTGGTGATCATCGAGGGCTACAAGACCGAGGGCTTCGACAACATCGTGGTGGCGCGCTCGGGTGTCGACCGTCTGCGCGGCAAGAGCTCGCTCGACCTGGTCGATGGCCACACGCTGGCCCTTGCCTGCAACGAGGCCCTGGCACGTCAGGCCTTCGACGCCGGCTTTGCGACCCGAGCCATCAACATCAACGACGCCCGGGCCATCTGCGACCTTATTCAAGATTATCTGGCCTAAAACCAGCCAAAAAAGACAGGTTAATTTGGCAGGTTTTATCTGGGCAAACGTCATTTCCACCACAAAGGGGCCAGGCACCTTTGTGGTGGTTTTTGCTTTGGTAGATGTGTGGGGCATGCCTTACAATCTACCAAGTAGTTCATGACGGGCGAAAAACGGAGAGAAGGGGCTTGATGCGTCCTTAATGTTTCATGCGGATAGATTGATTTGACAGACGGTGGCGAATGCCCGCCGTCCGCATTCGTATGAAACAAGGAGTCTCCATGCTCGCCTCTCTTTTCTCAAAGCCTCAATCATCGCTGTCCGCGCAGGCTAAGCACCTGGTGGCAATGCGCTTCCTCATATATACCGGCTTTCAGACCAGCTACTTCATCGGTGTCATCGGAACGCTCACCTATGCAGACGATGCCTCGGTTGTGGCGACATCGCTGGCCGTCCTTTTTATGAACGTATTCGTGATCTTGGGATCCTTTGCGGGTGGCGCGGCGCTCGACGCCTGGGGCCCGTGTCGGCATTTCCGGGCGAGCATCGTCGGCACGCTGACAACCGGCGCGGCGATTATCGCCTTTGGCAGCGCGACCGGCATCGTCCTGCTCGGTGCGGCGCTCTTGGGCTTTGTGATGGGGTTTGCCCAGCCCATCGCCACATCCTATCCGGCTTACCTCACTGACGATCCTGTCGAGCTCAAAGACATCAACTCCGCCATCGCCATGCTCTCAAACGTGAGCATCATCGTTGGCCCCACACTGGGCGGCTTTGTCGCGGCGGCCGCGTCGTCGCGCGCGGTGTTCGTGCTCATGATGATCTTTACCGTACTGGCGCTCGTCGCCGGTTGGGGCTTTAGGCCGCAAGGAGGTCGCGTCGCCGGGTATGCGGATGCCGATTCGGCAGAGGAAGGGGAGCGTGCGGGACAAAGCTCCAACCCTAGCACGTCCGCCCGCGCAACCTCCGCGACCAGCATCAAGACAGTCTTCACCAACAGCGTCCTCGCGCTACTTTTCTGCATCATCTTCCTCTCGAACTTTGGCTATGGAGCTTTCGATCCGCTGGAGTCGTTCTTCTACCGCGATGTTCTGCATGTCGGTGTTGAGTGGATGGGCTGGCTCTCGTCGGCCAGCGGTGTGGGCGCGGTGCTGGGCGCCGTTATTGCGCTCCGTTTACCGCCGCATCTGATCAACCTTAAAACGCTGCTCGCGGCGCTTATGTCCGTGGGCCTGGGAAGCCTGCTCTACGTGGGAACAACGTATGTGGGCGTGGCGCTCATTGGCCAGATTGCCCTGGGCGTGGCCTGGGGCGTCGTCAACCCGCTCCACAACACGATCGTGCAAACGACGGCCCCGCTCGAGCAGCTCGGTCGCGTGAACTCGGTCATGGGTTTTGGCAACATGTTCGCCGGCGTGGCCCCGCTGGCGATTGCCCCGTGGCTGGCGGCGACGTTTGGCGTGCAGCAGACGCTCGTTGGTGCGGGCATGGTCGTGACGGCGGTTCCCGCGGCGTTGCTGCTGTTTGAACGCCGACATTTTGATCGTGCCGCAAGGCAGTAAAACCATCACAACATTCGATGAAAATCGCGATTTTGCCGAAAAACGTCGAATGTTGTGATGGTTTGCGCTCCGGCCAGGCCACCCTTCGGGTTCGGCCACCACAAAGGGGCCAGGCACCTTTGTGGTGGTTTTTGCTTTGACGGGCCGCGCCTGCGCCTTGGTATACCATGTACACCACTTTCGACCTCATCCAGCACCGTCGCACAACCCAGAAAGGCCCCCATGGACACCACCTTCAGCCACATTAAAGCCGTACTCTGCGATATCGACGGCACGCTGCTCACGAGCCAGCACACGGTGTCCCCGCGCACCGTGGCGGCGATTCGCGCCCTGCGCGAGCGCGGCGTACTCTTTGGCCTGTGCACCGGGCGCGACGCCCGCGCGACCGAGGCCATGTACGAGCTCTGGGGCATCGAAGGCCTGGTAGACGTGATGGTGGGCTGCGGTGGCGCCGAGGTCATCGACCGCGCGCATGACATCAACGAGCTGAGTTATCCGCTGCCGGGCGAGACCATCGCGCGCATTTGCAAGCACATGGCGGACCTTCCAGCAACGCCCGTCTGCCCCCGAGACGGCGTGTTCTACGTGCCCGAGAGCAATGCGTGCGTCGAGCACCTGTCGCGCGTCGACGGCGTGCCCTACCAGGTGGTCGATTTTGCCGAGTTTTTGCGCGAGCCGCAGCCCAAGGTGATGTTTACCATGGCGCCCGAGGTAATGCCGCGGGTGATTGAGCGGGCGTCGACGTTTGCCGATAACACTGTTAAGGCGGCGGCTCTGCAAACCACGCAGCGGCTCTACGAGTTCATGGATCCGCGCGTGTCCAAGACGCGCGGCCTTGTGCGCGTGGCGGAGCTCAACGGCATGGAGCTCCAGAACATCTGCGTGTTTGGCGATGCCGATAACGACACCTGCATGGTGGCTGACGCCGGCGTGGGCGTGGCCATGGCAAATGGCAGCGACGCCACCCGTGCCGCCGCCGACTTTGTAACCGCGAGTAACGACAAAGACGGCATCGCGGTCTTTGTCGAGGAGCATCTGCTGTAGCGCCGGGGGAGAACCATCACAAAGGGGACAGGCGCCTTTGTGGTGGCCTCAGGCGATTTGGGCGAGTTGATGCCTGCAATCTGCGCGCAAATACCAATATGGTTGTCTGAACATTACGCTTCTGACTACCGATGAGTTAAAGATATTCTCATCAGTTTGGTAGGGTATTTCTCCCGGTAAATGACCTACAGCTCATGGTCAATTTTCGACTGTTTACAGGATGTTTACTCTTGAGCAAAATGTTGTGCAAATAAATCTAATGCCATTAAAAAATGATGGGCAACTAAATTACCAGTAGAAACAAAAAATAGATAGCGAATAAACGAAGGTAAATCTGAGCAATTGTCAAGAGAATTGACAATTCGCTACAAAACTATCGGTTTATTTGCCCAGATGTTCAAACAATCGTTAGAATAGTCATTACTAAGCGTGCGCAATTACAGATTGCGCAGATACGTTTGATAGTGAAAGAGCAAGATCGCGGTCTCTTGGGGAGGAGACATCGATGAAAGCAAATTCAGACAAATCTAAGCAGAGTAATAAAGCGACGCGCCGTGTGCTGGCAGGCGTTTTGTGCGGAGCCTCCGTGTTGAGCCTGGTACTGTCGCTCGTCATGCCTCCAATCTCGCAGGCCATTGCCAACGATGCCCAGACCGAAGAAACTGTGACGGAGGATTCCTCAAGTGAGTCTACTGATGTAGACAACACCAACAACGGGGATACCGAAAAGCTGAATAGCGGCGAGACTGAGGGCGACGAAGTTGGCGACGAGAGCCAGCCTGAGGAGCAGCCCGAGGAAGAGCAGCAGAACGAGGGCACAACGACTTCGGATGGTGAAACCGTTGCTGCGGTTGCGGAAAACGAGCAAACTGAAGCGGCTGCCGAGGGAATTGATAAGGCAAGTGAGCTCAAAACTAAACTTGAGAGCGTTGCGGAAAATCAGTCCGGCAGTTTTCAATTGATGAAGGACCTAGACTGCAACGAAGAGATTATTCTCAATAAGAGTGGTAGCAATATCACCCTTGATCTTAATGGCTTCAAGATAAAGTACTCGAGCAATAATAATAAGTCGCTTTTCAATGTGAGCAATAGTGCCGAGTTTACAATCACGGATTCTCATCCGGGTGAGGATAATATCGCTGGCCCTCAGCCGCTGCAGGATCAAGACCACAATCTGATAGCTGATAATTGTGGCAAGACGGCAAAAATGCTCTATGAAAAAGACGTTCCGACTAAGCTTACCTATTACGTGACTAAATCCAGCGTGGACACTAAGGACAGCACTCGTACAAACGAGACCACCTACGAGCACCAGGTCACCATTAAAGGTGCCATCGTGGCATGCAGCAGCAGCAAAGTGAATCTCATCAATCTTGAGGGCGGTACGTTTAACCTTCAGGGCGGCGTGCTTACTCAAAAGAACAATTGCAACGTCGATGGCCTTATCTATGCCCATAACGGCTCTACCGTCAACATGAGTGGCGGATACGTTTGTGGTGCTTCTATGGGCAGCAGTGGTGCTGGTGCTGGAATTCGTGTTGAGGGCTCAACTCTGGATGAGGGCTCAACCCTGGTGATCTCTGGCGGCGTAATCGCTGGTAACTATGCCCCCAGTGGCGGCGGCGTTTATGCCATGAATTCTACGGTAAACATGGTTGGCGGTATTATCTCCGGCAACGGTACAAATAATAATCAAAACGGTTATGGCGCGGGAATTTGTGCTGAGAAATCTAGTGTAACCATTACGAAAGGTTACATTACCAACAATAATTATCGGTTCTACATCAATTGGGAAGGCCCCACGAAGCATCTCGGTAACGGTTGCCACGGTGGTGGCGGCATTGCTGCTTTCAATGGCGGCAATCTCACAATTGCAGGCGGTTACATCACGGGCAACTACTCTGCTGAGGCTGGCGGCGGCGTTTATGCTGGCGCTTGGAATAGAGCTCTTTCCGGGTTTACGTTTTCTGGTGGAATCATCGCTAGCAATGTGGCGCAAAACTCAGAGGGTGGCGGCATCCGTATCGCTGCGCCTACAGTTGGCGTATTTAATGTGAGCGGCGAGAAAGCCTACATCACTAACAATACGACCAATACCACCAACGACTGGGGCGGCGGTGGCGTATTCGTCCAGGGCAGCAGCGACAATAACGTTCAGCCGGCAAGCCTCGGGATATATAACGCGCTGATTACCAACAATCATGCCAATGGCTTTGGCGGCGGGTTTGCCGCTTGCCCGACTGGTAAGACTGCCATTACCGATACCAATGGCATCGCGATTTTCGGTAATTCTGACGGTAAACCCGACGGTGGTTATAACCGATCGGGCGGCAGTAATGGGAAGAGCGAGGACTGGGATTTCAATAAGGAGGATGATAAGGGCGGCGAAATAACTGAAGACTTTAAAAAAGCCGGTCACCAGGATCTTTTTCTTATTCGCGATAGCGCTAACGCTGAATTGCTGCCGTATATCGCTGCCGTAACTGGACAAATGCTTGGCGGCGGTGCTGCTAACTGGTCGGGCACGATCGACAAAACACCAACGTCTATCGGCAAGTACGAGGGCGCCCAAGCTAAGTACATGATTGGCCTTAAATCTGATCCGATTCAGGAAGATATGGATGCTGCTACCGCGGCTGCGTCCCTCTTCATCACGGGCAACAGATCCAACATTCACGGTGGCGGCATCATGACCAACGGAAACGTTGTCGCCGGCTCCACCACGGAAGTGAAGGTTTACCCCAAGATGAAGCTCAACGGCATCAAGGTGCTTGAGGGCGGCTCGCTTGAAGGAAATGACTTTAATTTCCAGCTACTCAAGCAGAACGAGATCAAGGATAAGAGCGGTCGGGTTACGGGATATACGGTGCCGAGTTTTGATGCCAATGGCAATCTGCACCTCAATGGCTGCTCAGTGGTTGATACGGCTGCAAACGCGAAAAACGGCAGCTTCTCCTTTAACCTGAGCGAAGTATACGCTGATGCCGACCTTGTTTACTACTTGGTAGAGGTTCCGGGTACGGACAAGGACGTTAATTATGACAAGACTATCTACAAGATAGATCCTACAGTTACAGAGGATCCGACCAAGACGCACGACGTGCTTGGCATTAAATACAAGTACTACACGGTAAGTAACGTAGAGATCACCAAGATGTTTGATGATAAAACTGAGACTTCGGACGTTACACCAACGTCCGAAGACGGTGTTGCATGTGTTGCGCTTACTGGCGGTGCGACCTTCACCAACAAGTACACCCCGTACACTTCCACCGGCTCTTGGACTCCTAAGGCGACTAAGGTCGTTAAGGGTGGCGAGATGAAGGAGTTTACGCTTCAACTTGCAACTAACAAGGAGTTCACGGAGAACGTTCAGGATAAGTCGACCCAGGCCGCTGGTGATAAGTCCCAGACCCTGAGCTTCGCCGAGATCGAGTACAAACTTGATCAGCTCGAAAAGCTCGCGTCTGACTCCACCGGCCGCGGTGCAAACAAGACCTTCACCTATTACGTTCGCGAACAGCAGCCGAGCGCACTGTTTACGAACTACAAGTACGACCAGTCGGTCTACAAGATCACGGTCACGGCAACTGATCAGTCTGATAAGACGATCAAGTGCGATGTGACTTACACCAAGATCGTCGATGCCAAAGGCAAGCCTATCCCCGAGAACGAGCAAAATGCGGTCAACTACGTTCCAACTAAGGACGAGGCCACTGGCAAGGAACAGAGCGTTCCGGTCTTCACCAACACCTACTCCACCTCTTTGCCCCTTTCTGGTATGTCGGGCGTCACTCTGACGTACCTTGCCGGCGCGGCGGTGCTTTGTGCTGCTGCGGCCTGGATGCACATTCGTCGCAAGGCGAATGCGAAGGGAGGTGAGCGTCGTGAATAAGAAAGTTTGCTCCTTCCCGATCTTGTTTGCGCTGCTTGCCCTCCTGATCGGCACCTGCGCGGTTGTGTTCCCCGCATCCGCGCAGGCCGCGCCGACCCCGACCGGTTCCATCACGGTGAGCGGCACCGTGGCGAGCGGCTACGACGCCTACCAGATCTTTAGCGCCAACGTCGTCGACGGCGACAGCGACGCCAAGATTGCCACCGACCTCGCCTGGGCAAGCGACGCCGTGCGCGACGCCGTCCTGCCCGTGCTGCACAGCGCCGGCATGCCCAATTCCCAGACCACCGCGCGGGAAGCTGCCGAGTGGCTCAACACCGATTCCCACCTTACGAGCGCGCTGAGCGCACAGCTCGCTCGTTCCCTCCAGAGCTCTGGCGCCGAGTCCGTGGCCCTTAACGCGGGCACGACGGCCGAGCTGCCCTGTGGCTACTGGCTCATCGTTGCCGACGACGACGCCATTTCCCAGAACGAAGCCGGCACCGCGCCGATCATGGCCCTGGTCGGCGGCAGCGCCGTCACCGTCAAGCCCAAGGCGGCGACGCCCAAGGTTGCCAAGCATGTGCTGGAGGACAGCACCGCCGCCTGGCAGAAGGCCGCCGACGCCACGGTCGCCGACGACCTGTACTGGTGCCTCTCGGCCACGGTCCCCGCGGGCCTCACGGCCTACGACACCTATACGGTGCAGTTCGTCGACACCATGAGCGCGGGGCTCGACCCCTCCAGGGTCGCCGCGAGCATGCGTGTTTACTTGACGGCGGGCGCGGACGGCGGCTTTGACGCCGTCTCGGCCGGCAAGGACGGCCGCGTCGGCACCGAGCCCGCGAAGGGCTGGACCGATATCACGGCCCAGTGCGCCACCAAGGTAGCGGCCGACGGCAAGACTTTCACCGTGCGCACCGGCGACCTGATCGCCGCGCTCGGCGGGGCCGACGCCTTTACCGCGGGCGCCCGCGTGGTCGCCGTGTACAACGCGCCGCTCAACAGCGCATGCAACCACGGCATCGCGAAGGGCAACCCCAACGAGGTCTACCTGCGCTACCCGCGCTCTCCCTTTGCCGACCAGTCCGGCGACGCCGGCTTCACCCGCACGCCGAGCGACGATGCGTGCGCCTACACCTGGGATCTCGCGCTCACCAAGCGCGGCAGCGACGGCGACAAGCCGCTTGCCGGGGCGGTCCTGAGCATCGCCGACGACCGCGGCCGCACGCTAGCGACCGACGGCACGTGGGATGCAGAGGGCAAGGCCACCGTCACCACGGGCGAGGACGGCCGCGTGACCGTCTCGGGCGTGGACTCGGGCAAGCTGGAGGTCCGCGAGCTCAAGGCGCCCAAGGGCTACACCGCCTTTGAGGGCATGCGCTCCGTGACGGTCAAGGCCGAGGGCCTGGACGTCGACCAGGTGGCCGCCGCCAAGCCCAAGCTCACCATCACGGCCGAGTCGCCCCTGCGCGCCGACAGCGCGGACGGGTCGACGGGCAGCCTGGAGGCGTCGCTCATCAACACGCCCACCGGCACACCCCCTAGCATTACCACCGGAGGCTTTATGCCCTCGACTGGCGATATGGCAATGTACGCCGCGGCCGCCGCAGCGGTCGCCGGAGCCGCGCTCATCGTGGTCGCGCTCCTGGTCAAGCGGGGAGGTGGCAGCCATAAAGAGTAGCTGGCAGCCCCACAGAGAGCGGGGCGAGACGTAGCGAAGTAGATGCTAAGACACAGACAGATGATGACCGATCGAATGAGAACCAAACGGAAAACGGAGGAAAAGAAGATGAGCATGAGCAAGAACATCGCACGCCTGGCAGTAACCGCCGGCCTCACGGCGGCGTTGAGCTTCGGCGGTGTGATGGCCCCGGTCACGATGGCGTTTGCTGATGGTGCGGCGGGTTCGACCGTGACGTTCGAGGACGATACGTATTCTTCGACTGCGACTT
>OLVX01001631.1_pt1 | contig 18360 bp, 15 predicted proteins | sample 1673271 | NCBI WGS metagenome assembly OLVX01 (sample SAMEA3178939, study PRJEB25190) | human gut metagenome | biome: human gut; feature: human-associated habitat; material: faeces | place: Austria | collected 2013
AAGATACAAACTATTTAATTTTCATAGTGTCCAACTTTTTGGGGACAGCTCAGGTGACAGCGCTTTTTTTTGATAAAAATATATTCAAAAAAATAAAATATGGAATGTATTTTTAAGTATGTAACATAACATTAACAAAAATTATTTTTATAAAGGCCGTTTTGAAGAAATTTTTGCTTACGAAGTACCGATTGAATGTGCTAAGATTGCTCACGGTTCAAGAAAAGAAGGAGGAATCATTTAATTTATGAGTCAAGCAATAATGATGAAGGCCCGTGTTGAGACCAAAAATCCTTATTTGGTCATGATGGGGCTGTATTTGGGTGCATTCATCGGGATGTTCAGTGAAACGTCGCTGAATATTGCTTTACCACAGTTGATGAATGTGTTTCAGGTGAGCGCAGCGTATGCACAGTGGATGGTGGTCGGCTATATGCTGGTCATCGGTTTGGTGCTGCCGTTTGCCAGTTTATTGATGAAATGGTTCTCAGTGCGCAGTTTGAGTATGTTTGCACTGGGGGCTTTTACAGTTGGCGCTTTGATGAGCGGCTGTGCCAACTCTTTTGGGTTGCTTTTGGCAGGACGTATGATTCAGGGAATCGGCACAGGTTTGGTGCTGCCTATGATGTTTGCGTTGGTGCTTGAAGTGTTCCCTCCACATAAAATCGGCGCAGCCATGGGGCTGACTGCATTGATCATTATGTTTGCGCCTGCTATTGGGCCAACACTCTCAGGGATTATTTTGGGTGCGTTCTCTTGGCGTGGCATTTTCTTTTTGTTTGCCATTATTTTGATCATCGCTATGGCGTTTACCGCGAAATATATGATCAGCCCTTATGAGTTGACCAAACCACACATTGATGTGTGGTCCTGTGTACTGTCCTGTGTAGGATTTGGCGGCTTGGTGCTGGGCGTGAGCCTTTCCAGTGCCATGGGCTGGCTGTCTGCACCGGTTATTGGCGGCATTGTGATTGGTATTGTGTGCATTGCTGCTTATGCAAAACGTCAGCTGTCCATGAAGGTGCCTGTGCTGAATGTGCGTGCTTTCGCCATCCCAGCGTTCCGAATTGGTGCGCTTTTGGTGATGATCGATTTTGGCATCACTTTATCTTCTATGTATTTGCTGCCACAATACATTCAAAATGGCATGCTTCTGCCGGTTGCCATGACGGGGCTCATTATGCTCCCTGGCGGTGTGGTCAATGCGCTGGTTTCTCTTTTTGCCGGTACGCTTTATGATAAGATCGGCGCAAAGCTCCCAACCCGCATCGGCTTTTTACTCTCTGCTGTGGGCGCCATTCTTCTTGCTATGGCTGGCACAGATTCCAGCATCGGTTATGTGATTCTCTGCCATGTCATCATCATGATTGGTGTGCCTTTGGCCATGTCTCCAGCACAATCCAGCGGCCTGAATGCACTGCCTGGCGAACTGTCTACTGATGGCAGCACCATCCTCAATACCATGCAGCAGGTGCTGGGCGCTGTTTGCACCGCTGTTGCAACCAGTTTGCTGGCCATCGGTCAGAGCGCGTACACCGCTGCTGGTGGTGCAGATACAGCCCAGGCCTTTGTACAGGGTACTCATTATGGTCTCTATTTCACGGTGATTCTGGCTGTTTTAGGGTTTGTGGTTTCACTCGGCATTAAAAATGCCAATAAACATTAATGACGATTTTGTAAGCTGTCCTATTGGGCAGCTTGTTTTTTTATGAGAATTTTTAAGTGACACAATGTCAGAATAAGTATTGACATTGTGTCAGAATAGAACTATACTTCATATAGTGACACAGTGTCAGAATGAATGTGGAAAGGAGGCTGCCTATGCCTAAAGGGTCTGAGGCACTGACCAATGCGCGGCGTGAGGAGATCATCAATGCTTGCGAGAAACTGTATGAAACGATGAGCTTCAAGGAAGTAACGATCAAAGAGATCGGTCAGGCGACAACGTTCACACGCACATCGATTTATAATTATTTTCAAACAAAGGAAGAGATCTTTCTGGCGCTCATTGAGCGAGAATTCACGCGCTGGAATCAGAAACTGGAGGAAGTGCTGACACAGGCGCCAACATTTTCGCGTGAGACGTTGGCAGAAGTCCTGGCCGACACTTTGGCGGAGAGAATGCTGATGCTGAAAATCCTTTCAATGAATATGTTCGACATTGAGGCACACAGCCGTTTGGAATGTCTCATTGATTTTAAGCGTGCTTTTGCTCGTTCTTTTGCGCTGGTGGATGCACTTTTGCAGAAGGGAGAGCCAGCGCTGAACGACAGCGCACGGCAAGCGTTCATCTATGCGTTCTTTCCTTTTATGTACGGCATTTATCCGTACACGCAGACCACTGAAAAACAACGCGTGGCTGTGCAGACCATCGGTTTTGATTTCACCTACTACACGCCGCGTGAGATGATCCTGCAAACAGTGCGTAAACTATTGGCTGTTTGTCCGTAATTATTAAGGAGGAATATCAATGAGTAAGAAATTGGTTGCGTATTTTTCCGCCACTGGCACCACTGAAAAAGTGGCACATGCGCTTGCTGAAGCTATTGGCGCTGATGTGTATGAGATTGAACCAGCGGTGCCTTACACCGCTGCTGATCTGGATTGGACCAATAAAAAGAGCCGCAGCTCTATAGAAATGAATAACAAAAGTCAACGCCCAGCATTGAAGGAAAAAGCGTTGGAAGTGGCTGCGTATGACACCATTTTCGTGGGCTTCCCAATTTGGTGGTATGTGGCACCGACCTTGATCAATACCTTCCTGGAAGCACATGACTGGAGCGGAAAAACAGTGGTTCCGTTTGCCACTTCCGGCAGTTCAGGCATGGGGCAAACCAACACAGAACTGGCCCCATCCTGCAAAGGCGCGACGCTCAAAGAGGGCAAGCGCTTTGCTGCCAATGTGTCGGAAAAGGCATTGAAGCAATGGACCGAGGCTTATTGATAAAGCGCTCGCATCGCTCTTAAAAGACTAAAACCTGACAAATAGAGAGGAGTTTTTTCATGGCAGTAAAACAAACCGCTGGCCGTGATAGCTTGGGTACCTTTGCCCCAAAATTTGCGGCATTAAATGATGATGTCCTTTTTGGTGAAGTATGGAGCCGCGAAGATAAGCTCAGTCTTCGTGACCGTTCCTTGGTGACGGTGGTTTCGCTGATGGCTATGGGCTTGGTGGATGAATCCTTCCGCTATCATTTACAGACAGCGAAAGCCAATGGCATTACAAAAGAAGAAATCGCTGAAATTGTTACTCATGCAGCGTTCTATGTAGGCTGGCCAAAAGCCTGGGCCGTTTTCCGTATGGCAAAAGAAATCTGGACCGAGGAAGCGCCTGCTGACGACGCCAAAGCACAGCATGCAGCTTCTATGGTCTTTCCAATCGGCGCACCAAACGATGCTTATGCACAATATTTTATCGGCCAAAGTTATCTGGCACCGGTCGTTAGTGACCAAGTTTTCATCGCCAACGTCACCTTTGAACCAGGATGTCGTAACAATTGGCACGTTCACCATGCCGATAAAGGCGGCGGACAAGTGCTCATCTGCGTCGCTGGCCGTGGCTACTATCAGGAATGGGGCAAAGAACCGGAGCTTATGACACCAGGCGATGTTGTTAACATTTCAACCGGCGTCAAACATTGGCACGGCGCCGCTGCGGACAGCTGGTTCAGCCACCTGGCCGTGGAAGTGCCCGGCGACAACACCAGCAACGAATGGCTCGAACCCGTCGACGATCAACAATACAGCCTTTGTAAATAATCATAGAAAAACCCGATGCTCAGAACCATGAGCATCGGGTTTTCTTTTATGTATGCTTGCATTGCGCATAGAAAGGGCTTTCTTATATAATAGAATCATAGAGAAGGTATTAAAAAGGAGGCATTGACCATGAACGATTTTGTTTTTCACAGTCCGACGAAGGTGTATTTTGGTAAGGATCAATTGGAACATCTGCCAGAAGAATTGGCGCATTTTGGCACGAAGGTGCTGATGGTGTATGGCGGCGGCTCGGTGAAGCGCAGTGGATTATACGACAGGCTCAAGGTATTGATCGAAGGTGCTGGGCTGACGTTGTTTGAACTGGGCGGCGTGGAACCGAACCCACGGCACACGCTGGTCAACGAAGGGGCAGCGCTTTGCCGTCGCGAAGGCGTGGATGTGGTATTGGCGGTGGGTGGTGGCTCGACGATCGACTGCAGCAAGGCAATTGCGGCCACGGTACCGGCAGCCACGGACGATGTTTGGGATTTGATCGAAGGGCGTGTGCCGGTGACTGAGGTGCTGCCAGTGGTGACGGTGCTGACCATCGCCGCAACCGGTTCGGAGATGGATGGCAGCGGCGTCATCAGCAACAAGGAACGAAATCTTAAATGCAGCTTGCGGACACCGTTGGTGACACCACGCGTAACCTTTGAAGATCCGACGTTGACGTACAGTGTGCCGCCTTATCAAACGGCTTGCGGCAGCATCGATATCATGTCACACATCTTTGATTCGACGTATCTTACTTTACAGCCACAGATGGATATGCTTGTGCGCATGCAAGAAGAAGTGCTGAAAACGGTAATAAAGTATGCGCCGATTGCTATGGTAGAGCCGGAAAATTATGAAGCACGTGCCAATCTTATGTGGGCGTCGTCCTGGGCGCTCAATGGTTTTCTTATGAATGGCGTGCGGCAAGCTGGCGCTTGCCATGTGATGGAGCATGAACTTTCTGCGTATTATGACATCACTCACGGTCATGGCCTGGCCATCTTGATTCCACGCTGGTTGGATTATATTCTCGATGCCGACACAGCACCGCTGATTGCGCGCTTTGGCAGAAACTGCCTCGGCGTCGAAACCGCTTGTGATGGCCCAATTGGCTGTGCGCAGAAAACCATTCGTGTATTGTCTCATTTCTTCTATGATGAGCTCGGCGTCGCCAGTCATCTTTCATCCCTTGGCATCGACGAAAGTCACTTTGAAGACATGGCTGCCCATGCCACGGCCAATGGACCAATCGCTGGCATGACCACCCTGGATAAGGACGACATCATGGCGATTTATCGCATGTGTCTGTAATCAATTTAAGCAGGCACTGTATTGATATCGTTCAATATAAAAAGAACGCTTTTCACCATATAGGTGATAATCGTTCTTTTTATGTTTTCTGATAAAGGGCAGTATAATGCTCGTGAATATAAGCAGCCACAGCTTTTTCTGCAGCAGTAAGCAATGCTTCTTCTGCAAAAATTAAAACATGCTTATTGGGCATGATGGTAGTGTTTCTATTTTCAATTGTTATCCAACCGCTTTTTGATGAGAAACTGTGTTACAATAAAGAGAGAAAAACAGAAAGGTGGACGATATTTATGGAACAATCCGTACTTGATTTTGTTGTTGAAAAGACCAATGATTTGATCGCAGCACCATCCTGCAGCGCCGAAGCAAAAGCTGCTGCAGAGGCATGGCTTGCTAGCGACAAAGGCGCTGAAGCCAATAAGGCTTATATTGCGGAAATTGAAGCTGACATCATGCCAATCGATGGCCTTATTGCTTTCGCAGAATCCGAAATGGGTGCTAAAGTCTTTGGTGATAATGCAGCCAACGTTGCAGCCCATGCTCACGAACTTAAAAATGCTGGCAAAAAGTACTGCGATTGCCCAGCCTGCGCTGCCTGCGAAGCTATCCTCGAAAAGAAGGACGCGATGCTGTAAGAGAAAGTGGGAGAATAGAGAGCGTTAGATTATTTATCTAGCGCTCTTTTGTTTGAAATGCTAAATTAATAGTAAGAAAAGGCTCGAAGATAGTTGCAGCGGCATTTTATTTTTAATGCTACAATAATATTAACAATGTTGTGTGTGGTATGGGGGATGTACGATATGAAGATAGAAAATATTCGTTATATCATAGAAGTGTCGCATTATAAATCAATCAATAAAGCAAGTAAAAACTTGTATGTTAATCAACAACAATTGAGTAGAATTATTGCATCTGTAGAAGAAGAGTTAGGAGTAACCATTTTTGAACGAACGGCTAAAGGGGTTTTTCTCACACCTGTTGGTAAAGAGGTTATAAAAAAATTTCAGGACATTGTAAAAACTTATGATTCAATTGGCTGTGAGACAACTTTATCAAAAGAAAAGAATTTGCGGGGAAAGATTCATATTTTGTCTGATGTTAATATTTGGAGTGGATATGCAGGATTGTATAATAGCTTTTTGGCGGAAAATCCTGGCATTCGCTTATTTACAGAAAATATGCCCAGCTATAGAATTGTGGACCATTTGGTGAGTCATGAGGGTGTTGGCCAGATTAGCCGCATTTTTCGTGGCGATGAAGAAGAATTTCCGATTTCACCTGAGCTGTATTATCGTGCAGTTTCAAAACAGCGTGTGGAAGTGTATGGCTTTCATACGAATCCATATTTGTGCAAATATAAAACGATTTCTCTGAATACATTGATGGAATTGCCATTGGTTAATTACAAACCGTTTTCAAGCCAGGATAAGACATTGCTGGAGCGTGTCTTTGAACCGTTGGGAAAACCAAACATTCGTTATGAGGTGCACAATTATCGTGTGTTTAGTGAAATAGTCAAGGAAACTGACTGTTTGTTTTTGTCGATGCGCAAACCAAACTATATTTATGCGCCTGATTATATTGGAATGCCATTGCGAGATAATATTTATTTTGAAAATGGGTTGGTGCATAATAAGAAATTTGGCAATGAGTTGTATGATGCCTTTGGTGGTTTTTATACAGATTATTATGAAAAACTTTATGAAACCAGCGAGGACTAATGATTTTAATAGATGGAAGCGTCTGAACAAGTGTAAGCTTGTTCAGACGCTTTTTGTAGTTATGCGTAAAGCGTGTAGCTGAGTACCGGTAGCCAAAAGCGATATCTTCTGGAAAAAGGATAAATCAATATAATGATTACTATAAATAAACCTCGAGGTACATGGTAAGGATCTGTTGAGCCAACAATAATATGAATGGATCTTTTAGGAATTATTATCATTATTTTATGGGCTGGAAAATAAGGAGATGAGAGTTGTTATGAGCACTGCAACTGTTAAAAAGAAAAGTGATCTCATATATTGGATCAATGTTGCAATTACAGTGATTTTGACATTTGGCATTGGGTATCTAGAGCCATGGGGTTCTCTGGAACAAATTGGCATGAAGGTGTTGGCTATTTTTATCGGCTTGCTGTATGGATGGACAACATTAGGATTTGTATTCCCAAGTATGCTTGGAATGTTGGCGTTGGCATTGTCAGGTGCCTACACCATGGATGGTGTGTTTACGGCAGGCTTTGGGGCTGCGCAAAATACTGTATACTGCATTTTAATTTTTATTTTTGCAGCGTATATGGACCATTGTGGGTTGAGTCATATTATTGCAAATTGGTTTATTAGTCGTAAGATCTGCGTAGGTCGCCCTTGGGTGTTTACACTGATGATTTTTATTGCCGCCTACGTGTTAGGAGCAACGATCAGTTTGTTTACAGCTATTCTTATTTTATTTGCAATTTTCTACAGTGCCTGTGATACTTTGGGATACAAAAAATTAGAAAAATATCCGGTTGCTGTTTTGTCGGGGATTGTTTTTTCAGCGATGCTGGGTTTTGCTCTGTTCCCATTTAAGGCTGTTCAGATCATGGTTTTAGGGGCTTTGTCTACAGCGTCGAATGGAACCATGTCTGCAAATTTTGGTGCATTTACGGTAACCTTGTTTGTAATTACTGTTGTATGTCTGGCTGTCTATATGCTAATTTTAAAATTTATTGTTCGTCCAGATCTCTCAAATTTTGATCATGTTGGCGATATGTTTGCAGACCTGCGCGACATTCATATGAATCAAGAGCAGAAGATTGCTGCCTTTTTCCTGGTGCTGTTGATGGTGTTTCTTTTTGCTCCAAGTCTGATGCCAAGTGACTGGGCAATTAGACAATTCTTTGCTTTCATTGGTGGACCTGGTTCCTTCCTGGTTATTCTTATGCTGATGAGTGTCCTTAAAATTAAGGGAAAGATAAATTTTGATTTCCAGGCCTGCGCTGCCAAAGGCTGCAACTGGGAAATGCTGATTATGTTTTGTGCCACAATGCCGGTTGCAGCGGCTATGAGCAACGAAGAAATAGGTGTTATCAATTTCCTTGTTGAACTGTTGTCACCAATTTTTGTCAACTTCTCCGGCGTGGCGTTTTGCGCCATGTTCCTACTGATCGGTGGACTGATTACGCAGGTTGCACATAATTTGGTTTTGGCAGCAATGCTGACGCCTGTTCTCTATTCCTTCTGCATGCAGATGGATATCAATCCGGTGATGATGTGCGTACTGTTCTCTTTTTCTATTGCAACGGCGGTTGCAACACCTGGTGGTTCGGCGACTGCTGCGCTGTTGTTTACCAATGACTGGATTGGGACAAAGAACGCTTATAAATACGGCTGGCTGATGGCAATAATAGCTACTGTGGTTGTCATTCTTGTTGGCATTCCAGTTGGTTCGTTATTGTTCGGTGGCTATTCGTTACAATAAGTGTAAAATGAGAAATCCTTTCCTGTCGAATGCAGTGTTCTGAATAGTTTCAGACACTGCATTCATTGTTTAAGGAAGTACGAAAGGCGGCTTATCGATGAATGAATTGTATTGGGCAGAGAATCGTGTTGAAACTCTGAAGCGGCGAAAAAAACGTTGCGTGTGTAAGTATTGTGGTGGTCCTTTGGTTGTGAAAAGAATCCTGTTCAATGATGTAGCCGATGCTCGTGTTGAATTATATTGTGAAGCCTGCGCGCGCATTGAGTACGGTGTTGAGCCAGAAATCTATCAAAGTGCCTGCAATTTTGTGGATAAGCTAGCGATAGATTTTTATGAAACACTGGACGACAACGGAAAAAAACACCAAATGAATGTGGCGCGTGTGAGCGAGATTATGGCATGGGGCTTTCGTAATACAGGTTTATTGAGCGCTGAGGGTTTCACGGTACCACTGCACATGGATAGGGAGGATTGGGCAGAATGTATGGTTATGCCCAATGACCAGGTGCCACCAATAGAGGAGCCGAAAGGATGAGTGACATGCTGATACAGGCAAAAGACCTATGCTGTCGTTCAGGACGTCGCTATTTGCTCAATCATATTAACTGGCAAGTGGCGCGTAATGAGCATTGGCTGATATTTGGTGCCAATGGCAGCGGAAAGACGACTTTGCTAAGCACGATTGCTGGCTTCAAATCGCCGTCTTCTGGGACGCTCAGCGTGTTGGGTCAGCAGTATAATGAAAGAAATATTTTTCAGTTGCGAAAAAAAGTTGGTATGGTTAGCAATGCGCTCTTTGACAGCGTGTATCACCATGAATCGGCACTGGAGATTGTTCTTTCCGGACTATTTGGCAGCTTTAACCTTTCTTTTGAGGTGAAGGATGCGGATGTACGCCTTGCTAAAGATCTGTTGTATGAGCTGCATATGGGCGACAAGATGCATCAGTCCTTTGGCACCATGAGCAAGGGTGAAAGACAAAACGTGCTCATTGCTCGTGCGCTGATTACACGGCCAGAAATACTGCTATTGGATGAACCAAGCAGCGGCTTGGATGTGTATGCTCGTGCACATTTGCAGCAAACAGTGTCTGCCTTGGCGGCAAGTGGCAAAGTGACCATATTGTATGTCACTCATTATCCGGAAGAAATTCCAGCATTTATCAGCCAGGCACTGCTGATGCGCAATGGCCAAATTTATGCTCAGGGTCCGCTTGAATCTATGTTGCAAACGGAAAAGATATCTGCTTTATTGAATGAATTTGTTACTGTGACGAAGGACACAACAAGCACCTTTCACATGGATGCAGCGGCAACATCGAATCTTTATGACATTTGTTATGCTCGGCCGGAAAGCAGGTGATCGGTGAAATGGAAAGCTTTGAAAACAGAGACCTTCAATGTGCCAATGAGGTTGCAGAAATGGCACGGCTGGGAAAATTTGAGACGGAGTTTCTTATTTTTGGCAGTGCTGTTCAGGAAGCAGATGGAAATATTTCCTACTATGCCACCACCAATCGCGAAAAATTGTATCGATGTATCTGGAGCGCACGTCGGGAAGAACGGTATTTTATGCCAGTGGTGCGTTATATGCGTCGCTTGCAGGTACCAGCAGATTTGAAAGAGGAGTGGACAGCGCGCTGCAAGCTGGAATTGATTCAGAAAATGAAGCTGCAATACGAGCATTTTCTGCCAAGGTTGCAACCACTTTTACACACGCCGCCAAATGATCAGGCGCGAGCATTGCTCGCGGCTTATCAGGAGCGCATTGATGGATATTTTGATGATACCAAGCTTCAGCTCTTTTGGGGGCTGGTTGAACAGAGCTACGAAGCGAAGCTTTTGTGCCTGGCGTCGTATCAAATATTTCGCGCTTGGCACGAGAATGTACGTCAACAGATGAGTGACGATCCTGTTTATTCCGATAACATTACGCGGGTATTCTATGGATTTGTCTATGAGATGCCTGGTGGGCAGCGTCAGATCGTCATTGATGCGCAGCAGGTTGATGCTGTTGAAAAATGGTATGAAAAGAATCGTCAAGGCTATGTGGTGGCACCGATCATAAAAAAGCAGTATGCATTTAAACAATTTAGCGAAATGGCGGCAGTACGACGAGCTTGTCAGGAATGGCTGCTGGCTGCTGAATCTTCAGATTATCTGGCGCTGGTGCGCCAACTCAAGGAGATGGATGGTGTGATACCTGAGTGCAGACTGCGAGATATGTCAGTTGCGGCAACAGGTAATCCGTATGCAGAAGCGGCGATTGCACATTTTTCAGGATTGTGGAATCTTGCAAAAAATGTGTAGCCAGCTATGCAGCTTTGGCGTAGCTGACCACAGCTAGTCGAAATCGCTATCTATGCGCTTAAATATAAATGAATATAATGATACACATAAGGTGGATGCAGCAAAGGCTATGAATGCTTCATCTGTCAAATATTATGTAATTGAGGCACAGCCTTTATCATTAAAAATTTTAGGAGGAAAAATCATGGATAAGAAAAAAGTGCTGATATTAGGGATCGATGGTTTGGACCCACGTTTTATGAAAAAATGCATGGACGAAGGCCTAATGCCAAATACAGAAAAATTTCTGCAGCAGGGCGCAGCTGAAAAAAACTACGAAATGATTTGCGGTCAGCCTACTGTCACACCGCCAATGTGGACAACCTTGGCTACTGGTGCCTCTCCTCGTGTGCACGGCATCACTGGCTACTACAGACATAATCCTGACGACAAAGGTGTACTGGAATACAACTTTGATTCCCAATACTGCCGCGCCGAACAGCTTTGGAACGTTACTGCTGAAGCTGGCTTGAAGACCCTCGTTTGGCATTGGCCAGGCAGCGCTTGGCCACCAAGCTCGGATAATCCTAACTTGCATGTTATTGATGGTACTCAACCAGGCGGGATTAATGTTGGGACTGCTCAGGTAGAGCCAGATTTGCTGCTTGTTGCCAGCCCTAAAGTACAGGAAGTATCCTTCCGTGAAAAAGCTGCTTCTGATGCAAAAGTGCCATGCTTTATTACTGGTATGGAAGCGGAAGAAGCAGAGGACGCCAGCGGTGATCTCAATAAAATGATTAACCGCTTGACCGTTAAAAAGAATGAACGTGTTACGCTAACGCCGGAAGAAAACGTTATGAACCTCTCTGACACACCAATGGATATGGTCAATTCACCGATCAAAGAAGCAACAGGATGGGCAAATGCTCCTGAAGGTGCTTTAGAATTTACCATGCTTCTTTCTAATGGTCTGGTTCGCCGCCCTGGTTTAATTCTAAAAAATGAAGATGGTCAGTATGATCGCGTGGCCATATATAAAAATAAAAAAGCGGAAGAACCAATCGTTGTTTTGGAAAAAGATGTGTTTGTTCAAGATATCGTTGATGATGCTTACCGTCATGAACAAAAGGTTCAAGTTAACCGCAGTATGCGTGTAATTGAGTTGGCAGAAGATGGCTCCAATCTGAGGATTTGGATTTCAGCTTCTATGGATTTTAACGATGATACGGTTTGGTCACCAAAAAGTCTGCTGAAAACGGTTGTAGAAAATGTTGGTTATCCACAACCTGTATGTTTGGCTGGTGGTTCTGATGAAACATTAATTCGTAAATGTATGAGAGCTAGCTGGGATCATTCAGCAATGTGGAATGCAGCAGGTATTAAATATATGGCAAGAGAACAAGGTTATGACGTAATTTTTTCACATTTTCACAATGTTGATATGCAGGGTCACATGCTTGTACAGTATCTTAAGAAAGGTAGCAAGTTAGAACCAGCTGTTCTAAAACAACTTTTTAAAGAAGTTTATGTTCAAACTGATAATTATATTGGAGAATTTTTGGAATTGCTGGATGAAGGATGGACCATTCTTATCGTTTCTGATCATGGACAAACCACGCCGGAACATGCTACAAAAGAACATTTACCAGCGGTATTCCGCCTTATGACTGGTGGTATCAATGCTTATGATATGCGTAAGCTTGGCTATACCGTTATGAAGAAAGATGAAAATGGTAATGATTTACCAGAAATCGACTGGGATAAGACCACAGCATTTACTTCATCTTATTGTCATATTTTCATTAACTTGAAGGGACGTGATCCTCATGGCATTGTTGATCCGGCGGATAAATATGAACTTGAAGAAAAAATAATGACGGATCTATATAGCTTGCGTGATGAGATGACTGGTCATCGTATTGTAGCGTTGGCATTGAGAAACAGAGATGCAGCGCTTCTTGGTGAAGGTGGACCAGAAAGTGGCGATATTATTTTCTATATTGCTGAAGGGTATACCGCTGACCATGCTGATAGTCTTTCTACTATTGATGGTGCCTGTGATACCTCTGTACGTTCTACTTTTATGGCAGCAGGTCCTGGTATTAAGAAAAATTTCTTGACGGATCGTATTATTAAACATGTCGATGTCACCCCAACTGCAGCTACTCTGTTGGGCGTGCGCATGCCAGCACAATGTGAAGGGGCCCCAGTTTATCAGATTCTTGAAGATTAAGTTTGCTTCATAGTATTAAAGCCTCCAAAGCAATGTTTGAATCATTGCTTTGGAGGCTTTTTCTTAGCATTTGATTAAAATATACAGAATATGGCGGCGTTTTTCTTATGTGTTGGTTATAATAGGAGGGTAGCGTGGCTGTGGATTGTGCCTATGAGGGGACGCTTTTTGCAATTTTATTGAAGCAAGGAGTGTCGAGATGTTTTCGGTGTATCATTGTTTGTGGCTGGCGATTTGTGGGTGCTTGATGACATTGGCGGTGGTGTGGCTTCGGAGAAAGTGGCCGTCGTTGGATTGGGTGCTTTCGGTTGCCTGTGTGGGCTGTGTGTTGTCGGAATTGATAAAGGTTTTTAGTGTGATACAGTTGGTGCCTTCGGCGGATGGGTCGATGGTGTATCCTTATTTGGCGCTGCAGCATTTGCCGCTGCATTTGTGTTCGATTCAGATTGTGATGATTTTTTATGCGCGGTTTGCGCGCGAAGGGCGCATGCGTGAGGTGGTGTTGGCGTTTATGTATCCAACGTGTTTGTTGGGAGCGTTTTTGGCGCTTTTGATGCCGTCGATTTATGGCTCGAGTATTGCGGTGTCACAATCATTCACGCATCCTTTGGCGTATCAGTATTTTTTGTATCATACGATGCTGGTGGTGTTGGGGGTATATATTCCATTATCGGGCCAGACGACGATTCGCGCGCGTCATTATTTTTCAACACTGGCGCTTTTGGGTGGGCTGGCGTTTGCTTCGCTGTATTTTAATGCGATGTTTGCGGTGCCGACGTATGAGAATGGCGAACTGGTGCGTGTAGAGTATGTGACGAATTTTATGTTCACGTATCAGCCGCCGTTGTCGATTGCGCTGACAGAGCTTTGGCAGTGGTATGTGTATGTAGCGGTGATCGCAGTGTTGGCTGTGGTGCTGATCGGTTGTTGTTATCTGCCATTTTGGCGGCGTGAACGGCGGGCAATAAAATAGCATAAAAAACCAACCCCCTCTGATGCCGGGCCGTGCCTTGGCAGCAGAGGGGGTTGTGTCTATGTTAAAAAGGATGAGCGAATGACATGTTCAATGGATGAGTGATTAGAGGGTCCAGCCAGCGTCGAAACCGGTGTGTACGGCGTGTACGATGCTGGATGCTTTGACGCAGTCACCAACGTTGATGACGTCGAAGGCGGTGTCGATGAATTTATCTCGTTCTTCAACGAGGGATTTGGTACCAACAGCGATGATGACGGTGTCTGCTTCGAGCAGGGTCTTGTTGCCGTCGGCATCTTCAATGATGGCACCTTGATCAGTGATTTCAACGCACTTGGTGTCGATCATGGTGTTGACCTTTTCCTGTTCCAGCCATTCGAGGTAGGAGATACGTTCGGTGAGCTGAGCCTTTGGTGCGATGTAGTGGCCCATTTCAACAACGGTGCATTCATGGCCGAGCTGGTTAAGGTGGATGCCGAGTTCAACACCGATGTCGCCGCCGCCGATGATGGCAACTTTGTGGCCAACTTTTTCTTCTTCGTGGCCAAAGACATCGAAGGACATGACAGCTTTTTCTACGCCAGGGATCTTAGGAACGATCTGTTCTGCACCAACAGCAACGATGACAGCATCTGGATCGAGTTCGTCGATGATTTCTGGGGTTGCTTCGGTGTTGAGGTTAACAATGATGTTCTGGCGTTTGTGTACCTGACGTTCGAGGTATTCATGGAAGAGTTTCATTTCTTTCTTGAACCACATGACGTCGGAGAGCAGTGCCTGACCACCGAGTTTGTCGGTCTTTTCATAGATGATGACTTCGTGGCCGCGGTCTGCTGCAGCGAGGGCTGCTTCCATACCAGCGACACCACCACCGACAACAGCGATGCGTTTTACGCGTTCAGCAGGTGGGAAGCTACGCTTGGATAAGCTCTGGAAGGCCAGTGGGTTGGTTGCGCAGTGTCTGTCGTAGCTTGGATGGCTGAGCAGATGCAGTTCTGTGGTGAGTGCCTCGCGGCGGCCATGATCCATGCAGTAGTTGCAGCGCAGGCAAGGACGGATGTCGTCTTCGCGACCTTCCTTGGCTTTCTTGATGATTTCAGGGTCGGCCATTGCGGAACGTGCCATGAGGACGTAGTCGGCTTGGCCTTTAGCGAGTACTTCTTCAGCAATTTCAGGGGTGTAGATGGCGCCGACAACACCGATAGGAATCTTAACACCAGGGGTGTTTTTAACGATTTCGCTGGCGTAAGCATTGTGAGCCATTGGGAAGAAGTTGCTTGGATGCTGTTTTGGACGGGACAGTGCGTCTACACGATGGCCGCAGGTGATGTGGATCATGTCGACGTATTCCTGGAGAATGAGCACTTGCTGTGCTGCGTCTTCAGGCAGGATGCCGCCTTCTACTTCATCGTTGCCGTTGAGGCGCAGTTCGATCAGGAGATCGTCGCCGACAGCGTCGCGGATGGCTTTGAGAACCATCATTGGGAAGCGGCAGCGGTTTTCAACAGAACCACCGAATTCATCGGTACGATGGTTGGTCAATGGAGAAAGGAACTGGTTGAAGAGCCAGCCGTGTGCCATGTGAATCATGAGGCCGTCGAAACGAGCGATTTTTGCCCAAACAGCATACTGAGCAAAGAGATCGCAGATACCTTTCATGTCGTCAAGGGTAGCTGCCTTGACTGGATAACCGTTGGTGACGTAGGTGTCAGCGCCAAGACGTGGGTAGTCAGGCAGGTTAACGAATGGGCCGCAGTGCAGAAGTTCTGCAAAGGTCAGGCCGCGGTAAGCATGAACAGAACGCTGCAGAAGATGGAATTCCATTTGGTTGCAGGTTTTAGGGTTGAGGTTGAACATATGTTCATGGCCACCATCGATTGGTACTTCCATTGGCAGAGCCACAGTGGAGAAGCCACCGCGGATGTAGTTCATGCACTGGTCAATCCCGTTTTGGGAGATGCGGCCATCGCTCATTTCGCCGCCGCCGGTGGCAATAGAGCCGATAGGCGCCATCAGGGCACGGTTGTTAAAACGAACTTTGTTTTTGCCAACATACATTGGTTCAAACAGATGTGGATATTTTTCTTTATAAACAGGTTTCATGTGTCTACTCCTTTACAGTGATACAAGGGGGAATAGGTTATTCATCATTTTCGATACAATCACAGGCCCGACCATTCGTGAGGCAGCAGGTGAATTTTTCGCGGATAATATCCAGCATGCAGATCTCATTGAGTGAAAGATTTTTGAGATCTGGATAGATCAAGTAATAGGTGATCTTAGTTGCCATATCTTTAACAGGAACTGCCTGAATTAAACCACTTTTAATAAAATAGCTGCTGCGTGTCGTTAATTCTGGGAATATCGCCACAGCACCATCCTCGGCAACAAGCTGTAGGATGCTTTCACGGCTGTCCAGTCGGAAACAGCGGTCTGGATTGAAATAGATGCGGTAAAATTCAGAGATGTCATCTGTCATATCTGAATAATAAGCAAGCGTCAACTCTTTGAGTTCATCTTTTGTAAAGAAAGGCTTGTTCGATAAAGGATTTTTGGTAGAAATCATCACACAGCGTTCGTCTTCGATCAATTTTTCAACATGAAGTTTGCGATGATGAGAGGCTTCCTTCAAAAAATCCTCTTCTTTTTCCTGTGAATAGGAACAAATCCCGATATTTACAGCGCTGTTTGAAATGATTTGTAACATATGCTGCGGCGTTGTTGCATGAAGAAATACGGATAGATTTGGATATTTTTTCTGCATATCCAAAATTAAGGTATTTGACATCGCAACACACACCGAAGGTGTCGCTTGAATATGCACGTTTCCATTCAAGTTGTATTCTGTTTCTGAAGATAGATACCAGTTTTGAATGATTGTCATGATTCGCTGTGCATCTTGCACGACCCGGGCGCCATCCTCTGTGAGGATGACGCCTTTTTTCGTGCGGGTCAGAAGCGGATAGTTTAATTCCTCTTCCAAAGAATTGATGGCAATGCTTAAAGCAGGCTGTGTGATATAGAGATTATGTGCAGCTTTGTTGATCGACTTACAATTTGCAATTTCTATCAAGTAACGTAATTGCTCCAGTCTCATAATGGTTCCCCTCATTCTTTCGATTGGTTGTGTGGTCAGATGTTGTTACTCATACAAATACTTTTACTATACCACGAAAAAAGAACGGGAATAAGACTTTTTTAAAGTATATAACCGGCGTCAAATCCAGTTTCAACAGCGTTCTGCATGTTGGAGGCTTTCTTGCAGTCGCCGACATTGATGACATCAAAAGCTACATCTTTGAAGGAGTCACGCAATGCACTCAGTGATCTTGTACCGGTGCTGACGATGATGCTGTCGGCATCGAGGAAGGATTCGCCGTCGGCATTCTTGATGCGAACGCCGTTTGGTGCAATTTCGGTTGCCTGTGTATCGAGATAAGTGGTTACGTGTTCCTGATCCATCCATTCCAGGATAGACATACGTTCGGTCAGTTCTGCGTTGCCGGCTACAAAGTGGGTCATTTCAACAACAGAGCATTCATGACCAAGGCCGGACAGATGGATGGACAATTCGCAGCCGATGTCGCCGCCGCCGATGATGACAACTTTCTTGCCGAGCTTGTCTTCATTGCCGAATACGTCAAATGCCATGGTTGCATTTTCAATGCCAGGAATTGGAGGCACGATCTGTTCAGCGCCAACAGCAACGATGGCAGCATCCACATCCATGTCGGCAATCAGTTCTGGGGTGGCTTCGGTTTCCATCAGAATCTTGATGTGAGGGTGTTTCTTCACCTGGCGTTCCAGCCATTCATGGTAGGCTTTCATTTCTTTCTTGAACCACATACCATCAGAGAGCAGCGCCTGGCCACCGAGTTTGTCGGTCTTTTCAATGATGGTGACATCGTGGCCGCGATCACCAGCGCTGAGTGCTGCGTTCATACCAGCAACACCGCCGCCGATGATGGCGATTTTCTTGCTCTTGGTTGGTGCTGGGAACATTTTCTTGCTGATGCCCTGCATGGACAGAGGGTTGACCACGCAGCGACGGTCGAAGCTGACTTCTGCAGCCATAGCCAATTCTTTGCCGGCAACACGTGCTTTGCGGCGGCCATGGTCGAGGCAGTAGCAGCAGCGCAGGCAAGGACGGATGTCCTCTTCGCGGCCTTCTTTGACTTTGTTGACCCAGTCGTTGTCGGCAATGGCAGCGCGAGCCATCAGCACATAGTCAGCCTTGCCATCTGCAAGCAGTGCTTCAGCACGAGCAGGATCGCTGATAGCACCAACAACACCGATAGGAATCTTAACACCAGGGGTGTTTTTAACGATTTCGCTGGCGT
>OLVX01001633.1_pt1 | contig 18348 bp, 16 predicted proteins | sample 1673271 | NCBI WGS metagenome assembly OLVX01 (sample SAMEA3178939, study PRJEB25190) | human gut metagenome | biome: human gut; feature: human-associated habitat; material: faeces | place: Austria | collected 2013
TCTTCACCTCGTCGGTAATGTTTCCTGGTAGAAATATAAATCCCGATTCCCATGCTGTAAGACATCAAAAAAATAAGGACAGTTTTTACACTGTCCCCACATAACTGAATCGAAAACGGGTGGTTCATTGCTTCCGGAACTCCTTCCAGAATACCCATAAGACCAGACGAAAGATAAGGTGCGACAAGTAATGCAAACCAGATAACCGGGATAATTCCAATTACCACCAGTATGAGATTACTCTGCTCATCACCGTTCTTCATGACTTCTGCGTCCTCTCTTGCCTTTATCTGGCGGTACTTCGATTTTCTCTATGACTTTCATCAGGACATCATCGACAAGCTCTGTATCCTTTCCCTCTTTCAACATCTGATTCCGCTTATCCTTCAGGGAATGGAACACCACGCCGCTCTCATATTTATCCAGTTCTAACGTAATCGTATCGCTGCTCATTTTGCATTCTCCTTTCCCTGATTTTTCTAGCGTGCTTCACCTCTATCATGCTCTTGAGTTTTCTGTTCACCTGTTTTAACTTCAGATTCCTTCTGTTCAACCTCACTCTTTTCCTGCTGACGCTGATTCAGATTTTTGTCCTGCTCCAACACTCTCGTCATTCTTCCTGATATTGCATTAGCTGCATCTCTTGCTTTAGAAAGCTCTCCTCTTACCTCCTGTGGTTCCATATTCTCAAAAAACTCTGGTGCATGAGTAAAATCAAATTGGCTAATATCCATTCCATACTTCTTAGACAACATATACGTCGCACAATATGCATGGAACGCATCTTCACTCCTGTCATAGTCCGGATTGCCTTCTGCATATCCTGCAAATACCAGTTCCGACACAAGGCTCTGAAAAATTTCCTGTGCGTCCATGCCCTTTCTTACATAGATGCATTTTTCTTCCGGTTCAAAATATGCCCCCTTTTCATCAGGTATCTGATCAGGCTCTGCTGCAACAATATTTGCCGGAGGATTGCTCACTAATGCCCGGATCAGGCTTCTCTCATCATACTGATTTTCTTTTGCCGTCTTATCCGTCATCGTTGTCTGGGAAATATCATACAACTTTTTCGCATTGTAATACGTTCCTATCGAACCGTCTTCACGTTCATAAGTCTTTCCCGGCTCCATGATTAAAATTGGATTTTGACGCTCCATACGTTTTACATAAGTTCCATGGTCTCTCCAATATCCATAATCCCCTAATCTCTGTGCATCTGGTCTCTGTGCAAGAATCAGAAGTGCATTATTTGCCGTATAACGGTCAAAGGTACTCTGCACGTCCAGATATTTCTGGAACATCTGACCGTCTGTCGCTACCTGTGCGGTTACCTGTTCTGACAACTCATAGCAACGATTCCGGTTATTCTTACTCTCTGCGATAAATGCCTGTACCTTATCGTCCTGTGGTACGGCAGATACATTTAATAAAGAATCAAAACTGTTATCCATAAAATTTACCTCTCTTTCCCTTTTCTTGGTTTTCGTTTCTGTTGTGGCTGTTGGTGGCGAATCTGATTCCGATCTTTATTGCCCTGATTTCTCACCGGATCATTTCTATGCTCACGCCGCTCCGCTTCTTTCTTCCTTGCATTCTGTATCTCCCGAAGTTCTTTTCTGACCGATGGTTTCTCTGGTTTTTCCGGAGCGTATAACTTAGAAGTACCCTCTGCGGTTTTCTCTTGCTTCTTTGAGGTAGGCTCGGACAGACGGGATTTGGTCGTCTTTGCCAAAGAGGGGTTTTGCTCCTTACCCTCTTTCTTCACCGGCTCTCCAAACAACTCGTCCATAAGCTGATCCTCCTTGGATTTCTGTGGATAATCTTTCTCCGGCTCCGCCTGTCCCTGTTTTTCCTGCTGAGTCTGTACCTTTTCCGGTTTCTTTTCCTGCTTCTCCGATTTTCCGGCTTTCGCTTTTTCTGCACGTGTCCGTTCAATTTCCGTCTTAATCTTCGCCGCTTCTGTAACAGATGCGAACTGGAATCTGTCTACGATACGGTTGATTCTTGGTGCATCTTCTTCCTTTACAATCACATCTACCAGTCCGTCACTGCTTCCTTTAGGATTTCGGACTGCACAATACAACACGCCATATCGTTTTGCTTCCTGCACAAACTGCTTCAGGTCACTTTCTTTCACTGAAAACACCGTCAGTGGTCTACCCGATTTGACCAGTGTCTCAAGTCTTGCCCTGCCTTTTGTCTTTTTCTTCTCTTTTAAGACTGCATACAACATCACTGCCAGATGCTTCGCACCTGTACCGCTGATTTTCAATGCAGCTTCACCGACTTCCAGAGACATTCGTACCACCTGGTCAGCGGCTTCGCCTGATGTGTTCATGGCTTTGTTCCTCCTTCTTCTCTTTTTCTTCCCGCACCATCTTAAATTTTTCTTCGATTACCTTGGAACGTGCGGCGATTCCATCACAAAGTGCTGCCTCCTTTCTGAGCGTTCCAATTTTCTCTGTCAGAACTTTTATCTGCTCCTTCATTTCCTGTATTTCTTCTTCCGGTCTGTCTGCCCGAATCTTATAACGCAAGTGCTTCCGTTCCTCCGCACACTGCTCCATTTGTTTCTGTAAATGGTCTTTCAATGAAAAAAGCTGCTCCGCAGTATCAATGTGATAATGGCAAAGCAGCTTCGTTTCTTTAGAAACGGTATTCAATTTTAATAAATCCTCCCGGAACAATACATGCACCTGTTTAGCAGATATTGACGGGCGGTTCTTTGGCAGGATTCCCAAAAGATAACAGTAATGCAGATACAATCCCCGAAGTCCTCCGATCTTTCTTGTCTGCTTGAAGTTGCCGGATACCCGAATCCGGTAAGTCTTACGAACCGAAAGTTTCTTCTCGGCAGGTAATTCATTTTCTTCCAGAATCCGAACCCGGATCGCTTCCAGTGAATAATTCTCTCCAAAGTTACGCTTTAACTTCAGACCACGCTCCCGCCCTTCTGGACGAATGGTAATGTCTTTTCCAAACTTAAAAGAATATCCTTTTTCCCGCAAATAAAAAAATAACTGTTTTTCAGTCCTCGCTTTTCGGATTGCCTCATCAACATCTGCTTTTACCATGCTATGATAGCTCGGCTTTCCTTCCTGTTCTGCCTGCCACTCGGCATAATGTTTTCCTTTTCCCTGTTCTGGCTGTTGCACAACCGATAACTGATATTCTTTACATAAACGGTCCGACACCATTCGCATATCACGATAATCCTGATTTGTCCTGTGGTATCTTTTTCCGTCAAGGAATGAAACTGAGTTCACCACAAAATGATTGTGCAGATGATTTGCCTTATCCAAATGGGTTGCAATCAATACCTGATACTGACTGCCCCACAATTCTTCTGCCAGCTTCTTTCCGATCTCATGTGCCATTGCCGGATTACATTCTCCCGGTGCAAAAGACTGGTATCCATGAAATGCAACAATCCCGCTTTCCTTTCCAAAACGCTTTTTGACTGCAATCATTTCTTCTCTGGCGGTTGTCGGTGAACAATTCACTCCAGATACATACTGTTCCATCAGTTCTTCCGATTCTCCGACAAGTTCCCTTTCCATAGATTCAGATTGTCCCCGGCTGGTCTTTTCAGTATTCACCGCATAGGTAATCACATCCTCTAATCCCTGTGTGGATTGTGATTGATTCTCAGATATCTGCCCTTCATTGTTCTCTTTCGTCTTGTCCGGGTTCTCCGCATACTTAATTACTTTTCCTATCCAACCTTTGATACTCCAGATTGATGTCACTGCCATGATTCGTTTTTCTCCGGAAGTATTACTGCTTCTGTAATCTTACGGACTGCTTCATTGAACTTCCACACTTCCTGATCGTATCGCTGCACATCTACCACATTTAACACATGTGCTTTCTGTGCAATCTGATTTAAGTTATTTCCAATTTTGTGAAGTTCCCGCATCATAGAATAATAATCTGGCGGCTGTGCATCTTTGGGAACAACACCGGAGATTAACTGTCTCAGGTACGCTTCTCGGTTCAGTCCGCTTTTCTTTACTTTCTTATCCAATGCCTCGGCTTCCTTTTTGTTCAACCGAAAAAGAATTGCTACATTACGTTTTCTCAACGCTCCATCTCCTTTGCTTTCTGTATAGAATCTGGTTCCTGGCGAATCTGATGTTTTTCTTTATCGTATCTGTAAACTCTGTCTGAGAGAACCTCCTCACGCTTAACCTCTGCCCGGTTTACTTCCCGCACCATTTCGCCCAATCTTCTTGGTTCAACTTCGCCATTATCCGGTACAATCAAAACTTCATGGACTGATGACGGAAGAACATAAAATCCTTCTGGAAAAAGCTGATTGAGTTTATTTAAAACCTCTGGTTGAGTAATCATAGATGCTCCATACTGATTTTCCATATTCGTAAGTACATAGGCTGTCTCATGCGAACTAAGTCCAAATTCCGTTGTATTCTCATCTAATAGATTCTTTACACATGCGTCTTCATCAAAAAGGCTTTTCCATGTTCCAAACATTGTCTGAAGAACTGGTGTATTTATCGGCTGTGTGTTTGCCCTTGCCTGTTGAAACAACGCTTTTTCATCAATATTCCAAATACTGAGATATTGATTTCTTATCTCCATAGTCGCTTTTCCTTCTCTAGAATCTACTGGGAAATCCACATAGCAGATAGCAGATAAATCTTCAATATTTTCATGAGGCATTTCCTGCAGCATCTTTCGATTTGCCTGTGTGTTCACAAGTTTAATTGCCAGATGCTCTTTTAACGAATCATAGTTTGTCAGATCAATCCCGCTATTCATAAATGGAGCCCGGCTCGATTTCTCTATACAACTTGCAATCCTGTTCATTACACGCTCAACAGGTTCCCCTTGTCGGATTTCATCAAAGAATTGTTCCATATAAATAATCGGACTTGTATTTCTTTCCGGAAGATTTACCTGTACTCCTATTAACTGAATTCCATTATTTTTATTTTTCTGCACGACCTGAAAATCTGCATCTTCGTACTCTGGTGGAAGATAATTACGAATATCCTTTACCACTCCTTCCGCAAATACTTTTTCTGCTATCATTTCTTCTGTTCCCCTTTCTTCTGTTCCACTTTCTTTTTGCCCAACTTCTTTAAATACGCTTCATAACGTTTTGCTTCTTTTTTCTTATTTCTAATTGTCAAATCAATACTTGCCATTTTCTTTCTCCTTCACTTATTTTCTGTTCACCTGTAAAATGCACATTACAATTACACCGACCGCACTTCCTACAAATATTCCTGCAACAAATAAAATCATTTTCTTCATGTCTCCTGTTTCTCCATATTGTAAATTTTTCTAAGGGTTTCAGGGATTCTCCCTGACAAGCTGCCGCTGGACTGACAGACAGGAAACCTGTGTGGCAATCCAAAGGCGTTGCTTGCTAGTATTGTGTATTCCTCTGCACCCGTCTCGCTGTTCCGGGTATCAGAGAATTTACCGTCCGAAAAACAAATGCTTTCCTGGCTGCAATTCCAACATTGGATTTGTACAGCAACCACATTTTGTACAAGCAAATCCACACTCTTTACACTCCTGACCACAATCATGTCCGAAGTCTTTTTCCTCTTTCAGTTCACATCGCCCACAGGTTTTACACAAATATTCGCACTCTGTGCAGCGTACATTTTCATCAGTTGCCATACATTCTTCACTCGCCGGACAATACTTTTGACAGCTTTCACACTGCTCCGTACAGCTTTCTTCTGATACCTTTTCAGCAATAATTCCAAGCAATCCGTCCTGTTCTTTTTCTTCTTTCACCTGTGTTTCCAGAAAAATCTTCAACAGATCTTCACTGTCCACATCATCTTCCATCGTTAAAATCAACTCTTTTTTATGAACCAGTGACAGCTCATACTTCACTATTTTCATGTAATTCCGTCTCCTTTCTTCCTGCTCACCGTTCCCATAAGCGGCTGCTTTTCTGATTTTTTGACTTTTCCCGCCTTGTTAATCCAAGATTTAATCTCAGACATAACATATCATTACAGTCTTTTCCTTTAGCTGGTGGTTGATCTTTTACATGATATTTTTCGGGTGCAACCGTCTGGATTGCTTTTGTTGCAAGTCTTCCGGTGCGATCATTATCCAGATGCAATACAATTTCTTTCACGTCTGTATGTTCCTTTAGAAATTGTGCCAACGCTGCCGGAATTTTGCTTTTTTCAATCTCTTTTGCAGGCTGATATACCCCCGCCAACGACAATAAATGCTCCGTCTGCCACTCTTTCCCGTCCAGTTTCTGCATCGTTGCATAAGATAACAGGTCAATCGCAGATTCAAATACATGAACCTGATCACTCATTTTCCCTGCCGGAATTGAAAAAGAATAGTTCTTGTCACTTCCATTTGCTTCTCCGATAAAATCCGTATTGATTCCACGAAGTGCTGCATATTTCGGTTCTCCCTGCTGATCCATGCCAACAAAAACGGCATTATGATGATACGCACTCTCATAAATTCTTCCAGTTTCTATGCAGAATCGAATAATTTCTTTATCAATTCCCCGTCCGGTAAGATAACTGAATACATTTGTGTGATACCGATTTTTTTTTGGTAACAGCAGATGTTTTTCCACTGGAAGCTGTTCTGATACAGAAAGAGGCGGTTGAATATTCGCCCGCTCCGCAAGCAATTCAACCGCCTCCAAAAAGCTGTAATCTTTTACTTTAATCAGATAATCCAGTGCTGACCTGCCACCAATTCCTCTACTCCACCACATCCATTTACCATTAGATATCTTCAAACTGTCATGCGTTCTGGTGGTATAAGTGTTACCGGAAAAGTGAACCAACTCATAAGGTTCATAATTTTTCAGATACGTCAGCAAGTCTATTCTCTTTACTTCCTGCACAACCTGAGGTGGTATATATGGCATAAGCTCCTCTCCTTTCCTGCCCTGAATTGATATTTTCATATCCGGGCATAAAAATAACCGGGCAATTTCCCATTCAGGAAACCACCCGGTTATGTAGCATTTTCATGCTAAGCAATCACTTTTTCGTCCAGAGCTTTGACTTCATCTATGGACAATTCTGCTATTTCAGCTATTTCTTCATATGATAATTTACCAGACTGCAACATACCTTTTGCAACTTTAATTGCTTTTGCATGTTCTGTTTCACGTGCAGTTTCATTTCTCATTTCTTCCATCGCTCTACACATAGTCGCAACTCCTTTCTCATCTTCTTTAAAATATCGAACTCGATCTGCCAGAATTTTATATTTCATATCCTTGGCATCGGTACAGGAAAAATCATGCATCAGCTTTCCTAATGCAGATTCGTCTTTAATTTGTGAGTTCACATATATAATATGCGATTCATCACCAAACAATTCGCCTGTTTCTTTTACCGTTCTGTCAATATGATAGATTGGCAATCCCACTTTCATTATATCATTTTCTGTAATAAAAATAACATAGGATTCACACAAATTTTCATATTTTTCACCAGGCTCTGTCACATTTGCATCGATAAGGCTGCTGTTGTATCTTGCTCTTTTCACTCCGGCACCCTTATCACTTCTCTGTATCTCGATATTATATACTCTGTTGTCTGCATCAACCGCCAGTATATCCAGTCTTACTGAACATCCCTGAAGATTCTTAATATCCTGCTGTCCGTTCACTCGCAATACTTTCAAATCTGTACGGTTTAAAATAATCTGAAGCAAAAATTCCGTACACGCTTTATCCTCAAATACCTTTTGCATGAAATCATCGTCCAACAATCTCAGTCCTCGCAGACGCTGTAAATCTTCTTCATGCTTCCGGTCAAAATCTAATTCTTTTGTATTATTCTCTGCCATAGTATCACCTCTTTCTTTTTCCGTATCTTCCTTATTTCCCGTTTGTTTATAAGAGCTTAACATAATTTTATCCCCTTTACAAGTTCTTCCTATCTTCAATAATTCCAACAATTCCATGGCATGTTCCATACCTAACAGATACATTTGTAACCGTTGCCAACAGTTAATATCTTCTTCTACTGTACAAAATCTTTGTAATGCTTTTGTTTCTTCATAACTCAGATTCAGTGCATTTGTAACTCCATTGGTATCAGTGATTGTATTAAGAAACCAGTATTTATCCAATAGCTCATGATCTTCTCTCATCAATTCAGTAAACTGTGGGGATTCTTCCAGAAGTTTTCTACATTTATCTTCAATAAAATCCACAAAACTTCCCATCAAAGGTGGCAAATGATAAATATCAAAATCACTGATTTTCATGCTTTATCACCCCAATCTTTTTCATATATTCATAGCAATGGATATGTCCATACAGATAATGATACAGACGTTCTTCATTTTCCATACGATCCTTAACCAGAAAATACTCCAAAAGTGCTTTATGCTCCTGTTCTGATATGGATACCTTTCCTTCATCGTCTATGACTTTTTCTATAATCGGATAATGTTCTGACAACTCTTTTCTTCTTATCTGCATTTTCCGATATTCTTGATTCTCAGATAGTTTCTGGATTGTCTCACTGTCTATTGTTTCCATTAATATCTTTAGCCATGACGGTAAAATGATTTCTTTGTTTGCAAATAATGATTTCATGCTCTACTTCCTCCTGTTCTTTTTGCTAACTATAACAACTTTCTCAGGAGAAAACGACTGTGCGATTTTTACATTCAGTCTGCCAGAACCCCTCTGGCAGACTGAATCCTTTCTATCGCTCATGTTCTTTTTTCTTTTGTTCCGGTTCTATCTCCACTCCTTCTCCATCGTCCAACAGCACCTGATCTTTCTTATCCATATCCAGAAGTACATTTAATTCTCCAAGTCTTGCTATCTTTTCTGCCAGTTCTTCTTCCTGCGGAAACTCTTTCTGTGCTTCCTCTTTGGCATTCTCCAGCTGCACCTTGAGGTTTTCCAACTTGTCCTGACACCGTAACATCTTGTCTGGCAGTTCCTGAATCTTATTATCCAGACGTGTGATATTACCATGAATATCTGTTCCAAGCGGTACATGGTACACTTGTTTTCCATACATGGAGATTACAAACACCTTCTGAAAAGAATCATAAGACAACTTCATTGGAAAACCACGATACCTTCCAATCAGCACTGCATCTGCCGATTTCATTGCTTTACACGCTTCTATGATTGCCTGACCTGCTTCTTTCTTTTCTGTATATACCACATCATGGATCTGCATTTTTGGAAATGTCTCTCGGTCTGGCGGCGTATTTTCCTTTGCCAGCGCAATATCTGATTCATAATCCGCAATTCGTTGTTCACACTGCCTGATCTCATTTGGGAAATATCGCACTGCTTTATCTTCCATTTCATACTTCTGACTAAGAAAGCTCTGCTTCAATAGTTGAAGCTTTGATACCTGAATATCCAGATCCATCTTCTCTTTTATATACGGATTTCCAACAGCTAAGGCTTTGATTTCTGCATACGACAGTGCCACTTCATCAATATCCTCTACTGACCTTGCAGGACTTTTACTGGTCATGATTTGAGAAATGAATTTTTGCTTATTCTCTATAATCTGATACAAATACGCATCGAATGTTCCTTCTGTAACATATCGGACAACATCTACCTTCGGATTTTTGTTTCCCTGCCGGACGGTTCGTCCTGCTCTTTGTTCCAGATCCCTCGGACGCCATGGGCAGTCCAGATCATGACTTGCAATAATTAAATCCTGCACATTCGTACCTGCACCCATCTTAAAAGTGCTGCCCATTAAAATACGGACAGCACCTCTTCTCACTTTTGAAAATAATTCTTTTTTCCAGACTTCGGTATTAGCATCATGAATAAATGCAATCTCCTCTGGCGGAACCCCTTTGACAATCAATTTGTCCCTTACATCGTTGTAAACACTGAAACTTCCATCTGTTTTCGGGGTAGATAAATCACAAAATACCAACTGCGTCAATCTCTTTTCCTGCCCTTGCTCCCAGAAGTTATAGACTTCCTCTACACACGCATTGACTTTACTCTCCGGGTAATCTGGCAACAGGTCATTCATCATTCTCTGATCCAGTGCAAGTTTTCTTCCGTCATTAGTAATCAGAAGCATATTATCTTCGGTGGCATTGACCAGTCCTTCCCTTACACGCTCCGCACGTTCTCCCAGTTCTACAACCATTTCACGCTGCATTTTGCTTGGTTTTACAGATACAACCCGATATTCTGCTTCTGGTACTGGAAGATTCAGCATGTCAGCAGTCTGAATATCTGCCACCTCCCGGAACATCTGCATAAGCTCCGGAAGATTATAAAACTTTGCAAATCTCGTTTTCAGACGGTAGCCTGTCCCTTCCGGAGCAAGCTCGATTGCTGTCACTGTTTCTCCGAAAGTGGATGCCCATGCGTCAAAATGCTGTAAGTTATGTTCCACCAATGTGTGGTGCTGCAAATATCTCTGCATGGTATATAGTTCCACCATACTGTTACTGACTGGTGTTCCTGTAGCGAATACTACACCTTTCCCTCCAGTCAGTTCGTCAAGGTACTGGCATTTCATAAACATATCAGAGGACTTCAACGCTTCTGTCTGAGCGATACCTGCTACATTTCTCATTTTCGTATATAGATACAAATTCTTGTATCCGTCCGCCTCATCGACAAATAAGCGGTCAATTCCCAGTTCTTCAAAGTTGATCACCTGGTCTTTTTTACTCTGGTCATTCAGTTTTTCCAATCGGACAAGCAATGACTTCTTCGTCTTTTCCAACTGCTTGATTGTAAATTTATTTCCATTCCTTGCTTTTTCCTCTGTAATTCCCTGCACCAGTTCCTCAATCTGACTGCGGATTGTATTTTGCTGACGCTCAATGCTCAGTGGAATTTTTTCGAATTGACTATGCCCGATGATTACCGCATCTACATCACTGGTAGCAATTCTGGCACAGAATCGTTTTCTGTTTTTGGTTTCAAAATCTTTCTTGGTTGCTACCAGTAAATTTGCTGCCGGATAAAGCTGTAACCATTCGGCTGCAAACTGCTCAATAATATGATTTGGTACAACAATCATGGACTTATGACAAAGTCCCAGTCGTTTACTTTCCATTGCCGCTGCAACCATCGTATAAGTCTTTCCTGCTCCAACTACATAAGCAAGCAGTGTATTTCCACCGTATAAGATTCTTGCGACACCATTTTTCTGATGCTCCCGCAACCGGATTTCCGGATTCATTCCGTAAAAGTTCAGATGGCTTCCGTCATACTCTCTTGGACGGATTGCATTGAAATTTTCATTATAATAATCTGTAAGTCTCTGCCTGCGCTCCGGATCTTTCCATATCCAATCCTGGAATGCCTGCTTGATCAGATCTTGCTTTCCCTGTGCGATGGCAGTTTCTTTCTTATTTAAAATGGCTTTTTTCTTTCCGTCCTCGTCCTCTACATAATCGTAAATACGGACATCTCTCAGATTCAGGGTATCTTCGATAATACGATAGGCATTTGCTCTTGTTGTTCCATAGGTATTGTTCGCCTTTACATTTCCCTTATCCAGACTTCTTCCCTCTACCTGCCATTCTCCCGTATATTTGGAAAAATGGACTTTTATTCTCCATTGCATATAATTAGGTGTGTTCAATAACTGGAACATAAAGTCTTCAACATCACTCTCCGGGAGCCATGTTGTCCCCAACCGGATATTGATTTCTGAAGCACTTAAATCCTTTGGCTGTACGTTCTGCAGTGCAGTCACATTGACCTGATACCTTGCATCTGACTGTGCAGTAAGTTCCGCTACTTTCAGCTTCTCTCTGACATTTCCTGACAGGTATTCGTCTTCGGAAACATACTTTGGATTCTCTGTGCCACTTTCCGGTAAACGGAAGACAACACCAGACAACTCCCGTTCCAGTTCTTCTTCTGATTTCCCTGTCAGTTCCGACATGAAATCCATGTCTACCTTCGCTTTTTCTGCAAGAGAAATCGACAGTGCTTCACTGGCAGTATCCACACTGGTCACTGCCTCATGTGCTTTGATCGTCCGCTTAGAAAACATATCTGCTTTTCGTTCCAGGGTTCCGTCTTCTGCAAGAATCTCCAGAGAACTCAGCAACGGATAACTGTTATCGTCTGCAAATACACGCATATTGGCACGATCATTTAAGAGTCCGTATTTGCTGCGGAAGAGGTCATACAAACGGTTCAATTCCTTCTGTTGTCCTTCAATTATTTCATCGGAATATCCTTCTGTCTGATACCTAATCAGTTCTCTTGCACAATCCCGTATCGCAATCATGCCCTTCACACGATTTGTTCCCGTCATTGGCAGACTCACAGGCTTCATACGGCTATTTTCCCGATAATAAAGCTTTCCATCTACCAATGTGTAAGAATAATTATTTACCAATGGATCTGCAGGAATCGTATGATCTTCTTCCTCTATCAATTCCTCAAGTTCCACTTCTTCAATCGTACCCTTTAATGCTTCAACTGCAACTGATAGAAGTTCTGACAGTTCTCTTCCCTCATACGGTCTGCAAGTGCTTCTCATGCCATACGGACCGGATTCCATGACCATTTCTCCCAGTATCATTTCCGGGTGCCGCACATAATAGCGATTCTGCTCAATGCCGTTGTCATCATAATCCAGATATACCCAGTCCGGTTCCTCCAGTATCATATGGTCACGCTTCTGGAGGAATATAATATCTGATGTTACTTTCGTTCCTGCGTTTTTGGTAAAGGTATCATTCGGCAGACGGATTGCACCGATAAATTCTGCTCTCTGTGCCAGGTATCTTCTGACATATGGATTTTTCTTATCCATGGTTCCCGATGATGTGATAAATGCAATCACACCGCCCGGTCTTACCTTGTCCAATGTCTTTGCAAAGAAATAATCGTGAATGAAAAAATTATATCTGTCATACCTGTTGTCAAATAATTTGAACTCTCCAAACGGTACATTTCCAACTGCAACGTCAAAAAAGCTGTCCGGGAGATTTGCTTTTTCATATCCCTCTACTGCTATTTTTGATTTCTGATAAAGCTGTGTAGCAATTCTTCCGGAAACAGAATCCAGTTCCACACCATATATCTTACAATCCGAAAGAGATTCCGGTTTCATGCCGATAAAGTTTCCCACACCGCAACTCGGTTCCAGAATATTTCCACTCTTTAGTCCCATATTTTCCAATGCCTGATACATACTCTTGATTACAATCGGCGGGGTATAGAACGCTGTCAGTGTTGATTCTCTTGCCGATTCGTATTCTTCTTCACTTAGTATGGTCTGCAATTCCAGATATTCGTCTGCCCATGCAGATTTCTTTGGATCAAATGCATCGGACAGACCACCCCAACCAACATATTTTGCCAGTATTTCCTGTTCTTCCGGTGTTGCATAACGATGTTCCATTTCACATTTCTTCAGAAGTTGAATGGCTGCGATATTCGCCCGGAATTTTTCTTTGGCTGAACCATACTCCGGTGTCTCCTCTGTAATCTGATACTGGTGTCTGTTTTGCCCGGAAACTTCCGGATACAGATCATATCTCTGCATTTTCTTCGCAGGTTTGCCTTGCTCCCATGAAGGTGCTAATTCCAGAGTATTTTCTTTTTCGGCTGGTAATACAACATCTTCAAGTTCGACTGCTTCCTGTACCGGAACATATCCCTGCTGCTCGATTGTCTGGAACCACTGGTGTGCAAACAGGTTTAATTCTTCTTCCAGTTGCTCATTATAGCCATCATTACCATAGACTTCATCGTATCTTTGTAATGCGTCCTGTTGATAAGTTCTTGCCTGAAGCGTTTTCCTGTCATTATCATAAGCAAATTCCATATCCAGATCTGCCATGGCATCTCCGTTTTGCTCATAGTAATGAGAAATTGCAATATAGTTATCACCAATCTGCTCAATCGTAAGGGGCATGAATCCTGCCCCTGCTTCAAAGGTTTTGGAATCTACTTCTCCCCGTAAAACCTCTCCTGCCAGCTTCATCACAAACTGATAATTCTGCTCTGGAATACTCAGCTCAGTCTCTATCTCTTCTGCCGGAACGTCTGTCGGCTGTGCCTCTTTTTCTTCTTCGGCTGGTAATTCCGGCAATGGCCGTTTGAGTTTCAAATGGTCATTTGCCGGATTCTCACGTATCTTACGGTCAAATTCTTCTCTGGATAGTTCTTCAGTAAAAATCGGATACTGTTGATCCCGAAGCACCACTCTTTCTTCTGACAGGAACTCAATCTCATAATCTTTCATTCCTATCGTAACAACAGAATCTACAGAAATATCGTAATCTTCCAGACCATTTCCCGATTCTGTCACCACTTCATTTGAACGTGTTGGATGTTCCTCTTGGGTAACAAACGGATGGGATTCTGTTCCTATTATATTTTCGTCTATAATCGGTGTGGTAAGACTATATCTTCCATGCTGATAATCCAAAATATCTTGATGCACCTTTTGCATATCAGCATATCTTGTATCAAAATCAGCAGTATCCGCCAAAACCTCAGACATCTGTGAAACTAATTCTGTTACCCGTTCAGGTTCTGCCAACTGTGGAAGCAGTAATTTTACCGCTTCATAATAATCCGTTCCTGCCGGATACGGACGCATAACATTCTCTGGACAGTTATAATAGAAATGATAGATTTCCCCTGCAAGCACTCTTCTCTCATAGTCAGGGATTCCTTCCAGTTCACGCTTGGAAAGATACCTTCCTACGTCAATCAATTCTCCAATTCTTTTTGCAACCGCATTCCATTTCAGCAGTATTTTAGGAGAATCTTCCCCATATCCCCGGTGCAGTTTCAGTCCTTTTCCATCATGTTCTTCACCGATACCAGTTCCAGTCAAGATGGAAGACCTTCCCCCGACTCCATATTCATTTTTCAGGAACTTCACCGTATCTTCCATACTGTGTCCCTGTTTAAAATAACAGTAAATACGATACTTCCCTTGTGAAAAGCTTGAACCACTTTGAAGTGCCCGGTCAATAATTTCCTGCGTAAAAGAAAAAGTAGAAACATCTTCTACCGCTCTGTCATCAATTAACTGAAGCTGTCCATCAACACTCAAAAGTGTTTCTCTACTATCCTTCAATTCGCCCAGGACACGCATTCCGTCATAATACCCCGCAATTACATACCAGTCATAATATCCCTGCTCTATTCGATTCTCATATGTTCCTCGCCACATATGCAGCACATTTTCATACTTATCGAATCCTACTGCATCGCCATTTTCCAGTGTATACTCTGTCACGCCCGTTGGAAAAAGTGATTTCACATATTCCATCTGGGCTTTTCGTTCCTCATGGCTCTCATAAAAATCACTTATTTCCGCATTGGTTGCTTTTAAGTGTGGTGCAAAAAGGAGCAGTGATTTGATGATTTCGTCATTTGATAAAAATGCGATTTCATGATCTTCACTGCTCCTGTCATGCCATTTTAATTCTCCAGAATTTCGTTCCTCACGATTTCCTGTGCTCTCTGCCGGATATTGTTCATTCGCCCGATCCACTCCATCTGATCTCTGGCTTTCAATTCCTCCGTCACTCCCTCTTTCTCTGCCATCTGCTGGATAAGTGTTTCCATTCTCATCTGTGCTTCTTCCTCCGTCTGAAGCAGATGCTGATTCAAGGTTCCTGCTGTCAGAAGGTTCAGATACATTCCGTACCGATTCTTCATCAGATATTGATTTCGGAGATATGCGTACTTCCCAAGGTGAACTTCCTCTTTCTCTGGAATTGTAAGATTCGGCAGGAGATAATCTCCCTGTCTGCTGTATGTGATTGCTGCCATTGTCCTGTCTCCTTTCTGTTGTGGTTTCCTGTTTGTTATTCTCATTATAATCTGCTGTTTTCCGTTCAACAAATGTGCGTTGCTTCCGCTCCTGTATCTGCAATTTTCGTATGGTGTCCGCAACTTCACCTAATGCCATTTCTGACATATCACTTGCTGCCACGCCAAAGAGATTGACCAGCTCTTTGGTATGAAACTCCCGGATATTCTGAAAATCCCTTGTCTCCAAATAGATTTCTGGTTTAATTCCACAACGAAAAAAAAGCATATAGGAAATACTGTTTGCAAGCAGTTGTTTCATTTTCAACCGGATATTGAACTCATCCATTTCTTCCAGCGGACTGTCCTTTGTCGCAAGCAGGATATCTGGAAGATAATCTCCAATGTTATCCTCCGCAATGTTCAGAGATGATTCCAGAATCACCATTGCAAACTCTTTTCTGTCTCCGTCTGTCACACCAAATGCATTTGACAAGGCTTCTTTTACAGGTTCCCGTTGTTCTTCTGACACACTCCACAAAGAAACTGGACGAACCAGACGCTTGTATTTTCCTTCTCTGGTATCAGATACATCAAAGTAATATTTCAGCTTTAAGTGATTGGAACTCTTATCAAATACAGCAATTCCTTTGGAATCCCGTTTTACCCACCGTCCAAACTTCTCATTCCATTTTTCCATTGGAAGCACTGCGGTTGCTTCCGGACGCTGCACATGGATCAAAAGCTGTTCATCAAATGGCAATCGGTAATTTTTACTGGCTGACTGAAGAAAGGCTAGCCACTTTTCCGGTGATTCTGTCACTTCCTGCGTCGCTTCCTCATACAGTTTTGTAATGACATCAAATTTCTTTACCACGTACCTTCCTCCTATCGTTCTCTTTCTTTTTGCTTGATCGGATATTTTTCTAAAAATTCCTGCACCGTCCGACACCCCTTATCTTTATATTTCCAGTCCGTTTTCGCTTCCAAATCAAGATAACCATTCGGTGGTATTTTTAACCGTTCGCGTGTAAGAACCGAACCCAAATGATTTGCTAAAATGCCTTTTGCAATCTGGACTGGTTCCCATGTTTCATCATCATATCTGACTTCATATAAATATAATCCTTTCGGAACGGTATCCTGATCCAAACGCATATCGTTAAATAATGCAGGTTTTCCAAACAAACGGATTTCTGTATAATGTTCATTCATAACATCATATCTCATAACTCTCCACCTCCCAAAAAGGTAATCACTTTATTTGCTTTGATTGCTTTCTGTAAGTCATTGATCATTCCTATCTCTGCAACCGTAATCCCCTGAATCTCCAGAATCTCGTCCAAGGTCATTGCGGAAATCTCTTTTTCCTCTGTAATTCCTGCTTCAAATATCTTATTGATAACTTTTACTGCTTTCTGGTTCACGACCATTCTTTTGTCCTCCTTGCCTGTTTCGCTATGTAAGAGGGTGGCATTTCACCACCCTGTAATCCTTATTCGTCCTCGCTTTCTTCTTTCTTTTCTTCTTTCTTCTTTTCTACAACTTTTGTATCTTCCGGCTTTTCACTTGAACAAGCTGTTAATCCAAAAAACATACTTAGTACTAATGCACTCGCAAACAATTTTTTATTATTCATATTGATACTCCAATTCTAATTTGTCATGATCAAACAAATTTTTGATCTCTAATTTTTCATATAACGGCATTACTTTACAATACGATAAGACTTGTTGATTATAGTCATCATATCCATACACAAATCCATCTTCTTCCATACCTACACTAAACAATAGGCCAGAATGCGAATTCTCTTGATCCTGCATTGCATACAAACCATTCTCATCGATTTGAAGTGTTACACTCTCATTTGTATACGTACCCTCAAGACTTTTAAACGGCTGATTTCTCAATGCATCAAATAAATCAATCAACTGATCATTTTCTGTCAGTGCCTGCCCACTACGAAGGCTTTTTACTTTATCTAACCCATATAATGGTCCTTGACTACAAACACGCTCAATCGGTAAACCATCCTCAATCGCAATCACTTCCACCAAACCATTTGTCGTTAGCGCAAAACCATAAGTGACACCAGGACCTATTTCATACACATGAACTTGTTTATACTCATTAAAACAACCATGCACCTTATACGTTTTATCCGTTCCACTATAGTAAAGCGATAGCTTATTATTCTTTAATGTCATAGTCATCTGGTCAAACGTAGAAGAATCTTCTATCTTATAAGACTTCTTGCGACTTGGCCTATACAAAACCATCTTTGTTCCAGAACCAAAATTTGTGGCGATAGGAATCAATACATTCAATTTTCCTTTGTGGTAAAACACATCCAGATTTGAAGGCAACAAACCAATTGTTTGAGCTCTTAATTCCTTTACATTGTCATAATATTCATTGGCATATTCCTGATCAAAAGCCTGTGCAGCCCATACCTTCATATCTTTTTGACTGATTTTATATTTCTTATATAACTTTTTATTCGAAACACGCTTCTTCGTTTTAGAATCAAAATGATACACCTTATACCTAGGATATTCCGTCTCTACTTCTTCCTTAATAACTAAACTCAATAGATTTGAATGTGT
>OLVX01001634.1_pt1 | contig 18346 bp, 15 predicted proteins | sample 1673271 | NCBI WGS metagenome assembly OLVX01 (sample SAMEA3178939, study PRJEB25190) | human gut metagenome | biome: human gut; feature: human-associated habitat; material: faeces | place: Austria | collected 2013
GTCCTCCGGCCGCAGGATCGAAAATCCCTCGGCCAGCTTGTCCAGATACCCCTGCCACACCCCACCGAAGACATCCATGGGCTTGTTCACCGACAGAGACAGGTGGGTATCGCCAAGGGTATACAGTGCCACAGGTGCCTCCTTACTTCAGCATCTCCAGCACCACGTCCTCCATCTTCTCCTTGTCCACGCTCTCGGTGAAGCGCACGGCCTTGTTCCGCAGGGAGGCCAGGGGCACAGGGGCGGGGCGGTTCGTGGTCTGGGAGAGCTGGTCCAGGGCGTCGATGCCGTCCTGGACCTCGGCCACGCCCAGGCTGTGCAGCACGCTGTCGCAGAACTTGAAGGGGCTGGCGGTGGAGACGAAGATTGTCTTGTTGGTGTCGCCGGTCTCCTGGCGGTACTTCTCCATCACGTCGTAAGCCACAGCGGTGTGGGGATCGATGAGGTAGTTGTACTTCTTCCAGACCTCGGCGATGACCTTGCTGGTCTCCTCCTCGCTGCAGAAGCCGCCGTAGAAATCGGACTTGAGCTTTGCCTTGATCTCGTCGGAGACCGTATAGCCGCCGTGCTTGTTCAGCTGCTGCATGTAGTCGGCCACCAGCTTGTCGTCCTGGCCGGACAGGGCAAAGAGCAGGCGCTCCAGATTGCTGGAGACCAGGATGTCCATGGAGGGAGACATGGTTGTGTGGAAGGGGCGGTTGCGGTCATAGGTGCCGGTAGCCAGGAAGTCGGTCAGCACGTTGTTGCTGTTGGAGGCGCAGATGAGCTTGCCCACGGGCAGACCCATCTGACCGGCGTACCAGCAGGCCAGGATATTGCCGAAGTTGCCGGTGGGCACACAGTAGTTGACCTTCTCGCCCATTTGGATCTTGCCCAGGTTCAGCAGGTCGCAGTAGGCGGAGATGTAATAGACCAGCTGCGGCAGGATCCGGCCCCAGTTGATGGAGTTGGCAGAGGACAGGAAGTAGCCCCGCTTTGCCAGATCATCCCGCAGACGCTCGTCGGAGAAGAGGGTCTTCACGCCGGTCTGGGCATCGTCGAAGTTGCCGTGGACGGCGCACACGCCGACGTTGCCGCCCTCCTGGGTCTGCATCTGCAAGGCCTGGACCTTGGACACGCCGTCCTTGGGATAGAAGACCAGGATCTTGGTGCCCTTCACGTCCTTAAAGCCTTCCAGCGCAGCCTTGCCGGTGTCGCCGGAGGTGGCCACCAGGATGCAGACGGTCTTCTTCTCGTTGTTCTTCACCAGGGAAGCAGACAGCAGGTGGGGCAGGATCTGCAAGGCCATGTCCTTAAAGGCAGAGGTGGGGCCGTGCCACAGCTCCAGGCAGTAGGTGTCGTCGTTCAGAGGATGCAGGGGGGCGACTTTGGGGTCGTCAAACTTGGTGCTGGCATACCCGGCCTCGGTGAAGGAAGTCAGCTCTTCCTCGGAGAAGTTGTCCAGGAACAGCTTCATCACGGCCACGGCCCGCTGGGCGTAGGTCTTGCCGCGCAGGTCCTCCAGCATCTCCGGGGTCAGCTTGGGGAAGACTTCGGGGGTCAGCAGACCGCCGTCGTCGGCCAGACCCTGGGCGATGGTCTCGCTGGCAGACAGGAACACGTTCTTATTTCGGGTGCTTACATACTTCATCGTATTCACAACCTTTGCTTAGGATTTTTTAGAATAGAGCTTGGTGTCTTGAACTATGACTCCGCTTCAAAAAGCGTTCTCTAAATGATAGATGGTGGGCAGCACCGTCTCCACCCCCTGGGGGGCGTAGACCTCGACCACATCGAACCGGGGCTGCAGCCGCGACGGGTGCTGGGAAAGATAGCGCAGGGCGGCCGTCCTCACCTTCCGCTGCTTGGCCGGGGTCACGGATTCCCGCGCCTGGGCCAGGTCCGCATCCTTGCGGAGCTTGACCTCTACGAAGCAGAGATACGGCTCTCGGACAAGGATCAGGTCGATCTCCCCCTCCCGGCAGCGAAAGCGGGTGTCCAGCAGGCGGTAGCCCTGCCCTTGCAGGTACTCCGCCGCCTTCCGCTCGCCCCACTGGCCCAGGCCGGAGTGGTCTCCTCCCCGGCTGCTCACAGTTTTTTGAGAAACGTCTTGCGGTGGATCGGGCACGGCCCATACTCCCGCAGGCGTTCGTAATGGAGCTTGGTGGGGTAGCCCTTGTGTTTTTCAAAGGCGTACTGGGGGTAGCGTTCGGCCATTTCGATCATATAATGATCTCTGGCGACCTTGGCCAGGATGGACGCGGCGGCAATGGACGCGCTTTTCCCGAGTTTCCCACGCCGCATTTCTGGCACAGGTCAGCCCAGAAGCGGCAGAACAGCTCACGATCGAGTTTGAAAAGACCGCAAATTTCTTAGAGCTGATGCCGCAGAGATGCCCGTGGCTCACAGGGGAATATATTCCCAGAAATGCCTACCGTTTTATCCCGTTTGAAAAACGCTATATGATAATCTTCCAGATAGTAGACGATATAGTTTACGCCGATTATGTGGTGGATTGCAGGCAGGATTACAGTTGGCTTATCCGGTAACAAGAGAACAAACCGAGCAAAATTGTCACTTCCATGGACTTACACTCGGTTGAGTACATTGGCTTAGGAGAAGTGAAACAATGAGTATAATAACACTATATCACGGTACACCTAATGAATTTGTTACACCGCAATATGGTTACGGTGAAGATAAGCACGACTATGGAAAAGGCTTTTACCTTACTGAAAACATAGAACTCGCCAAGGAATGGGCAGTTTGTAGACCAACCGAAACGAATGGCTGGGTTCATAAATACGAATTAGACATTTCTGATTTGAAAATACTGGATTTTCAAAAATATGATGTTCTCTCTTGGCTTGCTGAGTTGATGAAGCACAGAGACGCAGCGGATACAAAGCGCTATAAAGTTCTTTCTAAAAAATTCATAGAGAAGTTCGGAATCGATACAAGCACATACGATGTCATAAAGGGTTGGAGAGCTAACGCTTCATACTTTTATATTGCCAAAGAATTTGTGCGCGACAATGTAGATACGGACATACTCGAAGAATTGCTATCATTAGGTGGGCTCGGCATCCAATATTGTATTAAATCCGAACTTGCTTATTCCAAACTCACGGAGAATAAAAAAGGCTTGATCCGAGTCGAGTACAGCGTGTTTAACGATAAATACAATCAACGCGATGTACGTGCCCGAGAAAACATGCACGATCTCATCGAGTCAGATGCAAATAAAGTAACAAATGTATTCAGCACATTATTTTAGAGGTGATATGATGCGAGCTTATCCAGAGGTATACTTACATGATATTGTTGAAAGCCAAGGAAAACTGTTCGATTTTGTATCGCAGAATTATCCTAAGAAAGATACATCGGATTTCATCAATACTTATATGACAAGTAAAACAAGAGAAAGTATCGATCAAGGTAAAGCCTATGTTAGCACCATGAATGCTTCCGAATTGTGGGATTACTTTCAGCAAACAGAACACTATCATCTCAAAAACGGCAAAGCACTCAAAGGGTTTATTCCTGATTGGATAGGTGAATTTTACGCCTATTATCAATGGTTCTACAATGTCTCAAGCAAGGAGATTATTAAAAAAGTGCCATTGGATTTTTTAACAAAAGCCTACATGGGATTACACGATTTAGAACTTGATTTGGCCGTAAAAAAGGTTGGTGGAGCGCCATGAAAATCCTTTGCTTTCATAACCCTGACGAAGAAAACGGATATTTGAGCAATTGGTATTTATCCGAATTCAACGTATCCAATATCACCTTTTCCTCAATGGAGCAATTCATGATGTATCAAAAAGCCATGTGCTTTTGTGACCAAACTATTGCAAAAAAGATTTTAACCACTCATGATGTTGCTCAAATAAAAAAATTCGGGAGGCAAGTTTCTAACTATAACGAAAACCGTTGGAATGGCATCCGACAAATCGTTGTATATGAGGGACTGCTTGCAAAGTTTTCTCAAAACCTCAACTTAAAAGATCTTCTGAAAGCTACCGGCGACAATCTTCTCGCAGAATGTGCCGTCAAAGATAAGATTTGGGGCGTGGGCCTATCAATGAGTGATCCAGATCGACTGGACATAACTAAGTGGAAAGGTCAAAACTTATTAGGCTACTCCTTAATGATGGTACGCGAAAAGATATGAAAATAAAACAAAGCAGCAAAAAGGTTTGTTACCTGTACACACAGGCAGCAAACCTTTTTTCATACAGTTTTTTATGAAAGGAATGATTTATTTATGAGCTATAAGCCTTTAGAAAATGTCACCATCGTTTTTAGCACAGCGAATATTACCGTTTGTGCCGATGAGTGGGGCGATTTGTATTACACGACCGAAATTCCGGATGAATTTGTAAATCAGGGTGAGCCGTATCCCCGCTTCAGATGCAAGCCGATTATTGATCTGCCACCTGAACAATTTGATCGTGTGTTGGCAATTTACAAGGAATTGCCGGATGACCTACTTGAGCACTTGATACGCGGAGAGGAGCAAGAAGATGCCTAAAAAAAGAACATTCTACTCCGAAGAAGAACGTAAAGCACATCACGAAAAGAAGCAAAGAGAAGCAGATTTGCAGATTCAGGAGCTCACAAAGCACTGGGAAAACGATCCCAAGGACATCGCAGAATACCTCGCATTCAGCACTCAGTTTTACAAATATTCTTCACGAAACACAATGCTGATCTACCGGCAGCGTCCTGATTCCGTATTTATTGCCTCATACACACATTGGAAAGAACTTGGGTATTATGTGCAGGAAGGTAAGCATGGTGCTAATATTTATCGGCCGGAAACCACGCGCTATTTCAAGCCAAACGTGCCAAATCCAACATGGGTTCTTTTATCTAAAGCCTCGCCGGAACAACGCCATGAAGTTGAAATCGGCATGCTCGAAAGCCGTGATTTTACCTATTTCAAACCCTGCACGGTGTTCGATATTTCGCAGACAAATTGTCCGCCAGAAGACTACCCCAAGCTCTGCGGCGTAGGATACAACAGTGCGCAGCACAAAGATATTTACAACACTCTTTGCCTTTATTCTGAAGAAATCGGCGTGCCTGTATCCGAAGAAGATTTTGAAGGAATCGGCACACGCGGCGCTTATAACCCGCGCAACAAGCACATCCATATTAACCAATTACTCGGCGACACACAGAAGCTCGATACATTGTTGCACGAAATGTCACACCACCTTATGGGGCATAGTCCTAACATAGAAAAGCCTACCATGCAGCGTGAATTTGAAGCCGACGGTCTCTCTATTATGTTTGGAAAAACGTTCGGTATTGAGCCCAGTGACGCCCGAAAAAGCCACCTTGCAGCCTGCTACCAAGAGCTGCTTAAGGCACAGCCGGAAGTAAAAATCGATGCACTTTTGGCACCGGTTCGCGAAAAATTTCAGCAGCATATTGAGGCAATGGAACAGGAACTTTCTCTCGCAGGCGTAATACCGCAGCAAATCATTTCTTCCCAAAAAGCTGTTGAACTGAAGCGTGAACAGGCTATGAAAAAGGAGCCAACCGTAACCGTTATATGGACGGAAAGCAAGCGTCTGCACGACGGCCAGACCATGCGATTATCGCGTGCAAACGAACTCTTTAAAGCAATCGATAAGGCGCAGCAGAAGTACCCGAACTGCTACCACAAAACAGCTTTTCGCATTGATTATATGCTGCACGGAGAACCGAGCAGCTATGAAGGCCGACAGAGTTTCGGCACCGGTGAAGGCAGTCTGATCGACCATATCAAGCGGCTAAATACGCTGTGCAACGAGAACCCGCAGTGGGAAAATTACTTGTTAGAAACAGGCGGCAGCGATGCACTTTTACAGGACAGACACGAAAAAGAATACATCTTAAACGAGTTCATTCCTTACTTAAATCTGCATGTTACGCTTTCCGAAATCGAACAGAGCGTTTCGGAAAAGCTCGGTGAAACCGATGAACTCACGCTCGAAAGAAGTGAGCAATTCGCCGCCTTGCAGCAAAATGTGCGTACTGTCCGTGCTATGCTAAACCAAGGTAATTACGATTTTTCCGTGGCACAAATCAATGAACTCTCTCCAAAATTCGCAGAATGGATGCGTCAAATCTCGAAAAAATCCATTCAGCAAAGCTCTGAAAATACGCTTACAAAAGAAGAAATCATACACGATTTTGAGCAAATCGCAACACAAAATCGTGCAGAAATCAGACAAGAACAGCATGAAGAATTTGAAATCACAATGCTATAAAACCGGAAGTACTTCCGGTTTTTCGGAGGAAAAATGGCAAACCCGGTTTTAATTGCGAAGCTCGCTTTGGTCGCAGCCGACCCCAAAACATGGCAAAAAATCATTATTGCCTGCATCTCTATTTTTATCATTTCCGCTGCACTGCTCGGCAGCTGCGGTGCAATGACTTTTACCGATTTAGGCTTCGACTGCTCGCAGCTTTTCTCTGCAAAACTGAACGAATACAGCGCTGTTTTTGACTCCGGTGCACGCATAAACGATAAGCTTCTCTATGCTGTGTACGCCAAAATCTTTGCGGATAACGACCGATTAAAGAACCAAACCGATGAGCTGATTGACTGCTTTGTTTCAGATGATAAGCTCTCCCCGCTAACCGATTCCGATGAAATTTTTGATAAAATCGAGCGCACGTTTGATCTCAAAATCAACGCATACATGCGCTCGCAACTGCTACGGCTTGCAGAGCAAATGCCCACCGGTTATGCCGACCGTTCTACGCTGATCCGTAACTTAAAAAGCAGCGATGGCAAAACAAATATCGGTCTCACCAACTTCGCAATAAACGCTCTGGATGCCGGTTCCGGCTACATCTATGGCGCTTACGGCCAAGACGTAACCATGGCATTTCTTAAGCAGCAGCAGTCCAGATTTTTCACGGATTCCGATGCAAATCTGACCAACAGCGAGGTCAATTTCATCTACGAAACCTACGGCGGAAAGCCTGCTTTTGACTGCATCGGGCTCATAAAAGCGTATGAATGGATTGATGAAGACACTGGCATTATCCGTTACCAATCCAATGGTTTTCGCGATGTCGGCGCAGACGGAATGTTCCGCAGCGCTGTCATTTTCGGTGAGATTTCCTCTATCCCCGATACACCCGGTTTGGCCGTTTGTATGAGCGGACACATCGGTATTTATATAGGAAACGGTGAGGTAATTGAGGCCAAAAGCAACCACGACGGCGTAGTAAAAACGCAGCTCAGTGAGGGCAGTTGGACGTACTGGATGCAGTTGCCTGGCATTACATATTTGACCGGCGGAACACACCCATACGGCACTAAAAAGGTAACACTGGAGAACGGCAGAATTAAAGAAATCTCCGCCGGAATTGTAGCGGGAAAGGGTGAATTTGAGTGGCCTCTCCCCGCTCCTTACGGTAAAGATTACATTACTTCCGGCTCCGGTTCCCGGTACAATCCGGTCACCGGAATGTACGAAAATTCGCACGGTGCAATCGATATTGGTGCACCGGCAATGACCCCGATTTATGCAGCGGCCGACGGCACAGTTGTGATGAGCACTTGGCATGATTCCTACGGCAATTTCGTAAAAATCGACCACGGAAACGGGTGGTCTACCCTATATGCTCACCAAACAAAACGTGTTGCAAAAGTCGGCGAATCTGTATCTGCCGGTGATCTCATCGGCTACGTCGGAAGTACCGGGGATTCGACCGGAAATCATCTCCATTTCGAAATCAGATACAACGATAATAGGCTCGATCCTTTGCAATTCTTTGAGTGATCCACAATTTTGTGGGTATTCTTTCCTTACTAATAATCGGCACGTGAAGCGTGCCGACGACGAAAATTTTTGAAGAAAAAGAGGTCAAAAACAATGAAAAAACTCACCATAAAGCTCAATTTAGATGAGCGAAAATACGATGCACTGCACACCTTTTCAACACAAAAAGGCATCGATATTGACGCAGAATTCGTAGCGTATTTCGAGAAAATGTACAAGAAAATCGTTCCAAAAGCCGTGCGGGAATACATTGAAGGCACAACACTTTCAACCGTTTCTGATCCGGTTTCCGAAGAAAAGGTTATCAACAATGCCCCACAGCTTCAGCCGGAACCGGAGCCCGAAACCAAGTCAAATCCGATCTCAAACCCCGGTGGTTTCTGGTCGTAATATTTTTAAACTGTTTCGCATCTCGAAAACGCGCCAAAATCTCTCAAATCGGTGTCTTTTTAGAATGCAGGATAAAGCATCACCACCAAACTGGTGGTGATGCACCCACAAACCCGCACAGTGTGCGGGTTTTTCGAAAAAAAGTTTGGTGACGAAGAATTAGTTTAGTGACGAGTACGTCACCAAACATTCAAAAAGCATAGATTTCATGCCATTTTTCCCATCACCAAACTCATCACAGCCGAAAGGAACCCAAATGGAAGAAAAATCAAATGTTTCAAGATTCACTGTTTCTCTTTCAACCGAGGGGAACAATGCACTAAATGCAATTATGACCTTAAAAAACCGCAATCCAAATCGCGAAAAAAGCAATGTAATCGATGAGGCTATCCAATTTTACTTCTCATATCTCTCTGGTCAGCTCAACATGGATTATGTTTGCGGCATCTACGGCAGACAAGTCGAGGCGATTGTGCATAGGGCAACAGACCGCATATCTTCGCAGCTCTTTAAACAAGCTGTTGAAACAAACATGCTAACACGTATCGTCGCATTCGAATATGAACTATCGAAAGATGAGTACGATAAAATGCGCAGCAAAGCTGTTGCAGCCGTAAAACGTTCCACCGGCCGCATTTCTTTGTTCGATACAATGCAGGACAGTGAGGAATAAAGCCTTGAAATGATTTCACGAACACTGTATAATGGAGATGAAAATTGAAATATGGAAAAATTGATTCGAGTGTTTGAAGGTATTACAGCCGCCTTGTGGGCAATAACCATTCTCTACTCTATCTTTCTCTTTTCACTGGGAGGTTTTCTTTTGAACGATATTTTGCAGGATATTCTAATTAGTTTAATAACCGGTTCTATTTCTTCTCTTGTTATTACCTTGATTTCGTATTTTACATTCTTACACAAAATTCCTGAAAAAACATATGAAAAAATTGAAAAACTCCTAAACGATCGATTAGGCTACGAAACTACAAATCATAACGCTGTAATGGGTGCTCTTAACCCCAATAACGAAGTTTTGCTTAATTTAGTTTCAAAAGACCATCGAGAATTAAAGACGCTTACGGGCGAGACCTTACAGCATCTACGTATGGAAAAAGCTGCTAAAGAAAATCGCGAGCATATATTGACCGACGCAGAAAAAGAAATCGATAAGCATATTGAAAGTTTACGCGCTTTTTCCGACATCATGGTAAAGCAACAAGAAAGAATTGTGCATTTAGAGAAAGAAAATATGGAACTCAAAGAGCAAATTCAAAATTTAAATGCACAGCTAAATCAGCAGCATGAACAAAGCCAATATCACAAACACGAAAATGAACAAGATTTTGGAATGTATCTATAAGCAACGCTTTAGGAATAAGGAGGTGTCGCCATGCACTACACATTGATGCACAAAGAAATACCCGTAGTCGATATTGAACTGGACGATGCGTCCGGCGCGATTACTCGTGTGGATGACGTGCATAATGCTGCGCACATTCCAATCGGCATTGCGTACAAGAACGACATTCTCGACCGCAAGGCACTCAACAAATGGTGGTATGGGCGTTCCATTCCGGCAAGCCGTCAAGGCATCCAACAAGCGCTCGCTATTCTGCGTATCGGCAGCACGCAAGAGCTTATCGATAAAAGCTACGGCCTTAGCCTTTCGGATCAGTATTGGATCAAGGAGAAAGGTTCCTCGTTGGAATGGGCTGAGATCAATTTTTTCACAAATGATTTTTCCCGTGACATCGGTGACATTCTTTTTGGCGGTCACAGCTCCAGTGCGAAAATCGATTTGATGTCCCCGGACAACACCTCCGATGGTTGGCTACGCAAAAAGTGGACGATCATCGACGGCAAGCGCTGCCTCATTAAAGGCGGCAGTGGCGTGAACCAACAGGAGCCATACAATGAAGTTATTGCTTCTGAGCTGATGGAAAAGCTCAACATCCCTCATGTTCCCTATCGGATCATTATGCAGGGCGATTATCCTTACAGCGTTTGCGAAGACTTTATCGATGCGGACACAGAACTTATCTCTGCTGACTACATCATGAAGTCTCAAAAGAAAGCAAATCACCTCACGACATATCAGCATTACCTTAACTGCTGTGCCGCCTTTGGCATCTCTAATGCACAGCAAGCCGTAGACCAAATGATTGTCATCGATTATTTACTCGCCAATACTGACCGTCACTATAATAACTTCGGTGCGATTAGAAACGCCAACTCCTTAGAGTGGATCGGTTCTGCGCCGATCTACGACTCCGGTACATCTCTTTGGTGTAATACACCGACCAAACTCATCCGTCCGCTGGCCTCTGATTTGCCTTCAAAGCCGTTCAAAGAGACGCATGAGGAACAACTTAAACTCGTATCGTCTTTCGATTGGGTCAACTTTGAAGCGTTACAGCGCTTTGGAAACCGTGTGTGCGAAATCTTCGCAGAGTCCCCCTACCTCGACTCCGAACGCTGTGTTTGTCTTTCGAGCGCATTAGACCAACGTATCGAACGTCTTGAAGGTTTGGCGCTAACCATGAACCATGAACAGCACCACAGTCCAAAAATTGAAGAAGAATTTGAAATCAAGCTGTAAAACCGGAAGTACTTCCGGTTTTTTCTTTTCTCATTGAAATCAAATTAAAAAGCTATTATAATATTCTATATGAGGAGTGAACGACTATGAAGAAAAAGATCACAGCAATATTGATGGCAGCGGCGCTTATGGTTTCGCTTGCGGCGTGTGCGGGCAACAGCACAGCGGATACCGGCGTTGAAAGCTCTGCATCCAGTGCAGTGAGCAGCAAGCCGGTTTCGAGCACAAGCTCCACGGTTGCAAGCGCTAAACCGAGTGCATCGGCGAAGCCTACGGCTACTCCCTCTGCCGGTGCTGCGGCAACGGTCAAGCCTACCGCAACGCCGAAACCGGAGAGTAAAACCGAAAGCAGCACGGCAGGTAAAGCGAGCGCGACGGCTACACCGAAACCGGCAGCAACCGCAAAACCGAGCAGCTCCCATACTTCTAACAGCAAGCCTTCCGGCAGTGCGGCCAGACCTACAGCCGCACCGACTGCGAAGCCGACAGCTGCACCCACCGCAGCTCCCACAGCCAAGCCTACGGCAGCTCCTACCGCAGCGCCAACAGCCGTGCCCACTGCGACGCCGAAGCCCAAAGAAAAGGTCTGGGTGGTGGATACCCCGGCTCGCGAAGAAGTCGGACACTGGGAAGAAGATTATTGGATGGGCAGCGATTGGGTATATCAGTGCAATGCTTGCGGCACACAATTCAGCACTGTTGATGAATTTGAGTCACATTCAGACTATGAGTGGGAGTTGGGAAACGATCACGGAAGTTACACAATGACATCCGGCGAGATGTATAAACATTATACAGGAGAGAAATATTGGGTTGTGGACATTCCCGCGCAAGACGAAGTCGGCCATTGGGAATATAGATAAGGATCAAATAAAGTGAATATTGCAGAATGAAGCACTCGATTTTACATTGAGTGCTTTTTTACTGCTCAAATTCAAGCCGTGTCATTTTATATGCGGCTTTTTTCATATAGAAAAATCTTTGAAAGGAAGCAAAAAAATGAAAAAGAAACTCAAAAAGTCACTTGCATGTCTGCTTGCAGCGCTGCTGATTTTCAGCGCCGTGCCGATGAGCGCTCTTGCCGATGAGGCCGATACACCCGTATCGGTTACGGTCGAAACAAACGCTGAAAAAGCAGCGCAGGACACGGAGCCGGATGCAGAACCTAAACCGGAAATCACGACAGAGCCGACCGCGATGCCGGAGGCAAGCACAACCCCCTCGGCCGAACCGACAGCAGAACCCTCACCGGAGGTAACAGAGGAACCAGCTGAACCGGAGACCAGTGCAAAGCCGGAAGCAACGGCTGAACCCACTGCTTCCCCCACGCCAAACCCGGAGGATGAAATCAGTCTATTAGCGCTCGGCGATGAGGCGGTTACGCGTTACCGCACGGTAGGCATCAACGGTAATTTCAGTTCAAATTATCTTTATGACCTTGGCGAATTTCCACTGTATGACATCTACCGAAACGGTGTAAGTTATCCGGCCTACTGTTTGCAGCATGGTAAAGGCAGAGTCAATAACGGTGCTTATGTGCAGCGGGATAATTTCGGTATGACCGAAGCTATGCGCCGCATTATCGCTTATGGCTACAACACGACAAACTCTCTCGGTAAAAATGATTGGTACAGCGATGCGACCGCAAAGACGATGGTCACACAGCACCTTGTTTGGCTGGCGTCCGAAGGCTATATTACCGTAGACGGGACAAACTGGTCTTGGGGTTCCGGCATCGATACCGATGTTGAGCGCATGGCAAATCTGGCATATAACGGTTCTGTTGTACGCAGTTACTACGCAGAACTTAAAGATCGTCTTTTGCGGTCGGAAATCGTCCCGTCCTTTGCAGGCAAAAGCAGCGACGGCAGCGATGCACAAGAAATCGCTTTGCAGCTCGTGAATGGCAAATATAAGGCCACCGTTACCGATACCAACGGCGTGCTGGATTTATTTGATTTTCAAAAAGCAGGCTTTGATATTTCCCGTAACGGCAATACGCTGACAATATCTGCGAGCACGCTGCCGGAGCAAGAGACCACGATTATCGGTGCAGGCTATACCGTCGGTGATAAAAACAGCATCGCCGTTTGGGAGGACAGAGACCAGCAGGCCAATATTCAGCACCAAGCGACCTGCCCGGGCACAACGCAGACCATGGCATATATCAAGATAAAGGGCGAAAAGCCTAAATATACGGTGACACTGACCAAAACCAGCGCCGATGTAAAAATCACAAACGGCAACGCAAATTATTCGCTCGAAGGTGCTGTTTACAACGTTTATAAAGCGTATGTAAATCCCAATCACGACTACGCAAATGACCCCGTTATTGCAACGTTCACGACAGACGCAAACGGCAAGGCAACACTTTCTCGTAAGCTTGAAAATGGTGACTACGTAACGATTGAGCAGGTGGCCCCGTTAGGATACACATTAGATAAAAACGTACACAGGTTCAGTATCAATGGTAAGAGTGCCAATCTTGATGTTGTGGATGACCCTACAAAAATTCGCCTTACCGTAAGAAAAAAAGATGCAGATACAAATTCTAATGTTCCGCAAGGCGACGCAACATTAGAAGGGGCTCAGTACCGTATAACCTATACGAATAACGATGAAAAAATTGAAAACATCGTAACAACGAACAAATCAGGACAGGCAGTACTCAGAAACATTCCCATCGGCGTTTTAGTAACCGTCGAGGAAATCGGCGTTCCACTGGGTTATAAGTTAGACAGCAAAGTTCATACATACATCACAACAACCGATATCAAAGAACTGGAATATGATTTAATTCCAGAAGATTTTACCGAAGAAGTCATGAAAGGCCAGATTGCGCTGCATAAACAGTACGAAACCCTTGATGAACCTGCCGATGAGCAGGGCGCGGAGTTTGACGTATACCTCAAATCTACGGGCAGCTTCGATGCAGCCAAAGAAACCGAGCGCGACCATATCACCACCGGCGCGGATGGCATGGCAACCACAAAGGATTTACCTTACGGCACATACGTCGTGCATCAAACAAAGGGCGGCAACGGCCGTCAGCTTGTAGCCGATTTTGATGTTTCAATCTCCGAGGATGGCAAGGTTTACAGCTATGATCTTGTCAACGTACAGAAAAATGCACAGCTCAAGATCGTAAAGACTTCCGAAGACGGCGTAATCGAGGGCATCAAGTTCCGCGTAACACGTCTCGAGGATGGTTACAGCGCCGAGTATACGACCAATGCCGCAGGCGAAATCCTTACGGAAACACTCCCGATTTACGCGGACAAAGACGGCGCGACCAAGTATCAGTACAAGGTCGAAGAGCTTGATACAGAGGAAACTTTCGGCTATCAGCTTCCCGACTCGCAGACCGTAGAACTCAGCGAAGGCGAAATTGCTTCTGTAAGCTTCCATAATGTGCCGATTGAAATCGGTACGAAGGCCACCGTTGAGGGAGAAAAAGAAGTTGATCCGCTCGATAAAGTTACGCTGACCGATACGGTATCATACACTGGCCTTGTTCCCGGTAAAGAGTACAAAGTAACCGGCGTACTGATGGATAAAGAAACCGGTGAAAAATTACTTGTGAATGGGAAAGAGATCACCGCTGAAACTACCTTTATCGCAGAAACAAAGAATGGCAGCGTAGGCGTTACCTTTATCTTTGATGCAACGGGCTTGCATGGCAAAGAGATCGTCGTGTTCGAGGATTTGTACCGTGAGAACGTGCTGCTTGCTACCCATGCGGACATCAACGATGAAGGGCAGACGGTAAAGATTAAGAATCCTGAAATCGGAACAAAGGCAACAGCAGACGGCAAAAAGGAAATTACAGCGGATAAGATCACGATTACCGATGTTGTGAGCTATACGGATTTGACCCCCGGTAAAGAATATAAGCTTACCGGTGTGCTGATGAACAAAGCCACGAACGATAAGCTGCTCATCGATGGTAAAGAAATCACGGCAGAAGCTACCTTTACGCCAAAAGCTACCACCGGCGAAGTTGAGATGACGTTTACTTTCGACGCGCGTGAGCTGACGGCCGAAACCGAGGTCGTAGCTTTTGAAACGCTTTATCGCGATGACCTTGAGTTTGCGGCACATGCTGATATTTCCGATGCTGATCAGACCATTAAGATTTTGCCGCTGCACGGCTCCATTAGCACGATCAAGGTCGATGCAGGAGACTCGCAGCACCGTCTTTCCGGCGCTGTGTTTGGTATCTATCGCGATGTAAACGGCGATGGCCGTTACACAGAGGGCATAGATACGTTTGTCGGCAATATGCACGAAAAAGAAACTGGTGTGTATGAACTTGATGGTTTGCTTTACGGTAAGTTCTTAATCCATGAGAAGCAGGCTCCGTCCGGCTACTCACAGGATAAAAACTATTACAGCTTCGAGATTACAAGAGATGGGAAAAAGGTGCAGTTTGAGGTTAAGCCCGGCAGAAATTTCCCAAACAGCGCATTCCCAAAGACCGGCAGCAGTAATCACGGTGTTTATGCAGCACTGCTCGCTCTTGCGGTTTCCGGCCTCGGTTTAGGTGCTGTGATTCTTCGCAAGGTCAAAAAAGAAAGCAAATAAGTAAAACCGGCAATGTTGCCGGTTTTTAGCCCGCCCGTGCAGAGTGAGGAAGCCCATTACCGTTTGGTGATGGGCTTTCGTAATGCAGAGTGCCGGTCACAATCCCGGTGGGGCCTGTGAATAAAAGGAAAGGAGTAAGAAGCTGCGCCGGGCATTCCGGCAAACAGAATTGTAAACCTATATTTCAGTAGAGGAGAAATGCAAAATGAAAGAATTGTATGGTGTAGTTCTTATGTATCTGGACGGATATAAAGTCAGCGAAGATGATTTTGGTGACTTATGGTGCTCGGAAGTACCGGAAGAATATGTGACGCCGGGTGACGGTGTTGTTATTGAAGGATCGGCATTTATACCTCTGGAAGATCTTTCGGCAGAAGAACAAGAGCGTATAAGAAAGGCTCTTGCAGAGTTGCCGGAAGAATATCTGGACGTACTGCGTAATTACGGTGGAGGTGAGAAGTAATGCCAGGTTATAGAAAATATCATTCACCGGAGGAAAAAGAAGAATTTGCAGATCAACTGGCTGCGGACGCCGAGCAGCGCGTGATTGATCTTGCGGAAAACTGGGAAGCAGATGCAAGAGATGTTGCGGAATTTCTGATTTTTTCCAGTCGGTTCCCGCGATACAGTATTCGCAATCAAATGCTAATCTATAAACAAAATCCGTATGCTATGTTTGTTGCAGGGTTTGAACAATTTAAGGAAATGGGGTATTTCGTTTTAAAAGGTGAAAAAGGTATGCGTATATGGGTGCCCCACAATGTTACCTATTATCGCGGTAAAGAAAATGAACCGTGGAAGAAGCAAACGAAAAGCACGCCAAAAGCAGTACGGGACATGATAAAAGCCGGAATGCTTGAGACACGTGAAGAATTGCAGTTCTATCGTTATGGAGTGGTCTTTGATATTGCACAAACGAATTGCCCTGCGGAAGATTACCCTAAATTAGTCGGTCTCGGCTGCGCAGATGAGCTGCACGCAGTGGCATTTGACATTATCAGCGAATACAGCAAACGTAGCGGAATGCCGGTGCGGACGATTGATTTAAAGAGCGTTGCGCTGCGCGGATATTACGAATCAGAGACATGCAACATTACGATTAACAGCCGCCTTGCTGATACACAGCGATTATCGACGCTGCTGCATGAGATGGCGCACGGCATGTTGCAACACGGTATGGATACCGGCAAAAGCCGTGCACAGCGTGAGTTTGAAGCAGACGCTTTATCCGTTATGCTTGAATCCGCCATGGGTCTGCCAATCACTGACACACGTAAGGAGCACATGAGCGTGGAGTATAAGAACTACATAACCGAGCTAAAAACAGGCAAAACAGACGAAGAAAAAGCGAAAATCAACGAGCAGATTGATAAGGTTTTTAAACCAATCGGTGATCTATATAAGCGTCATGCGCCGCAGATTTTGGCAGCTGCGCCTGTCCGGTATTCAGCCGCAGCCGATAAAAACAGCGCAGCAGGCAGCACCTGCACAGGAAGAAAAGACGCCGGAGCACGTTATGGACAAGCCGAAAAGAAAATGAATCGTTCACTGTAAAGAGAAATGAACGTAGAAAGGAGTGAATTTTTTGGCAATATCGAGAGATCAGGTTGATGAGATCAAAAGCCGCGTGAGCATTATAGATGTTGCAGCAGAACGTGTGAATCTATCGCGGCACGGATCAACCATGTCGTGCTGTTGCCCGTTCCACCAAGAAAAAACACCGTCATGCGTGTTGTATGAGAAGACCAATTCCTTTTACTGCTTCGGCTGCGGCACGAGTGGAGACGTCATATCTTTTATTCGCGGTACGGATAATCTCAGTTATGTGGAGGCGGTGCAGCAGCTCGCCCAGCGTGCCGGAATAACGATTGATGCCAAAGGCGCACAGCTCAATCAACGTGAGCAGGAGCTCAGAGATCGTATTCGTGCGTGCAACCGAGAGGCGGCACGTTACTTCTTCCGTTCGCTTACACAGGACGATGAAGGCAGTGTCGGGCGAACTTATTTGCTGAATGAACGCGGTTTGAGCATGGCCGCTGTACGACATTTTGGTTTAGGTTATGCGAAGCCGGAAAGCTTTGGGCTTGTGAATTGTCTGCGCGATAAAGGCTTTACGGACGATGAGATGATAACCGCAAATCTCGCGTATCAAAGTAAGACCGGGCACGTTATGGATCGATTCCGAGATCGGATCATGTACCCAATTTTCGATACGGTCGGTAATGTAATTGCATTTGGTGGGCGTGCCTTGAACAAAGAGGACAAGGCAAAATACATAAACACCAACACCACGCCGGTGTTTCGGAAGTCCAATAATCTGTACGGATATAACTTCGCACGCAAGGCACACAGTGACCATTTGATCCTCGCAGAGGGCTACATGGACGTTATCGCATTGCAGACGGCAGGCTTTACCGGTGCAGTTGCATCGCTCGGCACGTCGTTGACAGAGGAGCAGGCGCGGCTGATTGGGCGTAGCTGCAAGGAGCTCACTATTTGCTACGACAGCGACACTGCGGGTATCAGGGCAACGCAAAGAGCCATACAGGTTTTGCGTTCTGTGTGCCCGGAGCTGCGCGTCAGCGTGGCATCTTTGGGCGAAGGCAAAGACCCGGATGAGTTTATAAAGATGCACCCGGAGGATGGAGCAGAGCGCCTTGCACAGGCTTTTAAGTCAGCTATAAGCGATACCGAATACCGTCTGCAAATGTGCAAAAGCGGACTGGACATGAGCATAAATAAAGACCGTTTGACTTATGCCGTTGAGGCGGTGCGCGTGTTGGCGACGGTCGAGAATCCGGTGGAACAGGATTTATTTGCGGCACAAATTGCGGCGGAGGTCGGCGTCGGACGTGAGAGTATCTTAGCACAGGTGCAGGCGGCTGCAGCAGACCCGGCGAATAAAACCTTGCCGGAGGAGATTAAAGACGAAGAAGTTTTTGAGCCGGAAGAAGAACCAACACAGCGTTATCATGCGTTTATCCGACCGGTTTCTGACGCA